>SDBV01005918.1_pt1 | contig 17110 bp, 10 predicted proteins | sample 2277081 | NCBI WGS metagenome assembly SDBV01 (sample SAMN10402039, study PRJNA504765) | marine sediment metagenome | isolation source: marine sediment core GS10_PC15, 223 cmbsf | place: Arctic Ocean: Southern Knipovich Ridge | collected 2010 | reverse complement strand
AGGGGTTGCAGTTTTTCTGGTTGGGGCGCAAAAAGCGGGTACAGCCACCCTTTTATCAGAATAAAAGGGAATGGCAGTCCCCGTTTTTTGCTTGGTTTTCTGTGGTGGGCTTTTTCAACGGTTCCACAGACCCGTCTTCGCTCGAAGACTCGCTTCGCTTGTGTCAGTCCCCGTTTTCCTCAGTTTTTTTGTTTGGGCGGGGGTTCGGAGCCTGTTTGGGTATTGGTTTGGTTGGGGCTTTTCTGCGATGGGGGACTGAAGACACGACCTAAATAGGAATTTAGAGCGTGCCACAGTGGGTTGGGTGTCTTCGACTACGCATTAAGCTTCCCTGGGGGATTCAAGACACGCCCTAAATAGGAATTTAGAGCGTGCCACAAAGAACTGCATTTAGACGGTGCTGCGGGGAGCTTGCAGGGAGTGGTATGGCGCCCCATTTTTTTGATGTGCCAGTTGAGCAGTTCTTCATGGGGCTTCTGTGGATAATTAAGCGCTCGATAAGGTCAACCAGGGCAATTAACGAATGCAGGATTGATGCGAATCAAGGGCTTGAAACTTCGCGAGAAGTTATCTCCAGCTACTTGGTACGTTTATTATTGTCCTTCAGATGCTCCCGACTCGATCTTGTAAAGATGGGTCTTGGTCCTCAGAAAAAGGGCCTTTCCCGATACGGCAGGGGAAGCCATGAACCCGGATTCGAGCTTGTTGGCCGCAAGTGGTTTGTAAGTGCGTCCGGCCTTCAAAACCGTCGTCCCGCCTTGCGTGCTGAATAGATATATTCTCCCGTCTGCGTAAATCGGCGACGCTATGTAGTTTCCTTTGAGCCGTTCGCTCCACACTTCTTTTCCGGTTGCAGCCTCCATGCATGTTACCGCGCCTTGGTTGCTGACCATGTATAGCAGGCCGTCCACGAGCAACAAGGACGGCATCTGCGGAACGTCCTCGTAGACTTTCCACTGTACATGGGTATCGGTTACATCTCCCTGTCCATCGACGCGTATTGCCCATAGCTCGGTCGTACCGAGACCAGTGGTTGCAAAGGCGAGTCCGTTTCCAAACACGGGCCGCGATGAGGACGAGTGGCCTGGGTTCTGAATCTTCCAGATCTCCCGTCCTGTTGCAGGTTCGTATGCGAAGGCAGCCGAAGCGCCAAGGCTTATCATCAATGGCTTCCCGCCAGCCTCAACGATCAGCGGCGTGCAAAAAGCCTTGCGAAAGTCTCCTTCTCGTTTTGGAAGACCATCATCGTCCAAGTCGGTCCATACCGTTGTTCGATCAGTTTTCCATACGGTCTCGCCGGACTTCTTGTCCAAAGCGGCCGAATATTGAACATCAATTCCGTCAAACGACAAGAGCAGCAGGTCCTCATAGATGATGATCGACGAACCAGGGCCGCGGAAGTGGCGGCAATTGAGGTCCCTGCGTTCCCAAAGGACTTTTCCGGTGTCTGTATCGAGGCAGGCGGTACCGTAGGTGCCAAAATGTACGTATACGCGTCCGGGTTCTATCGCCGGTGACGGCGAGGCATAACAGTTGACGTTGTTTCCAAGCGGCTCAGGATTGTCGGAGTGAAAAATCTTGTTGTTGAAGAGTATCTTACCGGTGCCGGCATCCAGGCAAATTGCAAAGAAGTCATGGCCGTCCTTGGTAGCTGTCGTTAGCCATATCTGATTGTCCAGCACCACCGGAGTGGACCAGCCCAGATGAGGAATCGCCGTCTTCCACTTGACGTTTTCCGTCTCGCTCCAGTTTAACGGAAGACCAGACGCTCCGGCATGGCCGTTTCCCGATGGTCCCCGAAACTCCGGCCAGCCTGTCTGCATAGATTCCGAGGCGTCCGTTTCAGCCGCCTGAGCTATCCAGCCTGTGCAGACGGCCAGTGTCGCAATTATCATATGAGTGATTATTCCGTTTCGGCTAAGCATTTTGTTGTCTCCTTTTTCATGAAAAATGCGGCACTCTAACTTCCCACCAAGCAATTGATTGTACCTGAAATTAACGACCGCAGCCAGATTTGTCGTATGCCTGAAACTCAATCTTCTTGCTTGAATACGCCTGAACACCTATTATGCTTGTAGATCGATGTGCTTTGGAGGAGGAAGATATGTGTTTTTCTAAACCGCAACTAAGTTCAATGAGCGCTAGTCGAGGAACTTCAAATGTTTTTCGGGGTCTTGCGTTTCTCATGTTTATATCTGTTCTTGCCGCTATGTCCACGGCGGTGGCGGAGGACTTTCGCGACATGGCCATGCCCTCGGAAAAACCCGCGCACACACACCTGCGGTTTTATGGGTATCATATTCTCGGTTCGATTGACGATTACCGTGATGAGATTAAGGAACTGGCCTCTTACACAAATCTTATTTCGTTTACTGTAAACGAGATCAGGCCATCGGAGCTTGAGGGTTTAAGCGCCGGGGAACGGAAAAAACGTTTTGCCCAAGTCTCCGGGAAAATCCTTTTCGCTCGCGAGCTTGGGCTCGAGGTCGTCATCGCAAACGTCGGGGGGCCGCTCATGCGCGCGGAGGGGGATCGCGAGCCTTGGTTCGCATGGCTGCGTGAGGTGCGCAAAGAGATGGGCGAGGCCATGTCGGAGATTTATGCCTTCTACATTGTCGATGAACCCGATATCAGGGACATAAGTTCAGATGAGTTGAGTGGGTGGATCAGCGAGTTTAAGCAGGTGTTTCCTGGCGTCAAGTGCGTCTCGACCTATGCCCTGGTTCGGCGGTCGAAGGACATGGAGCCTCCTGATAACTTGGATATTGTTGCCGTGGATCCATACATCAACTTTCCCGTCACTGATCCTGCCAGCGATTTCGTTACGCAATATGATGTCCGCTTTCAGCAAGCCCTGGAATGGGTGCGAAAGGCTAATCGGCCCGCCTTTTTGGTAGCCGATTCATACGTTGTGCGGCATCCCAGGGCAAAGAACCCGATGCCGGAGGAGCATGGCTCGCTGTGGTACCTCTACCTGGCCTTGAGTGAACCCAACTTCGAAGGATTGATCTGGTGGTATTATGGCGTACACCTTGGCGAGCCTGGCAAACCGGGCACGGACGGCATGCGTCTGGGCTCGTTTCCAGAGACGGAAAAGGTGCATCGCGACATAGGCAAGGCGTTACTTGGGGAGGATGATTCGTCCGAATAGAACATAGCTGATTATTCTTGGCTCTTCCGGGTTAAGGGTACTTTCGACACTTAAGCTTTATCCAGGACGGAGGAAGAAAACATTTTTTTGACAGGATTTACAAGATTAACAAGATTCTTTGAAGGGCATATTATCATGTTCATGAGCTGTTTTGTAATGTTTTCAATAGCCCTGGTTGGGCGGTGAGTGTTGTTTGTTGTGCTGCAATTGCTGAAATCTGGTGCGGGCCAAGGCAAGATATTGAAACCATCCCAGACAATGCTTTTGCGATAAATGCCTGAGCCTAATGTGTGCGAAAATGTTTTGTGCAAGATTACACCGGATATCGCATGAGATATCCGGGGTCGGCATCAGGAACCTTTTTTTGTGAAGAGTTCTTTTCCGCGTGCAATTTCTTGTTCAACGTCATCGCCCTTATAGAACCAGAGGCGGCCTTGAGACGAAACACGTTGTCCGGCAGCCGCGTCGGGAAAGAATGGGTCTGAGTGTATGCACGGGCACTTGACGTTGTTCCATACCCGCTTGCAGTTGTTGAAGGCTATAAGTATCCAGTTGTTTTCCCCTTTGGCTTTTACTGCCGCTACGGGGGCCTCCATCGTATTGCGCTCTTTGGTCTGTTCGTTGAATGCTGGTGCGCCTTTGAGCATTAGGCATACTTGTGTTCGCATACCGGAAAGTAGCTCAGGACTGCCATTTTCCAGCCACAGATCCAGGGCTACATAGTCCGTTTTCGGTTCAATGCTTGCCCCAAACTTAATGCCGTTGGGCAATGTGCGTTCCATGCGCAGGTCATTTCCGTCCAAAGTCCAATCAACGTTTTCTATGATTTCATCCGCATCGTCCCAGATGGTGGGAATGTGGGTGTGTGCCAGAAAGGTTAGTCCGAGATTGCTGAAAATCGCTTCGGGCAAATCCAGTACGGCATAACCGGAGTTTTCCCATGGGAGAAAGATGCTGGCCTTTGTACCCCGTTGTGGATCTATTGCGCCTTCGAGAAATCCGATGCGAGGGTGCCGGCCACCGGGATAAGGAAAGACCTTAATTGTACCGTCCGCGTTCCTGCTTTTGCCTGAGCCGCGCTGCCAACCGAGTTTTTCTATTTTCTTCTCGATTTTCTTGCGCGGCAACTCACAAACCTTCATTATCTCCTCGATGGAGTACCCGTGATGTACGTGCATGTTTTCCAGCCAATAATCGAGATTTTCCCTGGTCTGTTTAACTTCGGTAGCTGGTGTTTGTTTGGATCCGCGCTTCGGCATCGTCTCCCGCGCGGCCTTCTCGTCCGCTGCGGCGATTACTCCTACAACAACTGTCAACAACAACAAACGTATCAATCTCATAATAGCGCCTCCTGAATTCGATTCTATCTTCCCATATAGCCATACTTCAAACAACATCCTGTTAGCATGCTTCAATAATTTCACATTTTGGGCTATACTGTTAGAACTTCTTGGGCAGTCCTGGATAAAGTGGCAATGTTACGCATGTCAAAAAACTTAGCGGAGGAAACGGTTATGAAGGGAATAGGCATTTTTTTACTCGTCGTCATTGCGGTAGCATGCACGATTTCATGTGGGCATTCGGTTGCTGAGGAAGCAAGTGCGCCGGCTTTGGTTACCCAGCTCCTCGACAGAGCGGGGATGTCCAGCGGCGTTTGCGTGGTGTTGGGGTGCGACTCGGCGGATGAAACGCTTGAATTAATCCGTTCGAGCAAGTTCCTGCTTCACGCCCTTGATCCTGACCCGCTAGCAGTTGCGGCACTGCAGAAGAAGCTTGACAAGAATCGAGTCCCGATTGGACGCGGCTTTGCCGAAACACAGGCTTTCGAAAACCTACCTCATGCGAACGGTACCGTAGACCTCGTACTTTCATTTGATTTCGACATGGAGTCTGTACGACTCCTGGAAGAAATTCAGCGGGTGTTGAGACCTGAAGGAAAAGCCATTCTTGGAAGCCCACACAAAAAGCTTAGCACACGTAAAATAAAGTCGAGACTGAAAGAGGAGGGGATAGAGAATTACGACGTTTACCGGGACGGCTTCGGCACATGGATCGAGATCACCAAGCCGGCTCCCGCTGGAATGGACGATTGGAGTCATTGGCAACATGGTCCGGACAATAACACTGTTTCGACTGATACAGTCATAAAGGCGCCATATATGACGCAGTGGCTGGCCAAGCCTTACTACATTACCATGCCCGCGATAACGACGGCGGCAGGTGGGCGCACGTTTTTGGCCATGGGCCACATAGCGCACCACGAGCGCGAGGAAGAGTGGCTGAACACTTTGCTGGCGCGCAACGGTTACAACGGGGCGGAGTTGTGGAGGATGAAGTTGCCGGACGGATACCTCGTTCATAGGTCGGCGTTCATTGCAACGGACGATACTTTCTACATGATCTCCTTGGACGGCCGGGGCTGCACCATGCTCGATCCGGAAACAGGAGAGCGCAGGGGCGAGATTCGTATTCCGGGCATGAATGAAGAATGGAAGTGGATGGCGATGCAAGGCGATACGCTATACGTGCTTTTGGGTGAACAGAAGGATCCCGCCGAAAGCATTTCCGTCCGAAGCAAGTATTCGCATTGGAGTTGGCGTGAATTGAGCGACGGATATTACGGCGATCAGGTTCCCTGGGGTTTTGGTTCGACAATTGTGGCTTACAGCCTGGCAAAACAAAAGGTGCGCTGGGAGCATCGCGAAGATTCTCCCATTGACTCGAGGGCAATGTGCATGGGCGATGGGGACATCTTTTTGTATTGTCCTGACAAGCACATCAGCAGGCTTGACGGAAAAACAGGAAGAGTAGCCTGGGCGAATGGCGATGCAGAAACACGCAAACTAATCGAGGAAAAGGGGCGCGGCCTCACTTCGACGCCGGGATTTCGCACCAGTAATTTTTCGTTATACACGCCGGTAGGACTCTTCTTCGAAGCGCAAACGAGAATGAATCTTGTGGGCGTATCCCCGGATGACGGAAGTTTGATGTGGCATCGAAAAAAGACCACGAACAACCCCAACTTAATCTACGCCGACGGCAACTTGCTGGCCGGAATCGGAAAGAACGGAAGCACTCTGTCGATTAATCCGAAAAACGGGGAAACAATCGAGGATCTTGGATTTGGGAAGAGGTCCTGTGCGCGCTTGACGGCGACTCCCGATTCGTTCTTCTGCCGGGGCATGCCCGAGGGTTTGACCCGCTACGACCGAAACGAAAAGAAGATACTGTTCAACGGCGCTTTGCGGCCTGCGTGCAACGACGGCGTTCTTCCTGCGAACGGTCTCCTATACATCGGCCCTTGGACATGCGACTGTAATCTGACCCTCATGGGCGCCGTGGCAATGTGTTCAGCGGGCGATTTCAACTACGAAACAGCCACTCCGCGCGGTAAGCAGCTAATCAAAGGCGACGGAGACGCGCTGCATGTGGCTGATTTCGACATGAGCGATAAAGATTGGCCCGTTTACCGGGGCAACACAGCACACAGCGCCAGTTCTAAAGCGAAACTGGGCAACTCATCGAGCACTTTGTGGACATTTAAGCCCGGCAGCACCTTTAGTCCTACCGCTCCGACGGCGGCGGGCGGCTTGGTTTTTTACTGCGGCAGCGATGGGAACGTGTATGCCCTGGACGGCGTGACGGGCGCGCCCGCGTGGCGTTTCCAAACTAATGGCCCGATTCTGCAGCCGCCAACGATTTGGAACGGCCGCGCTTATGTTGGTTCAGGCGACGGTTTTGTCTACGCGCTTGAGGCGGCCACCGGACGCTTGCTTTGGAAATTCCGGGTGGCGCCAGTGGACAGGCGCATCATGGTTTACGGCGCTTTGTGTTCCACTTGGCCTGTGAACTCGGGCGTGTTGGTTAGGGACGGGGTAGCTTACGCCGCGGCAGGCATCATCGATTACGACGGCACCTATGTTTGCGCCCTTGATGCGGAATCGGGAAAGCTTCTTTGGCAGAACAGTTCGTCTGCACATCTGGACGAGAGTCTGCGAAAAGGCGTTTCGGTACAAGGCAATCTCACCTTTGCTGACGGCCGGCTTTGGATGGCCAGCGGCAATGTTTTTTCTCCTGCCTCATTCGATCTCGACAAGGGAGATTTCCTCCTTAATGCGAAGTATCTGGGCGCCGGAGCGGGTGATGGTTCGCCGAGAACCAATCGAGGCGAAGAGATGTGCGTTTTGAACGATGAATTTGTTCTTTTCGGCGGCCGCCTCATGTATTCGGCTTACGAAAACGTTGTGAATCCTGGATTCTTCGATGTAGCTAAGATAATACCCGGACAGGGTATAGAAAAACCCGTGCGCTTGTGTTCGGGGAAAATTCCTCCAGTCTGGAATGAAGAAGGTGTCGTATTGATAAACGGAAGACTTGGCAAGCCAACAGGCTACAGCATGGAGGCAATTGCAGGCCGGGTAAAGGGTGGCGGGTCGGACGCAAGACGCTCCAAAGCGCAAGCTCCTCTTTGGACGGCTGAACTTCCGGAAGGTTCGGACGTGGTAGCAATGGCAGCGGCAGCGGACGCCACCGTTGTGGTATGCGCCTTGCCGAGACAGCGCTCTATGGAGGTCCCTTATGCGGCCTATGCTATTAATAATACTGACGGTTCGTTGCGTTGGCGTCAGAACCTGCCAGGGCCTGCGGTACCCGGGGGATTGCTGGTTGATCGAGGCGGGCGAGTAGTAGTAACGCTGCAAAACGGCGGTGTGGCGGTGTCCGGCGGCGAGCTTGCTTTCAACGTTTATCTAAACGCTCTAGTGGATCAGGCGAAGCCAGGAGGAACCGCGCGTCAGGAGTCACTCAGTAAACTCAACGGACTTCTTCAAATCACCCACAATCTTCGAAGAAGGCCCTTGATAATCGACGCAATGGCAAGGCTGGGCGTGGACGCCGGCAGTCGCACCAGGAAAGAGGGTTACGTTTCCACGTGGAGCATGATGGGCCCGGTTCCGCGAAACGATCAGCAAGCAATGAGGCAAATTGCTTTGCCAACTGTGGATGTTTCGAAGTCCATCACAGTCGGGGAGAAGAAGCTTACGTGGCATGAGTACCTTACGGAATCGCCCGAAGGTATCGTAAATCTGGCACGCTTCTTCGGAGCCAACCCAAATACCGCCGCCTTCGTCCACACGGAAATCGATCTGCCGGCAGCACAGGATCTGATTCTGCACATCGGAAGCGGAGACGGTTTTACGTGTTGGTTCAACGGAGAAAAGGTGGGCGGATTTGATCGTCAGCGGCGCTTCACGCCAAGTCAGACCCGCGTGGCCGTCAAAGGAAGGCCTGGGAATAACACCATTGTAATGATGGTTTCCCAGATAGCGAGGGAATGGGCCTTCAATTTGAGAGTGACGGACGCGCAAGACAAGCCAATCGCATTGGCTATGCCTGGGAGATGAATGCTATGAACTTTGTAGACAAGAAACCACAGGCCTTCTTGGCCGTGGCAGGGATTCTAACAATCTGCACAATGCTTGTTTCGGGGCTAAACGCAGAAAGCACCGGACAAGGCCCTGTCTTAGACGGAAACAAGAAGAGCTTCGTTGTCGTAGGATACTCGACCTCTTATCAGTGGCCTGGCATCTTGCAAAAGATGCTCGATGAACATGCCGGCAAAGAGGGAACGTACAAAATGCTGAACGCTGCAGTCAGTGGCTCTTCCGTTGGCAAATGGCTTGGCATTACGGGCGAAGAGCACAGACAGAGGACCTTCGATGCCATGGTGAATTCCTATTTCGAGCCAGGTGAGAAGCTTGAGGGTGCGCACAAACCGTCAGTGGCCTTATTGCAGCAGTCCCTGCAGTTCGTTTATGAGGAACGCACCGATGGCATTCGCAGTGCTGACGACTCCGAACGCATTAAGATAGGCGCCGATGCGTTCATGAAACTTGCCGGACAAATTCACGATCTCGGCGTGGAAACCGTGTTCATATCCACCCACATCTACAAGAAGCCTATGGAACCGGCCATCGAAAACGAAAGGTACGCATTACGGGAGGTGCTCGAGCGAGACAAAAAGTTCATAAGGGCGGGGCCGGAACTGTGGGAACCGACAAAAGCCGTCTACCCGGATGGTTTCCGCGAGGATACAGTGCATCCCAACATAATCGGGGCGCGAATCATGGCCATTGGCTGGTACAAGACGCTTGCAGGCTCGGCCGCAAAGAAAAGCATCATAGAAAAAGCCGATAATGGCGCCTTAGATGTCGAAGTTCAGAAGCCTGGCCGTGGTTCTAAAGCGCGAGGTACCACTCGAGCAGCTCGCCGTTGATCGTAGGCTTGCGATAAGTCTTCGTGATGTGCTTGGGTTTGTCTGGTTGGACGGAAAGCAGGGACAGACACGTCTTCGCTCGGGGACTCGCTTCGCTTGCATCAGTCCCTGTTTTTCTCAGCTTATCTGGTTGGACGGAAAGCAGGGACAGACACGTCTTCGCTCGGGGACTCGCTTCGCTTGCATCAGTCCCTGTTTTTCTCAGCTTATCTGGTTGGACGGAAAGCAGGGACAGACACGTCTCCGCTCGGGGACTCGCTTCGCTTGCGTCAGTCCCTGTTTTCCTCAGTGTTTCTTGCTGAGGGGAGAGTGTGGAGGCGTCTTCGCTTGGTTCAGTCGGTGGATGTTGCTTCCGCTAATTCTTCCGCGTAGGGCACTTCAATGGCTTCGCTGAGTTCTTCCCATTGGCCGTCCTCTTTTATTAAGAGGATACCCATATCGCGCCAGAATTCGAGGTTGGCAATTGTGTTGTCTATGAGTGCGGATGTGAGATCGTTTAGTGATGAGGTGAGGTCGTTTTGGGCGTCGACGAGATCTTGTGAACGGCCGCGCCCGATCTCCGAATTTATGATAGCTTCCCTTACGCGCCGCTCGTTGAACTCTAAAGAGAATGTGTTGATTTCATATGTTTGCTTGGCGTCATATATGTTTCGTAGCGCATCGCGTACATCAAGTTTTACCCTGTCCACAGCCAGTTCCAGTTGCCGGTCGGCGCGCTCCACGTCGATAATTGCCGTGCGATAGGCGTTGCGCTCGGACTTTCGGTTCAATGGCAGATCGAGGTTGATGCCTGCGTTCCATCGTGCGCGTTTGAAGTCAAGTTCCTGAAAGCGGTCGCCGGGTTTGCTGTCCACGCGGCCCGCAAGCACCAGGTCCAGATCGGGGAGCAGTCGGTTGGCCTGCACTTCGACAATCCTGGCGGCGTCTTCGAGGCGGTCGCGGTCGTTGTAGAGGTCCAAACGGCTGTGCAGAGCGACGAGCGTGGCGTCTTCCAGGGAAATGTTCCAGTCTCGAATCCCTTTTTCCTCTAAAAGCTCCAGTTCCCCTTCATCGAGAACAATGTTTGTGTCAACCGGTAGGCCAAGCTGGATTTTGAAGTTGTCCAGGCTTTGTAGATAACGGCGCGTCAAGTTTACCCAGGTATTCTTGGCCCGCAGTTCAGCCTGTTGTGTGCGCCCCAATTCGGACATGCCTTTCTGGCCCCACTTTACCATGGCCTTGTCGCGGGTAGTGCTTTCCTGAAAGGCCCGATAGCTTGAATAGAAGTTGCGGACCGCATCGCGATTGTTCAGAACGTTGTAGTAACTTGTGGCAATGTCGACTGTGAATTCTTTGCGGAAACGCGTAAAATCGCGCAGTGCGTATAGGACATTCCGCTCGGCCTGTGTCAGGCTTTCGGCGTTGGCTTTGCGTCCGCGTCCGCGCAGCAAGGGCTGGGTGAAGCTTCCGACTAATGCCGAGGAGGTGCTGACGCGCGGATCGCCGGTAAGGAAGCGCAGGAAATCCGAACTCAAATCGATGGCGAGGCGGCCACCGCCTTTGAGAAGCTTGTCCACGCTTATGCTGGTCTGGCCGCTAATGCTGCGTTCGTCGATTATTTCGATGGGGGCTCCCTGCTTGGCCTGTTTGACCAAGCCCTGATAACTTTGGATCAGTGCGGCGGGAGTGCCGGCGAGCTGCTGGAAGTCCTGGTCAAAACTTTGCCCTGTTTCGCCTTGACCCGATTTGCCGCCCGCTATATCCCTGTCGGTTGTGAACCAACGGTGGGTCACACCGCCGCCCGCGCCGAAAATTGGCGCGTACTGGTATCGTTCCAAAGTCAGGCGCAGGGCTGAAAGATACATCGATTCCTTTTCCGTTTGATAGGTACGGCTATGTTTTACGGCAAGGTCGAGGGCCTTCTCCAGGGAAACGATGTAGGCCCCAAGCTCTTCGTCCGCGGCATCTCCCAGTGATTCATTGGCTTGGGCCGCCTTGGGCAGTCCCTCCAGACTGGATAGTTCCAAGGGTTCAATGGAGAATTCCGTGTTCATGTTAGGTACGCCGGTCGATTTCTCCTGGATGATGCCGTATGTTTCCTTGTCCGCCGATTCGCGGTAATGTGTGGTGGTGCAACCGGAGAGGAAGACCAGCAAGACAGTCATTAGTGAAGAAAGTATGCCATGGCGGATGCCAAGAGCTTTCGATACACTGTACCTATTCATTACCAAGCTATTTACCTTTCTATTCATGTCGAAGCGCCTCGATAGGATCAAGATTCGCCGCGCGGATTGCCGGATAGATGCCGAACAATATCCCGACTGCCATGCTAATGCCTACGGACAGGACGAGACTGTACATGGTGATGACCGTTGGCATGCCTGAAAAACGGGTGACCAGCCAGGGGACTAAAACGCCGATTCCTATGCCGATGAAGCCGCCTATGGTGGAAAGGACCACCGTCTCGACCAGGAACTGGGTAATGATCTGCCGGCGTTTTGCGCCGATAGCGCGCCGCACGCCTATTTCGCGCGTACGCTCGGTAACGGAGGCCAGCATTATGTTCATGATGCCAATGCCGCCGACTAGCAGGCTTATGCCGGCAATGGAGCCCAGTACAATGTTGTATGTACGTTTGGTGGCTTCGGCCTGGCGCAACAAGGCCAGAGGAACGCTGATGATGTAGTCGGTTTTCTTGTGGAAGTGTTCCAACATTGCTCTTATGGCTTTGGCGGTGGCTTCCACGTTTTCGTTGTAATCAACCTGGACTATTAGTTGGTGCAATTCAACCTTTTCCGTTTCACGTGAGCCGGTGGAACGGCGGATTACCATGTCTCCGAATCGAGTGCGCGCCACATTGAGGGGAATATAGGCATCGACCTCCTGATCGGGTGTTTGCAGGGACCCGGCGTCCATGGATTCGCTTCTAACGATTCCTATGACCTCAAAATAGTCGCCGCCAAGGCGTAGTTTCTCCCCAATGGCTTTTTCGGTGGCAAGAAGACGGCGCGCTCCGTATTCAGTTAGAACGACAACGCTGGAGAAGGTTTCCAAGTCCTGGCGGGTAATTATCCTGCCCGCCAACATGGGCCTTTGTACAAGTTCGAACCAGTTTGGGGTGGTCCCAACGACACGCAACTCGAGCGTGCGCTCGAACAACCGGCCTTCCTTGCGCACAACCTTGACTGGCGCGGTTTGCTTGACATTCTCGAACGATTTCCTGATGCGGATTTCGTCCTCGTAGAGGAGGCCGTAAATGCTCATGAATGACTGCCGGGTGGCCGATGCATCTTCATCCTCGACGGGTTTCATGGCCGAGATCAGGATATTCGTGCTGCCCAGTTTCTGTATTTGTTCCAGTGCTTCCTTGCTTGCGCCTTCGCCGATGGAAAGCATGGCGATCACGCTTGAAACGCCGAAGACAATTCCCAGCATGGTGAGAAAGGACCTCAGCTTGTGCAACAAAAGCGATTTAACGCCTAAGTGTATGTTGCGGCCCAGCCTTAATTTCTGCATAAATGTTTACCTTAATAATCCGTGGATGAGACAGACTCGCCGTCTTCTATACGTTCTATGCAGCCGTCGAGCATGTGGATTCTGCGCGAAGCATAGGCCGCAATATAGGGTTCATGCGTCACCATAATAATGGTCTTTCCCTGGCGGTTCAGGTCAGAAAGCAGTTCCATGATTTGTTTACCGGTGGATGTGTCCAGATTGCCTGTTGGCTCGTCGGCCAGAATGATCCTGGGGTTATTGGCCAAGGCCCTTGCTACCGCAACACGCTGCTGTTGGCCGCCGGACAATTCCGTAGGACGGTGCTTGAGGCGTGTCTCCAGCCCCACCTGTTCGGCAATTTCCTTAGCATGTCGAGCGCTTTGTTCCTCGTCCCAGCCTTGGTAGAACAATGGAAGTTCTATGTTTTCTTTTACAGTCAACTGCGGGATGAGATTGAAGCTCTGAAAAATGAAGCCCAGATACTTGAGGCGTATGTCGCTTAACTTGTCGTCGTTGAGAGTGCTGACATCTTCATCGGCCAGTATATATGTGCCTGACGTAGGCCTGTCGAGGCATCCAAGCAAGTTCAGCATGGTGCTTTTTCCCGAACCGCTGGGACCCATTACGGCGCAGAAAAGGCCTTCCTCGATGTCGAGGGAAACATCTTGCATCGCATGAACTTCCTCAGAGCCCATGATGTAGGTCTTGGTCACATTCCTGAGCCGGATGACGACTTTGTCCGGAGGATTTCCGTTCGCCATCTATCAGGATCCCCCGCCAGGACCACGGCCGCCGCCGCCACTGCGTCCGCCAAATCCACCGTCACCGCCTTCTTGTTGGTACTGTCGCATTCGCTCCGCGAGTTCCTCGCGTTCTTCCTTCGTCATGCTTTGCATACGTTCCTGCATGCGTTTTTCTCGTTCTTCCTGTGACAGATTGCCGCCGCTACGATCACCACCGCTACGACCGCCAAATCCACGGCCGCCCTCGGGTCCTTGGCGTCCTTCGCCCCGGCCAGGACCTCCGCCGCCCTCGCCTCGGAAGCTTTGGCCTCCTTCGGGACCACGCCGCCCGCCGCCATCAGGCCTTCCTGAAGCTCGCCCCTGCGTCGCTTCACCGGATTCTTTGGGCGGAATCTTCATGTTCTCAGGGCGGTTCTCGGTACCCTCGCCGCCGTTTTCCACTTCCTCCGAGTCAGACAATGGCGGCGCCAGCAAGGTCTTTTCGCCCACTTCAAGGCCCTTGATAATTCTTATCATTCGGTTATTGTCCAGGCCGATTTGGACTTCTCTTGGCACGACATTGCCGTTGTCCAATATATAGGCCATGGTTTTTCCGCCTTCCCGGACTATACATTGAACTGGCACGTATATGGCGTCATCGTGTTCCTCCACAATAATCTCACCCCTGCTGCTCATTCCTGTGCGTAGGCCTTCTGTGTCACCCTCCAGGTTAATGTTGGTTGCGTACAGCTTCAAGTCGGGATTCATGAAAGAGCTTCGCGCATCCGGTAGTGGAGCAACAAAATTCACGCGTCCCCAAAAAACTCTCTCTCGCAATGCGTCCACGTGAATTCGTACCGGAAGTCCCGTCCGCACTTTGGCAAGACTCGATTCATGAACAGACACTTCACACATGAAATCTTTGGTGGTTGGCAAATGTATGAGTTCCTGGCGTTCGCGAACCGCTTGGCCTTCTTCGAGAGGCTCGATGCTGGATCCGAAGCGGCCGCCGCCGTGCCCGCCTTGGCCGCTTGTGGCATATACTACGCTTCCGTCAATCGGAGCGCATATCTTTGTTTTCTGCAATTGGAGCTTAGTTTTTTCAAGTTTGCCTTGTTGGCGCTCGAATTCGAGTTCAATGGCCTTGAGGTCCGCCTTAGCCTGCATTATGCTCGCGGACGAGGCTCGCTCGACCTGCTCCAAGGCCATTTCCGATTGACTGACGTCGCTTTCCAGTGTAGCCAGTTCGCGTTCATAAGTGAACTCCGTCAAGAGTATCTTCTCGTTTTCCGCCAATTCGAGTTCGAGTTCCGCCTGAAGCGCGTCCTGTTCGTCCGCTTCCAATTCAGTTTTTGTTATGAAGTTTTCTTCATGAAGGCGCTTTGAACCTTCCAGTATGTCCTGGGTGCGTTTTTCTCTGCCCTTTGAAAGAGTGATGGTTGAATCAACTTTCTTAAGGTCCTGAGGATATGTTCCGGCAATATAGTTTTTCAGGTCCTCCTTGGCGAATTGAAAATCGAGCTTTGCGCGGTCGATATCGCTTCTGGCCTGGATCTTTGTCACGGCAAGCTGTTCTGTCGCGCCTACAAGACTTGCTTCGGCATTAAACACGCGAATTTCCTGGTCGACCAGTTCATCCTCGAGACGGCTGGAATCCAGTTCGACCAAGAGGTCGCCTTTCTTCACCTTCTCTCCTTCCGGAATAATGTACAGGATGGTGGTACTACCCTCGACTTCACATTTCAACACTTCCTGGTCCAGCGGTTTGATGGTGCCAGAAACGGTGACGCTGATAGAGAGCGGCCCTTTGCGAACATCGAAGGTGGAAATGTGGCTGGTGTTTTTGGAATCCTTAATCCTGGCGCTTACTGCGCTGCGCAGGCCGACGGCAGCCACAATTGCCAGGACGACTATGCCCACAATCCATTTTCCTACATTAGGTTTCTCTGTGCTCATGATTGAATCTAGCCTCCTTTTAACACCATGGAGGATTCCGCGAATCCGGCATGGCAACTTTGAGAGCAGGGAGCCATAAGTCCCTACTGAAACTAACATAATCTATTAAACGCATGACCCGTGTCAACATGGACCACGCCGTAGCGAAGCGACATCAGGCGATATGACGCCCCTTTCCAGGCAAAACGTCTCTTCTTATAGAAAACGTTTAGTCCATTCCTCTTTGTTCCCAATACCGCCTGAACGATCTAATCACTATTCGCCGACATCTACTTCGCACTCGGCGTACACTTGAAATTCGCAAAGTACGTATCGTAGGCCCATAAGCCGACCGTGCCCTCGCTCTCTCCGTCCAGCATCGGGTCGACGACCAGTACGGGTTCTTTGCCCTTGTCTACAAATACTTTCAGCGTTTTTCCCTGGATCTCCAGTCTGGCATGAAACCATTCATTTGGCTTGATGTCCGCGCCGCTCTCATACTTGCCGGGGAATTTATCGCGAAGATACCGCCAAGACCCCTGTGGATGGCCGATTACAGCATACTGGACAGAGTTCTCGTGCTTTTCAGTTCCTGAATTTTGCGGCCGGAAATACAACTGTTCCGCACGGCGTCCATTCTTCCGGCCGCGGAAGGCCAATCCCGAGAACCGCGGACCCGCGATATCGCACTCGATGACCCCGTTCTTGAACGAAATGTTCGGAAGAAACACAAAGGTGTTTTCCCCGCCTACGACATGAAGCGCCTTCTTGCCCTTGTATTGGACGACTTTGACCTCTTTTGCCAAACCGGCCGCCCACGTTTTTCCTTCAAACTCGATTCTCTTCGGGGCGATAGAAGCTTTGGAACCGCCACCCAGGATAGGCCGGTTCTCCATCTCCGTTCTGGTAATCGTGCCATTGCTGTCGGCGTCGAAACGGTCGAAGATCTGCTGGGAGAACTGGGGCCGCGCCACTCTAATGTCCTTTAACGTGACGTTTCCGTCTTTGTTCCTGTCCGCCTCGTTGAAGGTGACCTCAAAGCCTCCCTCGCGTCTTCCGCGACCGCCAGCCCCCACACGCTGCCTCCCATCGCGTTGGGTCTGCTGCGCCGTCGCATAGTCCGCACCAGCCAGGATTACTACAAACGCTGAAAGGGACACAAAAAGCAGAAAACGCTGAAATCCGCTCATCGAAAACCTCCTGGTAAGTCTTTGTTGTCTTGCGTGTGCCGCCGCCATATTGAAACGGTAGCTTTGATAAAAGTAGCGCAAGTCCCATGCCAGCCGGGAGCCGGTGTCTGGCGCTGATTTGAGGCGAGGCCGGGAAAAAATTACCCACTTCCGACTGAGACCACTGTGAAAATATTGCACGCTGGACTCAATCAACTTTGACAAGAAAAAGGCCTTCTTTGGCTCCCAGTTCTAATTGAGCACGCACGGAAGCGCCATTATTTGCCGATGTGTCTTGCAAGGGCGTGGCCTGAATGCGCCGAAATGACTGGCCGTGGAAAAGGCTCTCCATGTCGAAGGTATACGCGCGAGATGAAGGGTTGGC
>SDBV01005917.1_pt1 | contig 17111 bp, 15 predicted proteins | sample 2277081 | NCBI WGS metagenome assembly SDBV01 (sample SAMN10402039, study PRJNA504765) | marine sediment metagenome | isolation source: marine sediment core GS10_PC15, 223 cmbsf | place: Arctic Ocean: Southern Knipovich Ridge | collected 2010 | reverse complement strand
TGATCTACATCTCCTGTACTGCCAGAAGCCAGCAGGTTTTCTTGGATTACTTTTTCGATATCTTTGAGTGTGCTGAGAGCAGACCCATTTTTAGGTTTATTCTCACTCTCATAAAACGAGAATCGGTTATTCTGAATGGTGATATGAGTATATAAACTAGAAACCAAATCATTCTCCTTTAGTTGTATAAGATTGTAAAATATTGTCGGATTAAATTCAATAATTAAGTTTATATAAATGATGTATTTTATTCGATTCGGAAGAGCTGTATTCACCACATATTTCTGGAAGGAGAAAAAAGGTTGGAGAAAAAAGCGTATGTGCTATAAAGATAGGGAAATTCATGATCTAGATGGAAGGAAGGATTTGCCATGTCACTTGAAAATGCGAAAGAAAATTTAAAAGAATTTGGTAAGGAGCTAGGCCTAGAAGGGCTTGCCTATGACGAGAACAACACCTGTATTCTCGGGATTGATGATGAGTTCTCCATGCACCTTACCTACGAACCGAACTCTGATCGTCTCTATGTTTACTCACCACTTATCGATGGACTTCCAAAAGATGTCGATATTCGTGCGAAACTCTACGAGAAGCTATTGGAAGGCTCTATGCTTGGAGGGCAAATGGCTGGGGGAGGAGTCGGTGTTGCTGTGAAAGAGGAGCTTATCCTGATGCACTGCGTGATCGACATGGCTTACGCCGTTCCTTCTCTTCTACGTGCTTTTGCTCCCCTTTATGTAGAAACAGTAGAAAAATGGCGGACTGTTTGCCGCGATATTGCTGAAGGTCGTGAGCCGAGCGTCGATACGATGCCTAAACCTCCTCCACAACAGCCTCCTCCACAACCCGGGGCTGGTATCCGAGCCTAAACTTCATTTACAAGCGCTACAAAAAAAAGCCTAACTCTCTCTTGAGCTGGGTTTTTTTTTGACTATAATTTCACTTTTCTTTACACATGATCTTCTTTCGATGAAGACCACCCCTTGGTGTTTGGTCTCAGTTCGGTTTTTCTCTTCCTCAGCGTGCTTTGAGAAAGAGAAGAACCGAACTGTGGTTCAAGAGGACAGGACACCTGCAAAGTTTAACTATATCTTAGCCAGCTTAGCTAGTGCTTGAAAAGGCAAACTCTTCTGATTTTTTCTTTTTTTTCTGTCAGAATCAGGCAGCACGAGAACTCGCACAGCATTCAGACTGAGATTTCTAAGTGTGCCAAGAGTACCCCCTTGGTCGCTACTGTTGCTATATTGGTGGTCTTCCGACCAACTTCTGTCTTTGACATGATGTAAACCATTTGGGTGTAACCCAAATCGGTTAAAAGCCCAAGTGCCCATCCTCAGGCACAAATTAAATGCACTACAGTGAAAAGCAGCCAAAAGAGGACACCAGATTCTAGCTATCAAAAATCTCAGTTGAGTTTATCGAGCCATAGGTTGATATCCTGGTCGCAGTGGATAAGGTTCCGATCGGAGAGTGAGATCTCGTCCTCAAGCTTATCTGTAAGGTCAAGAAGTTCTTCGTAAAATGTGTAGAATTTCTCCTTATAGAGTTCGCTATTCCAAGGTTTTTGTGCCTCCAGGAGGAAACGGGAGAGGAAATCTCTCCATGCCGGAGAGTCGATTTTGGATAAAAGCGCTTCTGCCTGCCTGGAGGCTTTGTGGATGACTTGTGAAAGGAGGACCTTCCGATTTCTCCCTAAAAGAAAAGCCCATCCTCCCTTCAATTTCTTTGCTTCTAGCCCCTGCTTCATCGTTTCTAGAAAGGGGAGTAGAGCCTCGGAAAACTTCGTTAGGTGTTCATGATTCTTTTGCGCACTGAGGAGGCAAGTATGGAGTTTTTTGTAGGCAGCTTCAGCTTCTGGATAGGTTTTGTGGATCTCCTTGATCAGTTCCTCTTTGAGCTGTTCAATTTCCTCCTCTTCGGTCTCTTCAATCTTATCGAGCTGATGGTCGATCTTTTGGAGCTTTTCCTGAAGTTCATGCAATTGTTCAGATTTTTCTTCGATTACTGAGGAGGAGGGCTTATGAATAAGGTCGTACTCGATCTCCTCTCTTAGTTGATGAATCTCTTGGCTATAAGTTTCTCGCACCACATGATTTTTTTCTGCCTCCGCAGCTGCAAGGCGACACTCATCGATTTTTTTCTTTAGTTCAGAAAGTAGCATTTGCATTTTCTCTCTCATTCTTATATCCTGACTTCACCATATCAAAATCTCAATCCATAAGGAATAGTCATTATGAATCTCATTGAAATTGCAGGACATTTAGGGGCAGATGCCGAAGAACGTTTTACTCCAAATGGGAAGCGGGTGATTTCCCTTAGAATTGCAGCGCGTACTCGATACAAAGGGCAGGACGAGACAATCTGGTGGAAGGCAAATATTTGGGGGGACCGGTACGATAAAATGCTCCCCTACCTCAAAAAAGGATCAGCAGTTATTGTCATTGGCGAAATGGAAAAACCAGAGACGTATGTTTCGAACAAAGATGGATCGACACAAGTTTCTCTTTCGATGAATGCCGATATCGTCAAGTTTAGTCCTTTTGGGAAAAGCGAGCGTTCTCAGAATCAAGAGTCTTCTTTTGGCATGGAAGCGCCCTCACCCTCACCCTCACCTTCTCCATCGCCATCTTCCGCTTCCGCCCCTTCCTTTGCGGAGCCTTCTTTTAGTGGTGCCATGTTTGCAGAAGAGAGTAACTCTTCTAACGATCAGATCCCTTTTTAGGTTGGGTGAGAGAGTCATATGCAAATTTCCGCAGTTCCAGAGATCAATAAAAGGAAAGAGAGCGATCTGATCGTCTTCCCTTTTTGGTATCAGAAGAAAGGTCCCAAGGCTGCAGCCTCGCTGGGAACATTCCAAGCTACTGCCAAGACACCCATTGAAGCAAAAGACTTTTCTGGGAAATCGGGAGAAATTCTTCTCCTCTACTCCAAAGGGGCGAAGGAGAAACGGTGTCTTCTTCTTGGCTTAGGAAAGGAGGAGGAGCTTGATCTAGAGTCTCTTCGGAAAGCCTATGCGCTTGTGGCCAAAGAGTGTCACAAAAGAAAGGCTGCTAAAATCAATCTAGTTGTTCCAAATGTGAGTGAGCTTCGGGGTCTTACCGTTGATGAGCTTCTTACAGGAATGTCTGAAGGGATTTTACTTCCCAACTATCAATGGAAAGAACTAGGGTCGAAGCGAGAAGAAAAAACTCTCATAAAACACCTCTCGTTTATTGGAGTTCTTCCAAAAATGCTCGGTCCCGCTACTGATGCCATGAAGGTTGCTGAAGGTGTCTATTTTGCCCGTGACTTGGTCAATGGGAGTGCTGATCGAATCACACCTCAGTATCTTGCGAAGACAGCACAGGAGCTTGCCACAAAATTCTCAGGGGTAAAAGCGACAGTTTTTGGTAAAAATGAGATTGAAAAACAGAAGATGGGTCTTCTTCTGGCAGTATCGAGAGGCTCTGCTGTCGATCCTGCTTTTATTACTCTCTCCTATAAAGGGGCCCCTCGTTCAAAAGATCATACGGTCCTCGTTGGAAAAGGAGTCACCTACGATACAGGTGGGCTTAATATCAAACCAACCGGATCGATGGAAACAATGCGTAGCGACATGGCCGGTTCTGCTACTGTTTTGGGGACGCTTGCTGCTGTTGCTTCCCTTGGTCTAAAAGTGAATGTGACGGCTGTTATTGCTGCTACCGAAAACTCTGTTGATGGTCGGAGTTATAAACCAGGAGATGTCTATACTTCTCACAAAGGAACGACCGTTGAAGTAGGAAATACCGATGCTGAAGGGAGATTAACTTTAGCAGATGCATTGAGTTACTCTGTTGATCATCTAAAACCTACCCGCATCATCGACCTGGCTACTCTTACTGGTTCTGTTGTCATTGCGCTTGGTGAAGACGTTTCTGGGTTATTTGCAAATCAAGATACCTTGGCCAATTCTCTTTTGGAAGCAAGTAAGCAGACAGGAGAGTCTATGTGGCGTCTTCCTCTCTATGCTCCTTACAAGGAACTATTCAAATCTGATATTGCCGATTTGAAAAATATTGGGGGGCGTGCAGCAGGATCGATCACTGCTGCTCTATTCTTACAAGAATTTGTCACTTCTGACATTCCTTGGGCTCACATCGATATTGCTGGAACTGCGTTTTGTAATAAAGAGCGGGCCTACATTCCAAAAAATGCGAGTGGATACGGAGTTCGCCTTTTGGTGGATTTTTTAAGAAAAATTTGACCATAGCTCCCGTATTTTAAGACGTTCATTTCCAATAACTTAAAAAAATTCTCTCGGAAACGAGAGGATTTTTTTTATTTTTTCGCTAAAGTCTCTCTGAAAGATTGCCGATAGATTCAGTATGCGTATAAACCAACCTGGAGGCAATCCATGCTGAGACTGCAAAGGAAGCGAGCTTCTACCACTGCTAGTAGCCGCAATACCATTAAGAAAAAAACAACCGCGAAAAAAAGCCCTGCTAAAAAAGTAGCTGCGAAGAAGACAGCTGTGAAGAAAGCAGCTCCAAAGCGCAAAGTAGCTGCGAAGAAGACAACTGCGAAGAAAGCAGCTCCAAAGCGCAAAATTGCTGCGAAGAAGACAACTGCGAAGAAGACAGCTGTGAAGAAGGCAGCTCCTAAGCGCAAAGTTGCTGCGAAGAAGACAGCTGCGAAGAAAGCAGCTCCTAAGCGCAAAGTTGCTGCGAAGAAGACAGCTGCGAAGAAAGCAGCTCCTAAGCGCAAAGTTGCTGCGAAGAAGACAACTGCGAAGAAAGCAGCTCCAAAGCGCAAAGTAGCTGCGAAGAAGACAGCTGCGAAGAAAGCAGCTCCTAAGCGCAAAGTAGCTGCGAAGAAGACAGCTGCGAAGAAAGCAGCTCCTAAGCGCAAAGTAGCTGCGAAGAAGACAACTGTGAAGAAAGCAGCTCCAAAGCGCAAAATTGCTGCGAAGAAGACAACTGTGAAGAAAGCAGCTCCAAAGCGCAAAATTGCTGCGAAGAAGACAACTGCTAGAAAAACTATCACAAAGGCAAGTACTCGTATGAACAAAGCCTCTCCAGCAAAAAGAAAAACTACTACAACAAAGAGAAGAGCTTCTCTGTCAGCTTCTCCAGCTAAGAAGCGTGCGACAAGACGTAGCTCTCAAACAAGAACACAAACTGCCGAAGGCTGGCGTAGGAATGTGATAAAGCTCTACGGAGGCGAAATCTAAGCCGACAAACATCTATTGCTTAAGTTTAGCGGCAGGGTTTATCCTCTGCCGCTGTTTTTTTCATTGAGGTGAGAATAGTGGGTGCTATACTATTTCCCCTATGGCTGTTCATCTATTCATTTTTCGTGAGAAACGGGAGAAAAAAGAGCATATAAAAGAGGCTCTTGCGGGTTTCTCAAGTCCTCCGATTCTCTTTCAGGGGGAGAATTTCTCTTTGGAGGAATTCATACAGGAGGCTGAGACTTTGGGTTTTCTCTCCGAAAGAAAACTCATTGTATTAGAGGAGATCGATCTTCTCCCGAAGGAGACACTGGATAAGCTGAAAAAAGTTTTTCCTTTGGAGGGTGTTGATTTTCTTTTTACTGCTTCAAACCTTCCTCCTTCCCACTGGCTTGTAAAACAAGCCGATCAGGTTGTACGCGAAAAAATAGAAAAACCTTGGGAGAAGGAGAGGCGGCTAGCTGAGTGGTTGGTTCACAAGGCTGCTTCTCAAGGGGTGGTCTTGAGAGAGCCTATTGCCAGTGCCCTGGTAAAAGGGGTGGATGCGAATGGACTGCTATCTGAGCTTGAAAAGCTCATCTGCTTTGTAGGAGAGCGGCGTGAGATTACCCTTGATGATCTTAGGAAGATTGCGATCTCTACCCCCCATGAGACTCTTTGGCAGTTTGGTGATGCCATTTTGTCCCGTCAAACGACGGAGGCTCTCAAAATTGGGAAGATTCTTCTCGAGGGAGAGGGGGGCTCGATTTTCTCTCTTTTAGCTCAGCTCAGAACGCAGTTCCAAACTGCCAGGAAGACCCTTTCAGCTTTTGCAGAAGGGGGAAGGGAGGAGGTCACTCGCCTCTATCCTTACTTGAAAGGGGGGCTCCTAGAAAAAAAACTCAGCTTATTCCAGAAATATGGACCAGCTCGCCTAGCTAAAGCTCTCATTCTTCTTTTTGAAACGGAGGTGGAGGCAAAAAACAGCCATTTGGATCCTCTAGTACTTTTAGAAATACTCACTGTAAAGATGACTCATGACTCTCTATCTTCTCCCCAATTTGCTCGGATCTAATCTCGATCATTCTCTTTTTCTTCCCATAAGTGTGGACCATGCGGTCTCCACTCTTGATGGGTTGATTGCGGAAAGTGAGGGGGGAGGAAGGCGGTACCTTAAGCAGTTTTCCACGAAAAAAAAGCCTCATGAGATGCCGATAGCCCTTTTAAAGTCTTCTGCTCAAAAAAACGAGCTCGACTTTCTTCTTGAGCCAGTGATAAACGGCGAGAATTGGGGAGTCGTGTCTGATTGTGGATTGCCCTGTTTAGCTGACCCAGGTGCTGCTCTTGTACGGCGTGCTCGTTACCACAATCTTTTGGTCCACACATTTTCGGGTCCCTCTTCGATCACCCATGCACTCGTCTTATCAGGTCTTTCCGGGCAATCCTTCCACTTCCATGGCTATCTGCCAAAAGAGCCGAAGGAGAGGGCAAAAACCCTAAAAGTGTATGAAAAAACTCTCCGAACAACCCACATCTTTATCGAAGCTCCCTATCGAAACCTCCACACCTACCAAGCTTGCCTCGATACCCTTAAGCCGACTACTCTTCTCTCAGTTGCGACCCAGCTGACAACACCTGAAGAGTGGATCCAAACAGCTCCCATTTCTTGGTGGCGCACGCAAAAAGAGATCTCTTCCAAGATCATGAAGAAGCCGACGATTTTTCTCTTCACTGCCGAAAAATGAGTTCAGCAACCGTGTCGTGGAAGAGGAGTCCTTGGGGGGTGAGACGGTAGGTATCGTCTGTAGATTCCACCCACTCTTCTCCTACAAGCAGAGAAAGGATCTCGTTTAAATCAGTCGATAGGGTGTGCTTTTGGACGCCATTGAGGAGGCGAAGGCCGACAGCGAGGAGCTCCTTTGCTTGCTCTACTGGCGGAAGAGTTTCAGTGAAATCGGTTGGATCTTCTCCCTCCCTTAACGCTTTTGCATATCGATTTAGATTGGGCGTATTGCGGAAACGTCTCCCTTCCCAATAGCTAAAGGCTGAGGGGCCAAGACCGAGAAAAGGGCGCCCTGTCCAGTAGCCGATATTGTGGTTTGAGATCATGCCCCCTTTTGCAAAGGCGGAGATCTCATACCGATTCCAAGGGGGTTTTGAGAAAGCTTCAACTGCTAACTCGAGCATCTCCAGGCTAGACTCTTCTGAAGGAAGGGTCTTTTGAAGAGCAGTCCGTTTTTTATAAAAGAGTGTGTGGGGCTCAAAAGTGAGGTTATAAAGAGAGAGATGGGTGATGGGGAGAGTTGCTGCGATTTCAAGAGACTCTTTCCAGTTGGCAAGACTTTGTCCTGGAAGGTCGTACATTAGATCGATCGAAATGTTGTCAAAGCCGGGCTCAGCTGCGTCATAGATCGCTTGCTTGGCACGAGAGGCAGAATGGGTCCTACTGAGAACCTGGAGAGAAGAGGGGACAAATGATTGGACGCCAATCGAGAGACGGTTGCAGCTTAAGTTTCGGAAAGCTTTCAGCTTCTCTCTTGTGAGGTTTTCTGGATTTGCTTCTAACGTGATCTCAGTTTTGGAAGGGGGATCGATCCAGGAGAGGATGGTCCCAAGCTCTTCCGGGGAGAGGAGAGAAGGCGTCCCTCCTCCAAAATAGAGAGAGACAAGCTTTTTTCCATGCAGCAGGGGGGCTCGGAGCTCCCACTCTCGTTTCAAAGACTCTAAGTAGAGGGCATGAAACGACTCCTTGTCAGGGACCACATAGAAATGGCAGTAGTCACACTTTCTCGTACAAAACGGCACATGGACATACAACGAGTACTCTTCACCTTCCATCTGTACTCACCACAGAAGGACTACGTCTTTGTTTAGCATAATCTTACGTAAATAATTGGGGTGTGTAGATCAGTTGTTACCACTCGGTGGCGTCGGGATCGATGATGCCCCCACGTTTCCAACGATTTTTGTCGCTGAAAGGATCCTCTTCGTCTTCCACCTCTTCTTCCTGCTCCTCTTCTGTAGCAGCAGGAGCCTCCTTCTCTTCTTCTGTGGTCTCTAGATCAGCAGTTTCTGTTTCGAGACTGGCCTCAGAAGATTCATTGTTGTAATCGACCTCAGACATGCTAGGAGTCTCGGGGTAGACTGTTTTTGCAGGACTCCGCTTGGGAGCGGTGTACTCTTCTAAATCGCCACTCTCTTTGAGAAATTGGAGGCGTTCTTTCTCCTCTTCTATCCGAGACTTCAGAACATGAATTTCTTCCTGGTGTCTCTCTAATTCTTTTTTAGGAACTAGGCCTAGCTTGAGCCACTGCTCAAGATCGGCGAGTTCTGCTTCTAATTTTTTCAATCGATCACTTTTCATTGTTGCCATATGCTAAATACCGAAAAGGGTAAAGGTGTACACTCTTCGCCCTTTTTTTTCAATCACTCAATTTTTGTAAAGGGTTTCGTGAGAAAAATGGCAAGAAACACCATTTCTCCGACTAAATAGGCGATGTAGCCAAGTTTCCCTCCTTCGCCAAATCCATAACTATGGAGTCCCGTGCCTAAAAGATAGTTGACCCCATACCAGGTGAAGGTGATGGCGATAAGGCCTATGATCGAGCCTGCTGCAAGCCCCCTTCCACCAATCATTTTAAATCGGTAGGCATGGATCCAGATCAAGTAGAGTGCAGACGAGATAAAAGCCCAAGCCTCTTTCGGATCCCAATCCCAAAACCTTCCCCAGCTTCTAGCTGCCCAAAAGCCACCCAAAATCGTTCCCCCAATGAGGAGTCCTGTCCCGAGGTAGAGGGTTTGGAGGAGGGTTTTTTCGAGAAGGGGTAGAGGTTTTTTGAGGAGGAGGTAGGCATGTCCGAGGACGCCAGAGAGAAAAAAGACTCCATAACTCCCCACAACCATGAGCACATGGATCAGGAGCCAGTATTGGGAGTCTAAAACCGCGGGAACGTTGCGTAAACTCGGATTTGGTGGGAGAAAAAAGAGAAGGAGGGAAGCTGAAATTGTAGCGGAGGGGATGATAAGGGGGCGTTTGAGAAAAAAAAGGGAGAGTAAAACGGTTACCCAGGGGACGTAGAGGAGTGTTTCTGTCATATTCGAGACAGGAGGGCGCTCGAGGATAAAAGAGCGAAGAGCTAGAAGAGTGGTATGGAGAAAAAAAGCGAAAACAAGGGCAAAGATGGCCCATTTTCGATTGATCCGGAAGAGGGCAAGAGGGATGAGATAGGCGCCGATCAGAAGCCATTTGAGAGGGAGGCGGAAGAGCCACAGCTCGGTTTTGAGCTGCAAAGGGGAGGGGTATTTACGAGATTTAGTCGCAGATTGGAGGTAAGGTGTTCCCGCAATTTTCTTATAGGAGGCCTCATCATGAAAAGGAGAGAGCTCTTCAATTTTCCCCTCTTCTGGGAGTGTCCCCCAGGGGTGGTACCTCCCCTCGTAGAGAACAGGAGCCCAGTCGGGCAAAGCTGCAGATAGGGAGGAGAAAAAAAAGAGGAGAACCCAAAAAAACTTATGCATAACGTCTGCAAAGATAAAGAAGTGTGATTCCAACCGCAAGGAGAATTCCTCCTGGGTAGGTGAGCAGGTAGCGAGCTGGGTCGTAGTTGACTACGATCTGCGCTTGTTTCGCCCCCTCATGTGGTGTGAGTAGATTGGCAAGATAAAACCGGTAGCCATTTCTTTCGTAAACGTGGTTCATGCTCAAAAGGGCCTCCGTTTCATCGACAAAGAGGGTCGCCTCGTAGCTATAGGGCTCGGTGGTGTTGGGATAGTAAGTGGTCTCTCCTCGAAAAAGGCGCACGAGAAAGGGGAGGGGTTTTTTCAAGGGTTGGAAGCGGATGAGATATTCTCCTCCAAGAATGGGCCAAGCAAATCCTTCTCCAAATTTCTCATAGGTGAGAGTCAAAAGCTCCTCTTTTTCCCCTTTTCTAGCGAGGAGGGTGATTTGGGGAGTGTGGTCTTCTTTTTTTTTCGAAAGGGGAGAAGGTGAGAAGGATTGCGTAAGAGGGGTTGAGATTTCAATCGGGGGAAAAGAGGGGGGAAGAGTGGCAAAAAGGGCGTATCCGAGAAATCCTTTGTCGAAAATGTAGTAGGTACGTGGATCGATCTTTTCGACATGTTTTTCTCCCTTAGAGTTAAAGGCCACGATCGTCTCTTCTAAATCCGCATTTTGGAGAAAGTAGATCGTAGCCTCCCCAGGAAAAGAGAGCTCCTCTGGAGAGACCTCCTGCAGTCCGAGGAGAGTGTATTCGCCAGACTTTTTAGGCTCACCGATGGGTAGAGGTGGGGCTCCTAGAAGGGTAATACCCTCTCTTTTGAAGAACCCTTCGAGCTTCGCTTCCAAGTGCGGGCTCCATGCAAGGATAGTCAGTTCGAGCTGCTCGTGAATGAGGGATCCGGTTCTCTTTTTCGGGATGGGAAGTTGCCACCGGTTGTTTTCCCTATCCACTAGATGGATGGCGTAGGTGTGTTTTAGGAGGAGCTCCTGCTCAGCTCCCCCCTCTTTTAGAGCCATTGCCCCTTGCACTCCAGCAACCGATTTCCAAAAAACACCTCCAATTAGAAGGAGGAGGCCCGCGTGAGTGAGGAGAAAGGGAAGATGCTTCCATGTAAAAGGGTAGCGACGCAAGGCAGCGAATAAGATATTCACAAAGTAGAGGCCCAAGAGGAGTTGGAAGATCGGATTTTGGTAGGTAAGAGAGGCTGCATAGAGGTGGGAGTCAGTTGCCGATTCGAGAAATGTCCCCACAATGACAAAGAGTAGGGTTACGCCTAAGAGAAAAATGGCGAAGATGACACTTCCCAAAAAATGGAATAACTTGCTCACAAGGGGCTAGGAAGAGGTTGAATCAAGCCAAAACTCTCTGCAAAGAAGAGGATCTCTTCCTTGTGCTCGGCAATTTCATCGGGAGGGCCTTGGACTTTGATCGTATAGTCGGCTCCCATTTGCCGGTAGTGTTCCTTCTCCTCTAGATTAGAAGCTCTAAAGAGGAGATTTTGGAGGTGGGCAAGGTCGAGTTGCATGCTCCACGCTAAACAAGAAGTGTTTCCATTACTCCCGTGAAAAAAAAGACCACCAAATCCTCCATATGAGAGAGGCTCAACCTCGAAGAACTCAGCTCCTAATTGGCTTTTCCAACGGTTGACTTGTGCAGAAGGAGGGATCCGCTCTTCTAGCGTGTCTGCAGGGAACGAGTGGAGGGTGAGTTTGGTGTTATCGGTAATAAGAAAGGTGACTAAGGGGGTTTTGGTATCGAGAAGAGAGACCTCTTCTCCAGGTGTGATCCGTTTCCAACGCACCGGGACTTTGGCGCGATATGTGGGGCGTCTCACCAGCTTAGTCTCTCCAACTCGCTCCTCTCTTCCGGTAAATTCGTGCCAGGTAAAAGGAGGGACTCTATCGGGGCATTTCTTACACCCAACTAACATGAGGAAAAGAAGAAGGAGGAGTATGCGAAATTTTGGCATCTTTTGTGCTTTTTAAAAAATGGTTCAAGTATTGGCAAATCTTAACAAATGGATCGAATTTATGTCCTCGTTTAGCTACATGCATCTGGGTAACCTGGAACTACTCGAAGAGATCCATGCTGCGTATTTAGCTGATCCACAGAGTGTAGAGGAGTCGTGGCGCTATTTTTTCGAAGGGGTAGAGTTCGGCGCTTTTTTGCATCTTAAAGAGGAGGCTGGAGCAAAGGGGCCCGATTTGCGCCTGTTTACTTTGCTCGACGCCTATAGGAGATATGGACATCTCAAAGCAAAAATCAATCCCATCGCTCTTGGGCTGCCAGATGAGGTGCCTGAACTCATTCTTTTGGCTCTCGGTTTTTCAGAAAGTGACCTGAATAAATCTTTTCCTACCTGTGGATTTCTTGCAAATGAAAAAGCCCCTTTGCGAGAGATCATCGAGGCTCTTGAGAAGACCTATTGTGGAGCTAAGGGAGTAGAGTATATGGAGTGCCCTCTTGATTTGGGGAAGTGGGTCCAAAAGGAGATCGAACCTGTCGGATTCACCCCCCATTTTTCGATCGAGAAGAAAAAAGAGATTCTCGCGAATTTGAATAAGGCGGAGCTTTTTGAAACCTTTCTCCATAAAAAATATGTTGGGCAAAAACGGTTCTCTCTTGAGGGGGGAGAGACGTTAATTCCCGTTCTCAAAGAGATTATCGAAGTGGGGGGGGAGCATGGAGTCGATGAACTTGTGATCGGCATGGCCCACCGGGGACGATTGAATGTGTTGACCAATGTTTTGGACAAATCTTTTTCGATGATTTTTAGCGAGTTTGAGGATTTTCTCGACCCCAACTTGATGGAGAGGGCAGGAGATGTCAAATACCATACAGGATTCTCCTCAGACGTTGTGACCAAAGGAGGAAAGAAAATCCACATCAACGTAACGGCGAATCCGAGTCATCTAGAGTCGGTAGATCCTGTTGTGGAAGGAAAAGTACGAGGCAAGCAGTGTCAAAGAGCAGAAGAGGGGATGCGGCGGGTCGTACCCGTTTTGATTCATGGGGATAGTTCCCTTGCGGGGCAGGGGGTTGTCTACGAGACGATGCAGTTTTCAAAAGTTCCTGGATATGGAAATGGGGGAACAATTCACATCGTGGTCAACAACCAGATCGGGTTTACCACTCTTCCTAAAGAGTATCGAACGAGTCGTTATAGTACCGATATCGCCCATGCCTTTGGATTCCCCGTTTTCCACGTCAATGCCGAAGATCCAGAGGGGTGCGTCTATGCAACGGAGCTCGCCGTGAAGATCCGGCAGCTCTTTCAAGTCGATGTCTTTATCGAGATCAACTGTTACAGGAAATACGGACACAACGAGAGTGATGAGCCTCTATTCACCCAACCTCTCGAATACACCCTCATCCAGAAAAAAAAGCCTATCCGAGAGATCTATCGAGATGAGCTAATCCATCAAGGCATTGTAGAAAAAGAGATGGCCCTCGCTCTTGAAGAAGAGTATAGACAGGCACTCCGCTATGAACTAGAAGAGTACAAAGTACAAAAAGAGATGTCGATCCCTGAAGCATTTGGAGGTGTTTGGAAAGAGTACCGAAAAGCCACTAAACAAGAGTTGTTGGAGCCTGTCCAGACGGCGGTAGATCAGAGCATTCTCGAGCTGATAGGGGAGAGACTTGCTGTGATTCCACCCGATTTTGCTCTCCACAAAAAGCTGGTACGACTTGTCGAGTCGAGGAGAAACATGGCTCTTGGGAAAGTGCCTCTTGACTGGGCGATGGGAGAGCAGCTCGCCTTTGCCTCTCTTCTTTTGGAGGGAACACCTATTCGTCTCTCTGGACAAGATAGCCAAAGAGGAACATTTACCCACAGACACGCAGTCTTTGTCGACCAGAAAACAGGGGGGCGCTACTTTCCTCTTTCCCATTTGAAGGAGGGACAGGGGAATTTCATGGTCTACAATTCGATTCTCTCAGAATTTGGTGTATTGGGCTTTGAGTTTGGCTATAGTTTGAGTTCCCCAGCTTCTCTTGTCCTTTGGGAGGCCCAATTTGGCGATTTTGCAAATGGAGGGCAGACCATTTTCGATCAATATATCGCAAGCTCTGAACAGAAATGGAAACGGTATTCAGGTCTTGTAGTCTTGCTTCCACACGGGTATGAGGGGCAAGGTTCGGAGCACTCTTCGGCTCGTATTGAGAGGTTCTTGCAGCTAGCTGCTGAGTCGAATATGCAGATTGTCTATCCTACGACTCCCTCCCAGTATTTCCATCTCCTCAGGAGACAAGTGAAGAGACGGGTACGAATACCTCTCATTGTCTTCACTCCAAAAGGGCTCCTTCGTCATCCGATGTGTGTCTCATCAATAGAAGAACTTAGCTCTGGAACTTTCCAAGAGATTTTGGAGGATACCGAAGCATCTGAAGAGGCAAAACGTGTCCTTCTCTGTACCGGGAGGGTCTACTACGATCTTTTGGCTGAGAGGAGAAACAGAGGGCTAGAAAAAGAAATCGCAATCGTACGCATCGAGCAGCTCTACCCCCTTCATCACGAAAAGCTCTCTAAGGCCCTAGAAAAATACAGTTCTTGCAAGGAGTTCTACTGGGTGCAAGAAGAGCCGCGCAATATGGGGGCTTTTGGCTACATTTACCAAACCGTCGAAGAGTTTCTTCCTAAAAAAGCTATTCTGCAGTATGTGGGAAGAAACCGATCTGCCTCAACCGCAACCGGGTCTCATTCTCGACATGCGAAAGAGCATCAGCAGATCATGGAAATGGCATTTGCGAGGAGCTAAGTGAAAGAAGAGATCAAAATTCCAGCAATGGGAGAGTCAGTGACAGAGGCAGTAATCGCCTCGATCCTAAAGCCGACCGGTTCGTCTGTAAACGAGGGAGATGAAATTATCGAACTCGAAACAGAGAAGGTCAACCAAGTCCTCTATGCTCCTGCTGGAGGAGTTGTCAGCTGGAGTGTGGAAGAAGGAGATACAGTCCAAATCGGAGATCTTATCGGAAGTGTGGATACCGAAGGGACTCCAACAAAAGAGGCTCCTCCGGCTCCAGAACCCGAGAAAGAAAAAGTAGAAGATCAACCAGCGCCTGCGCCTGCGCCAAAACCTTCTGGTGGAAGAGGGAGTCGTGAGATGGTCCCTGAGTTTCTGGAAAAAGTAAAAAAACCTGCACCAAAACCCACTCCTCCCCCTCAGGAACCAGTTCTCAAAACAGAAGAGGGGAGAGAGACGAGTCGGAAGATGTCGAAGATTCGTAAGACGATTGCCAAGCGCCTGGTCGACTCTCTTCACAATGCGGCGATGCTTACGACGTTTAATGAAGTCGATATGAGCGCGATTATGGCTCTTCGCTCCAAGTACAAAGAGAGTTTTGTCGAAAAGCACGGCGTGAAGCTCGGGTTTATGTCTTTTTTTGTGAAAGCTGTTGTCGAAGGGCTCAAAACCTTTCCTGATCTCAACTCCTATATCCGAGGAGAGGAGATTGTCCATCGGGAGTACTACGATATTGGGATTGCTGTCGGGACCGAGCGGGGTCTCGTTGTTCCCGTCGTGCGCGGAGCTGACGAGCTCACTTTTCCCGAAATTGAAAAGGAGATCGTGGCCTTTGCCAAAAAAGCCCGAGAAGGGAAGCTTGCCATCTCTGATCTTGAAGGGGGAGGATTCACCATCACAAACGGAGGGGTTTATGGCTCTTTGCTCTCCACACCCATCCTCAATCCTCCGCAAGTGGGGATCCTCGGGATGCATGCGATCCAAAAACGTCCCGTTGTGGTAGGCGACGAGATCGTGATTCGGCCCATGATGTATCTCGCCATGAGTTATGACCACCGGATCGTCGATGGGAAGGAGGCAGTGAGCTTCTTAGTCCATCTCAAAGAGGTCTTAGAAGACCCCTCTCGCTTACTTTTTATTGATAAAGGATAGAAGATGGATTTTGATGTCATCGTGATCGGAGGGGGTCCTGGAGGGTATGTAGCCGCGATTCGTGCTGCCCAAAGAGGGTTCAAAACAGCTTGCATTGAAAAAGGGAAGACCCTTGGAGGGACCTGTCTCAATGTTGGGTGTATCCCCTCTAAAGCCCTTCTCCATTCTACAGAGTATTTCCACAAAGTTGCGGCAGAAGGGAAAGAGCATGGGATCGAAGGATGCGACCTTAAGATCAATCTCGACCAGATGATGAAGAGGAAAGAGAAGGTCGTCAAGGGGCTCACCGATGGAATTGCCTATCTTTTCAAGAAAAACCAGGTGACGTGGATCGAAGGAGAGGCAACCCTCACTTCTCCAAATACCGTGCAAGTAGGGGACAAATCCTACAACGCCACCTCTCTTATTCTCGCTTCTGGATCCGAGCCGATCCCTTTACCCTTTCTCCCTTTTGATGAGAAAGTCGTCCTCTCCTCGACAGGAGCTCTCTCGCTTCCCAAAATTCCGAAGAAGATGTTGATGGTGGGGGCGGGCGTGATTGGACTAGAATTAGGCTCTGTCTACAGAAGGATGGGAAGCGAAGTAGAGGTTGTCGAATTGCTCGATCGGGTCACCCCCACCCTCGACCGAGAGGTCTCTAAAACGGTCCATCAGATCCTCAAGAAGCAAGGGATGACATTCCATCTCAAAACACGCGTGGTAAATGGGAGACAAGAGAACGGGGGAGTCACCCTAACCATCGAGACCCCGGAGGGAAAAAAAGAGGACCTCCATGGCGATGTCGTCCTCGTCGCAATTGGAAGACGCCCCTACTCACAAAACCTCGGGCTTGAAACTCTTGGAGTCGCAACCGACAAGCAAGGACGAGTTGTTGTGAACTCCTCATTCCAGACAAATATCCCCTCCATCTATGCCATTGGAGATCTCATCGACGGCCCGATGCTTGCCCACAAAGCCTCTGAAGAGGGGATTGCCGTGGCCGATCTCCTAGCTGGTGAATCGGTCTCCATCTCCTACCCGATGATCCCCAACGTGATGTATACCTGGCCAGAAGTGGCTTGTGTCGGCCTTACCGAAGAGGAGGCCAAAGAGGGGGGTCTCGCCCTGAAAATCGGGAAATTTCCCTTTAAGGCAGTTCCGAGAGCTCGCTGCAGCGGGGACGAGGAGGGGTTTGTCAAAATTCTCGGGGAGAAAAACACCGGTCGAATCGTCGGGATGCACATCGTGGGCCCGAGCGCTTCCGAGATGATCCATGAAGGGGTTCTTGCTCTGCGAAAGCAGATGACCCTCTCTGAGCTTGCCCACAGCTCCCATGCCCATCCCACCTGTTCTGAGGGGATCAAGGAGGCAGCTCTAGCTGCTCTTGGCCAAACCCTTCATCTCTAAAATGTGCGTTGCAGTGAACAAAAGAAGAGAAGAAAAAAGGAGGCCTCCATGCCCCCAATACTCTTCCCTGAATTCTTAACAGAGCGTAAACAGGGACTTTACTTCACATTTACATTTAACGCCAACTCCTTTTTTCGGGTGGGGCAACGTTTTTGT
>SDBV01005916.1_pt1 | contig 17111 bp, 19 predicted proteins | sample 2277081 | NCBI WGS metagenome assembly SDBV01 (sample SAMN10402039, study PRJNA504765) | marine sediment metagenome | isolation source: marine sediment core GS10_PC15, 223 cmbsf | place: Arctic Ocean: Southern Knipovich Ridge | collected 2010 | reverse complement strand
GTTTCCGCCAAACAATCAGACGACAGATACAAACGCCGGCAAACAATCAAAACGCCTAATTCGGACCCGCGCCCGGCTTTCTCCTCCCCCTCGCCCGCGCCCGGGAGAGGGGGCCGGGGGGTGAGGGCGCCTACTCGCGCGGCAGGTCGAGGCCGCGCGTGGCCACGATGTTGCGCTGAATCTCGCTCGTCCCGCCCTCAATCGTGTTCGCCACCGAGCGCAGGTACTGGTGCTGCAGGCGGCCCTTCAGCGGCGCCCACTTGCTGCTGCCGCTCAACTGGCCGTACAGGCCCAGGAGCTTGATGCCGGTGTTCGCGATCCGCTGGTTCAGCTCCATCGAATAGAGCTTCGTCGCGCTCGCCTCATAGTTCGGGATCAGGCCGCGGTTCTGCATCGTGATCAGCCGATAGGACAGCATCATCGAGCACTCACTCTCGATCAGGCGCTCGGTAAGCTCCGTGCGGAGACCGGGGTTCGTCGAAAGCGCGCTCTGGCCGTTCCCCGTGTGCTCCTTGGCGAAGGTGATCAGGTCCTCGACGGCCTGGTTCTGGCCCACCGCCGAGCCGATGTTCGAGCGCTCGATGTCCAGCGTCGTCACGGCCATGTACCAGCCGCGGTTCTCCTCGCCCAGCAGGTTCTTCGCGGGGATGCGGACGTCCTCGAAGAAGACCTCGTTGAACTCGTGCCCGCCGGTCATGTTGAGCAGCGGCCGAACGGTGACGCCGGGGGCGTTCATCGGGATGACGAAGTAGGAGATACCCTTGTGCTTCGGGGCGTCGGGGTCGGTGCGGGCGAGCATGAGCATGTACTTCGACATGTGCGCGACCGTCGTCCAGATCTTCTGGCCGTTGATCACGTAGTCGTCGCCGTCGCGGACGGCCTTCGTTGACAGCGAGGCGAGGTCGGAGCCGGATTCCGGCTCAGAGAAGCCCTGGCACCACATCTCCTCACCGGAGAGGATGCCGGGGATCCACTCCTGCTTCTGCTCGTCGGTGCCGTAGACGAGGATCGTCGGGCCAAGCACCGCGACGCCGAGGCCGCCGATGTAGATCGTGGATGGCGCCCGCATGCGCGCCGTTTCCATGTTGTAGACGAACTGCTGCATGGGGGTCATGGCGGCGCCGCCGTACTCCTTCGGCCAGGCCGGCGCGATCCAGCCCTTGCCGGCCAGCTTCTTGCGCCACGCTATGTAGTCGCCGGCGTTCGAGAAGAAGTTGCCGCCGCTCAGCAGCGACTCCGGGCACTCGTTTTCGAGGAAGTCGTGGACTTCCTGGCGAAAGGTCTCCTCTTCGGGCGTCAGGCGAAAGTCCATTGGGTGTCTCCTCTCGGTTCAGGCCGGCTCCTTCGGGGGCCACTCGCGATTATGAGAAACCGTGACGTGCGCGTCAAGGTTGAACGCGCGTCAGCCGCCACCTCCGAAGAGCGCCATTCGGTCGAAATAGACCTCGTTCCGGCTCAGCAGGTTGTCACGAAGCATGACGAGGTCCATCCCTTCGACCTCGACTGTGCGGCCGCCATCGGTGGGCGTTAGCGTCGCGTGCCAGAGAAAGCCGCCACCGGAGACCTCGCTGAAGGGGTGGAACTCCTTGAGAGTCCAGTGCATCTTCCAGTTGGCGAAGAGCTTCGTGAGATAGCGGCGGAGAGAGTCGCGGCCCTCAACGGGGCCGTGCGTGTTGGGGTCCAAGTACACGCAATCCTCAGTGTAGCAGGCGATAACACCTTCGACGTCCTGCTGATTCCAGGCGGCGAGGACCTTTTCGGAGAGGGCGAGTACGTCACCAGCGGTGATGGCCATGGCTGACCTCCAATCGGGCGTCTGTGCGCGCAGGGTATGGTACGGAACCTTAACGTGCACGTCAAGTGCTTAACGAAAATATGTAACAGTGAGTTTCTAGAAAAATGTGTGAAGTTGGGCGCACTACACCTCTCGTTCCCCGGCTACGGGGCGGCCGGCCTCTACGTCGTCGATAAACCCTTCGATCTCTGCCACGAAAGTCTCTGCGCGCCAGCGAAAGCCGTGTCCGCAATCGCGCCGCAGCACGAAGCGCGAACCCTTGATCAGGGAGTGGTCGCGCCGCGCGCAAGGAGCCAGCCAGTCCCGCTCACCCACCATGACAAGCGTCGGGACCGCGATAGATCCGAGCCGAGATGTAAGGTCTGGCCGCGCGACGACCGCTCTCGCGGTGGCGGCGTATCCCGCGGCGGGCGTTGTCCTCGCGCGGCGCAGGTAGTCGTCGAGGGTGTAGGGGCTGTCCCGGAAGTCGGGGTCGTTCTCCTTGCGGAAGTTGTATTCGCGGCGCATCGCCTCTTCGAGGCCGTGCTCCTCCACCACGCTTGCGCGGTTGCCAATCACGCCCTGGACCCAGCGCTCCCATTTGCCCGCCTCCCCCTCGTCCACGCCGTTGCCGCAGCTGGTGTCGCTGAGGATCGCAGAGGCACAGAGCGACGGGAAGTCGACGGCGAGGTTGGCCGTGATCATGCCACCCAACGATTGGCCGCCAATGTGCGCCTTCTTCACTCCGATTGCGGCGAGCATCCCGGCGAGGTCGGCGGCGAAGATCTCGAGGGAGTACTGCCGGTTGTCTGACGGCGCGGTCGTCTTTCCGTGGCCGCGCGTGTCGTAGAGGATGAGCGGGCGAATTTCGGCCAGCGGGAGGAGATGAGGCACCCACTGTTGCGACGTGGCGCCGAGCCCGTGCGAGAGGACGAGCGGCGTCGCTGGCCCGTCGCCGTGGACCTCGTAGTAGGTGTCGATTCCGTTCGCGCTGACGTACGGCATTGCAATTCCGGTTGTCCGGCGCGCTAGGGCGCGGTGCTGATCATCGCTCCGAGGGCGCGAGTGTCCGGCGCATCAGCCTTCTTCTTGCTCCCGTTCGTCTTCGCCTTCGCGCTCGCGCCGTTCACGCTCCAGCGCCTCGGCCTCCTCGCGCTGCTCGTGCTCTTCCTTCGTCTCGCCCAGGTCAATCGTTCCTTCGTCCGTGGTACGCAACTTGGCCGTGAGGACGTTTCCCAGCGTGGAGTAGCGGTCGACGCCAAGATAGTGCAGAGGCCGGTACTCCGGGTCTTTCAACAGCCACGTCTCGTCGAACGCCTCCTTGTCCGCCTGGACGACGAGCACCCGGCCGACGAAGAGCGTGTGGTCGCCGATGCGCAGAGCGTCCTCCAGCGAGCACTCCACCCAGGCGACACAGTTCTCGATCAGCGGCGCTTCCACCTTTGACGCGCGGAACGTTGCCAGCTTTCCCAGCTCGATCTTGTTCACGTGGGCGCCGGAGACCGTTCCGAAGTACTGCGTGTGGTTGGTCAGGTCGCGTGCCGGGAAGTTGAGCGCGAACTCCTCGGAAAAGCGCACCATGTCGTGGGTGTGGCGCGCCGGGTTGACGACGACGCCGACGAGCGGCGGGTTGCGTGACAGGGGCGTCGTCCAGATCGCCGGCATGGCGTCCGTCTGATCGCGCCAACGGGTTGTCACCAGCACCACCGGCCCGCCGTTCAGCAGCCGCAGCGAGTCCAGCGGGTCGAGTGCGCGTCTGGTCATGAGCCAAGCGTCGGCGCGATCGGCCCGGCAGTCAAGGGGGCGCGCGCGTTGTCACCCCGCCATGTCATTGGCAGTCGCTATGGCGAGACTGTACGCGGCCGCCCGGGTGCGATAATCGGGCTATGGGCGATCGCATCCTCGTCGGCTCCTGCTCGTGGGCCGACAAGACGTTGATAGATAGTGGATGGTATCCGCCGGACGCCGCGAAGTCGCCGGAGGATCGCCTCCGCTACTATGCCGATCACTTTCCGATCGTCGAGGTCGACTCGACCTACTACGCGATTCCGCACGCACGCAACGCTGAACTCTGGGTCGAGCGCACGCCGGACGAGTTCACGTTCGACGTCAAGGCCTACGCGCTCTTCACTGGCCACGGGGCCGCCGTGCAGGCGTTCCCCAAGGACGTGAAAGAGACGTTGCCGGGCGGCCTGCGAGAGAAGCGCAACGTCTACATGAAGGACCTGCCGCCGGCGGTGGGGGACGAGATGTGGCGCCGCTTTAACGAAACGCTCCTGCCTCTGGATAGCGCCGGCAAGCTGGGCACAGTCCTCTTCCAGTACCCGCCGTGGTTCGGACCGCGAGGCGACAATCGCGAGGCGGTCCTGGAGGCGAAGGAGCGGCTGGGTCAGTACCGGATGGCGGTCGAGTTTCGCAATGGCGCCTGGATGGCAGAGCCACAGGACCAGGAGCGCACGCTGCGCTTCCTGACAGACAACGGTATTCCCTACGTCTGCGTCGACGAGCCGCAGGGCTTCAAGAGTAGCGTTCCGCCGGTTACCGTCGTCACGCACCCGTCGGTCGCGTTGCTGCGCATGCACGGCCAGAACAACGACACCTGGGCGGCGCGCTCGAAGACTGCCGCCGAGCGTTTCGACTACCTGTACAGCGAGAACGAGCTACGGGAGTGGGTCCCACGAATACAGGGCCTCGCCGAGGACGCCGCTGAGGTCCACGTCCTGATGAACAACTGTCACCGCGACTACTCAGTGCGCAACGCGCGTCAGATCGGTGAGATGCTCGGCGTCATCGAGCACGAGCCGCAGCGGATGCCGGAACCGGAGGACGCGCCGCAGTCTGGGCAAGAGCGCTTGCTCTGACCGGCGCTCTGCAGCGGCGAACTGGCGGAGGGGGTGGGATTCGAACCCACGGTACCGTGAGGTACACACGCTTTCCAGGCGTGCCCAATCAACCACTCTGGCACCCCTCCGCGGAGAGACTCTGGCTATCTGGCTCAAGGCTCAGCGGCGACCCGGCGCCACGTCAGGGCCTCGGGAGCTTGAACTGGCGGAGGGGGTGGGATTCGAACCCACGGTACGCCAAAAGACGTACAACGGTTTTCGAGACCGCCCCATTCAACCACTCTGGCACCCCTCCGAGGACGTTTCTAGTCTACTGTACCGGATCATGATTCTTCGATCAGCCGCCGCTTGGCGCGCCCCTTCGGGGTTCTTGAAGAATTGCTCTCGCTGTATCGCGGCGAGCTTGCCCTCGAAGCTTTCGGAGTAGATCAGGACCAGCGGGCGTCGACTGGCCGTGGAGCGGACCTCGCCGCGGTTGGGCTCCCTGAGGCGGCGTTTGATGTCACCAGTAGCGCGCTCCTCTTCGCGGCCTAGATCGTCCGCGACGGATGAGCGGCTACTTGTCGGAGCGGCCGACGATCTGGCGATAGCGCTCGGTCATCTTCTCTTCCGCCTCGCGCTGCGCCTTCTTCGCCTCGCCCATCGCCTCGTCGAACTGCTCGCGCAGGCCGCTGAATGTGGGGCCGCCGCCGCCGGTTCCGTTCGCACGGCGTTCGTCCGCGCGCGCGCCGGCAGTCTCGTCCTTCCCTGACGCCAGCAGGACAGAGCCTGCGAAGCCGATGCCGATTCCGATGAGCAGACCGAGTATGAATCGCATGCTACTGTTCCTTCTTTCCGCGGCCGACAACCTTCGACGCGACGCCGACGAAGCGCCTGGCCCCAGCCGCGACGCCATATGCTTTGACCACCGGCTTGACCGCGTTATCGGACACGAACGCGACAGTGCCCTTTACGTTCTCGGTCGTCTCCTTCACGTTCTGGGCCGCCGGCTGCACGTTGTGCTTGAGGATGCCGCGTATACGGTTCAGGATGTTTACGCCAAGAAAGCCGCTGACCAGGGAGAGGATGATTCCAAGCAGGAAAAGGAGCGTGCCGGCGACCATGAACATCATGATGAACAAGTCGCGCCATTCCTCGGGGGTGTCTATGTAGCCTAGCTCCACGGGTCAGGCCTCCTCTTCCGTCGTAGTCTTGGGGCGGCAGTCGGCGGACGGCGGTGATTATACCAAACGGTTTCCGTAACGGCTCGCGGCCGTCTACAAACGCTTGACGATCGTGCCGCCGCCGAGAACCCGCTCGCCATCATAGAGCACGACGGCCTGTCCTGGCGTCACCGCGCGTTGCGGCTTCTCGAACCGCACCGTGGCTGTACCGTCCTTTACTTCGACCGTGGCCGTTGCCGGGACGCCGCGGTAGCGGATGCGCGCCTGGATGTCGGCGTCCGGGGCGGGCGCCTTGCCGTTCACCCACGTCAGTTCGTCGGCGATCAGGTCCGTCGCCATCAGCTCGCTTTGCGGGCCGACGACGACACGGTTCTCGCCCGCGTCGACGTCCACGACGAAAAGCGGCTCTTCGCCGCCCCGCGCGGGCAGGCCTCTCCGCTGGCCGACAGTGTAGTCGACGATCCCTTCGTGCCGGCCGACGGAGTCGCCCGCCATGTCGACGATGTCCCCGGCGGCGACGGACACGCGTTCGCGGACGAAGGCACGATAGTCGCCGCTCGGGATGAAGCAGATGTCGGCGGATTCCGGCTTATCGGCGTTCGGGAGCGACCACTCCTTCGCGAGGTTGCGGATCTCCGCCTTGGGGTATTCGCCGACGGGGAAGAGCGTTCGCGAAAGCTCCTCCTGACCCAGCGTGTACAGGACGTACGACTGGTCCTTATCCGGATCGACAGCCCGCAGCAACTCGGCGTCCTCACCGTGGCGGACGCGGACATGATGGCCGGTCGCCAGGTAGTCGGCATTGAGGGCGATTGCGTGCTCCAGCAGTGGCCGAAACTTGACGCGGTCGTTGCAGGCGAGACAGGGGTTGGGCGTGCGACCTCGGCTGTACTCCGCGACGAATGGATCGACGACGTCCGCCTGGAACTCGCGCTCCAGGTTGAGAACGTAGTGACGGATGCCCAGCACGTCGGCGGCAGCGCGAGCGTCGGCGGTGTCTTCGACGGAGCAACAGCGCTTGTGGTGGCGGGCTGCCTCGGGGTCCTCCTCGGTCCACAGGCGCATGGTGATACCGATCACCTCGTAGCCCTGCTCGACGAGGAGACCGGCGGCCACGGAGGAGTCGACTCCTCCAGACATTGCGATGACGGTGCGCTTCTTGGGCATGACTATTCCCATGTTATACTTAGTCCCTCAAAACCGGGTAGAAATCAACTCTCAGGAGCGCATCTGCAAGCTGAACAACTGGCGCACCGAATAACTGACATTCTCTCCGAGAAACAGGCGGAGGACATCCTGCTGTTGGACATCAGCAAGGTCTCGTCCTTCGCCGATTATTTTGTCATCGCCAGCGCCGGCTCCGATCGCCAGATCGACGCCATCCTGGAGACGATTGACGAAGAGCTGCGCAAGGCCGAGAAGATTCGCCCGCGGGGCCGCGAAGGCACGCCAAAGACCGGCTGGGTTCTGCTCGACTACGGCGACGTCGTCGTGCACATCTTCGGGACTGAGGAACGCTCCTTCTACGATCTCGAGAGCCTCTGGGCGAGCGCTGTCCCGGTCGTGCGAATCCAGTAGAGGCTGCGCGGAGCAGTTACTTAAGGGGGCCCGTATCAGGCTCGTCGTCTTTCGGCGGTTGAGGCTCGCCGTCGGCAGAATCCTCCGGGGTCTGCGCGCTTTCCGGGGCGCGCCCGAACTTGCGCATCACTTCGCCCAACCGGCGCACTTCTCGATCGACGCGGTCGTTGATGGTGCCGTCGGGATACGTTCCGTCGGGTTGTCGTTCGCCGCCCTTGAGGCCTGTCAGCAGCTCCATCGCCTCATTGACCGAATCGACTTCGTACACGTGAAACTGGCCGGCCCGGACTGAACCGAGCACGCTCTCGCGCAGCATCAGGTTCTTGCGGTTGCGTGCCGGAATAATCACGCCCTGCTTGCCTGTGAGACCACTCGCGCGGCAGACGTCGTGAAAGCCCTCGATCTTGAGTGTGGCGCCGCCGATCGGTTGCACTTCGCCCTTCTGGTTCACTGAACCCGTGATCGCCAGATCCTGGCGCAGCGGCGCGCCGGCGAGCGCTGAGAGCACGGTGCAGAGTTCCGCTAGCGACGCGCTGTCACCATCAACCGGCTCATATCCTTGCTCGAACGAGATCGTCGCCGAAAGCGAGAGTGGCTTGTTGTGCCCATAGGAGGCGCCGAGGAAGCCGGCCAGGGTTAGCACGCCCTTGTCGTGGATCTTCCCGCTGAGCTGCGACTCGCGGTCGATGCTTACGACGCCACGCTGGCCCAGCTGCACGGAAGCCGTGATGCGGCTGGGACGGCCGAATGAGTAGTCGCCCATTTGCATGACGGCGAGGCCGTTCACCTGGCCTGTCACGCTGCCCGTAACGTCAATCATGATCGTGCCGCGGGCCAGCATCTCGTGCAGGCGTTCTTCGACAAGGTTCAGGCGGTACTCTCGCTCTTCGATCGCCTTTGTGACGTGCTCGCCGGTCACGCGTGGCTCGTTTGCCGTGGCCGCCCAGTGGTCCGCTTCGACGACGATGTCGCGGAGGCGGCCGAAGCGGCCGGACAGCTTCTCCTGATCTTCGACCATACGGCTGCCGTGCTCGATCAGGCGGGCGACGGCAGCGCGTTCGAAGTGCCGGAGTTCTTGCCTCTCGCAGACGGCGCAGATGAAGCCCGCATAGGCGAGGCAGTTCTCCATCGTGCGCGCGATCTGGTAGTCAAAGTCCGCCTTGACCTTGAACATCTCCCAGAAATCCTCGTCCACGGCCGAGAGAACGAAGTAGGAGAGCGGGTCGCCGGTGATGACCAGCTTTAGGTTGACCGGTATGGGCTCTGGACGCAGACCCTGCGGGGTCAGCATCCCATATTGCTCCATTGGGTCTTCCAGCCGTACTTCACCCGTCTTCAGCACCCGCTTCAGGCCGTCCCACGCGCCTGGCTTGGTCGCCAGGTCGGTGAAATTGAGGATCAAATAGCCGCCATTGGCGCGATGAACCGCGCCCGGTTTGAGCATCGTGTGGTCGCTTATGTAAGTCCCGAAAAAAGCCTTGCGATCGATGCGGCCAAAGAGGTTCGTCCAGTTCGGATTCGCTTCCAGGATGATCGGAGGCATTTCGCGGGAGGAGTTGTCGACGAAGAGGTTGCAGTGGAAGGCGAAGAAGGGGTCTGTCTGGGGCACGACAGGTCCGGCAGGTGTCACTCCCGCCATCACCTGGCCCCCCCGCACTGCGTCTGCATTCTCCAGCGTGTGTTCGCGCAGTTTCTTCAGGAACTCGGCGACTTTCGACACGGAGGCGTACTTTTCGTCAAGAGCGTCGAACGGTGTCTTGACGATCCCCTCGACCACCTGGCGGTCGAGGGTCTGAATCGCTTCCGCGACCTCCCTTTCCACGCCGCGGACGCGTTCCCCCGTCTCGTTCACCAGCTGGTGAATCGGTTCGTCTTTCCTCGAGAGGCGCCGCTGTTCCTCGGCTGGAAGCGCGTGGAACTCCTCCGGTGTCATCGGCCGCCCGTCTTTGAGCGGGATCATCTGAACGCCGCTGGGCTGAACGCGAAAGAAGAAGCCGGCGGCTTCCGCGCGGCTTCTCGCCTCGTCGATCAGCGCTTGCGCCTGACGTTGCCCCTGTTCCAGGATCTCCCGTCGCTGACGTTCGTATTCGTCGCTTTGGAACACCTGGACGATCGTCGAACGCACTGTGTTCAGGAGGTGCTCGCAGTCGTCGCGCAGGGCGCGGCCTAATCCGGCTGGCAGAGCGATCGCGCTCGGGCTGTCCGGGTCTTCGAAGTTGTATACGTAGACCCAGTCGTGGGCGTCCTCTTTCAGCGTCTCGGCGTGCCTGCGGACGTAGTCCAGGATCGCCGTCGTCTTTCCCGTTCCGCTGAGGCCGGTCACGAAGATGTTGTAGCCCGGCTTGTGAAGGCCGAGTCCGAACTGCAGGGAGCGAATGGCGCGGTCCTGTCCGATGAACTCGGCCAGAGGCGTCAGCTCGTCCGTACAGTCGAATTGCAGATCGGCTTCGTCAAACGCCGCCCGCAGGGCATCAGGCGGCAGTCGCCTGCCCTCCGCTGCGGAGCTGGGCTCTTCCGTCAAGACCCCTCTTCGAAAATCCACCGGTCGACGTCGCGCTCGTAGTCGAACGTCTGTGACTCGTCGAAGAAGAGCGCGATCTCGCGCGCGGCTGACTTGGGCCCGTCCGAGCCGTGGATCAGGTTTCGGCCCAGCTCGACGCCGAGGTCGCCGCGGATCGTACCGGGCTCAGCTTCGGCCGGATTCGTCGCGCCTATCGTCTTGCGCACTACCTCAATCGCACGCGTGCCCTCAAGCACTGCGGCGATGATAGGGCTCGACGTGATGTAGTCGATCAGGCCGGCGAAGAACGGCTTGCCTTCGTGCTCGGCGTAGTGGCGCTTCGCCAGCGCTTCGTCCACCCGCAGCATGCGCAGGCCGACGATGCGCAGGCCGCGCGACTCCAGCCGCGAGATGATCTCGCCGGCGAGCCCTCGCTGCATGCCGTCCGGCTTCACCAGGATCAGCGTTCGTTCTCTCATGTCGCGTCCGATTCTAGGCTGCGTGTCGCCTAGCCGCTACTGCTTCTGGGGGCCGATCGCGGGCGGCCGCAAGTATACCGGTGCGACGAGCGCTGGTTCGTGCGGTGCGTCTGCCTCGAGCCGAGTGTGTCCCAGCTCCGCGAGTGCGACTGCGCGTCCCACCGTGGCGGGCGCTGCAATCTCGGCAAGGTCACCAGCACGCTCGGCAAGCAGCGCCGCCAACTCTTCGTCGATCTCGCCAGCGAAGAGCGTCCTTTCGCGCAGGCTGTCCGCGAGCTCGTCGGGCTTGGTGAGGTGGGGCGCCGTGAGTTCGCGCCACGGGCCGTCCCGGTAGGTCGCCCATGCCAGATCGCCGCGCCCGGCTCGGTGCACGGCGATGACATTGCCGGCGAACGAGGCGTGCGGGTACGCGTCCAGCTCCAGGCGGTTGACGCCGACGAGCGGCAGGTCCGATGCGCGCGCTAACCCCTGTGCCGTCGCGACGCCGACGCGCAGGCCCGTGTACATGCCGGGGCCGACGGAGACGAAGACCGCCGTCAGGTCGCCCTTCGACACGGACGTGTCGGCGAGCAGCTGCTCGATCGCCGGCAGCAACTCGACAGTGTGGTTGCGCTGGCAGTGCCACGTCGACTCCGCGATCACTTCGCCTCCGCGCGAGAGCGCGACCGAAGCCAGCGCCGAGGCCGTGTCGATCGATAGTTCCGTCATCCGCCGAGCGTTTCCGCCAGCGCCCGCGCCCGCGCGCCCGTGGCTTCCGGTGTGATCCGGCGCGTCTCCGCGCCGGTCACCTCGAAGCGCAACGTGAGGCGCTCCACCGGCAGGACGAAATCGCCGCGCTCAGGCCACTCGACGACGAGGACGCCATCGCTGCTGATCTCCTCAAGCGCCAGGTCCTCGACCTCCTCCGGCGAGTCCAGGCGGTACAGGTCCGCGTGGTAAAGCGTGAGCCGCCCGGCATACTCGCCGAGCAGGACGAACGACTTCGACGACACCGGCCCCTCGAACCCGAGGCCGCGCGCGATGCCCTGCACGAACACGGTCTTGCCCGCGCCCAGCTCGCCCGAGAGGAGGACCACGTCACCCGCTTCCGCCGCACGGCCGAGCGCTTCGCCCAGCCTTCGCGTCTCTTCCGGGCCGCTCGACGCCAGCGCGCTCACGAGCGGAACGCGTCCCAACCCGTGCGCGCGAACTTGATCTCGCTGCCGTCGGCGTCCAGGAGGGTCGCACGCGGCGGCCCGTCCACGATCTCTCCGATCACCGCCACATCTGGGACGCGCGAGACGACCGCCGCCGGGCCGATGAGTAGCAGTTCGTAATCCTCGCCGCCGGTGCAGGCCAGTTCGAGCGCGTCGTCCGGGAAGGCGGCGTGCAGGCCGTCGCTCAGCGGTAGGTCCGCCGCTCGTAAGACTGCGCCCGCCTTCGACATCTCGCAGACGTGGCCAACGTCCTGCAGGAGGCCGTCCGAGACGTCGATGCCGCAGCGCACGCCGGCCTCGACGGCGGCGCGTCCGGCCTTGACGCGCGGCACCGGCCGCGTGTGCCGCTGGACAATGGGGTCCTCTTCCGCCGTACCTGACTGCAGCCGCCTGAGGCCGGCGGCCGAGTCGCCCAGCGTGCCCGTGACGGCGATGACGTCTCCCGTTCGGGCGGTGTTCCGTCGCAACAAGAGCGGCACGCCGTCGCGCTGCGCGGCGAGTCCCATCAACGCGACGGTGACGCTGACCTGCGGCGCTCGCACAACGTCTCCGCCGGCGATGATCACACCGTACTCGCGGGCCGATTGACCGAGGCCGCGATAGAGCGCGTCCATCGTTTCGGCGGGCGTGTCGGGCGGGAGGGCGAGCGTGACAAGCGCGAAGAGCGGTGTGCCGCCCATCGCCGCGATATCGCTGACGTTGGCGGCCAGCGCCTTCCAGCCGATGTCCTCCCAACGAGCGCGCTCAGCCAGGAAGTGGACGCCCTCGACCATCGCGTCTGTAGTCGCGATCAAGTACTCGCTTCCGACGCGCCAGACGGCGGCGTCGTCGCCGGGGCCGACGATGAGGTCCGGCGAGCCTTTGGCGCCAACGATACGCGTCAGGCGCTCGATGAGGCCGAATTCTCCGAGCTGTGAGATGTCCACGAGGACATTATAGGAGCGGCCCGGCCGTCAGGAACACACGAACAGAGAGCGTCGCAGCAGGCCGGCCTCGATGGCCCTTGACTGCACGTCGAGATCGCTCTGACGTTCGTTGAAGGCCGCTTCGCCCTCTACAGCGATCATCTGGACAGCTTGTTCACTACGCTCGGTCTGCCAGGCTCTTGAGGTGAGTAAGAACTCGGTGGTGAGATCGGTCTCTTCGATGCGGCTGAATCCGGCGCTCGCGATGAGCTCGACGTGATCCTTGCGGCGGCTGCTGACGAACGTTGGCCCGGAGCGCAGAGCGCGGCGGTAGTCGGACGCGGTCAGGCCGGGTGCCACGAAGATCGTGAAGAAGGCCATGCGGCCGCCTGATCGCAGCAGTTTCCGGCATGCTCTCAGCACGGAGAGCTTGGCGTCGATGCATCAGAGCGTGTCGGCGTGGCAGATCGCGTCGAAGGAACGGGCGGCGAAGGGCAAGTGCGTCGCGCCGGCGCGTGCCACCGATACTCGATCGGACGCGTCGGCGCTTCGCAGTTGCGCGGTTCGGACTGCGGGCTCCGGCACGTCGGTAAGCACGGCGTGGCATCCTGCGCGCGCCGCCACGTGCAGCCCCGGCCAGCCTCGCCCGGATCCTAGATCGAGGAGGCGGCTCTTCGGCGATAGGTCAAGCATATCAACCAGATGATCGGCCTGAGCGAGCGTTGTGTAGCCGTTGGCGCCGACGTTCGCGCCAATGACGCGGCGCTCGACCAGCCGGCCGGCGGCTGAGCCTTCTTCGGCGTAGCGGTTGGAGAAACGCTCCAGGATCTCACTGCGGCTTCTTCGTCTGCTCATCTCGCCTCTGACAATAGCCCGCAAGAGGCGTTATGCAGGGCCATCGCTACGCCCCCGCCGTGGCCACCGTCTCGATGACCTGCGCGTACCCGTCGAGCGTCTTCAGCGCTTCGTCCTCGCCCAGGCTGGGCAGCCAGAAGATGCCCGCTTCGACGCCGGCCTCGATGAAGCTGTTGATGACGCCGGGGTTCGGCGCGACGCCGTAGATCGTGACGGGGATCGGCCCGCGACCGGCCTCGGCCGCCATGCTGTTCAGCACCGCCATCCTGTCCTGGATCGAGCCGCTCAGGCGGAGGCCGATCGGCATCCAGGCGTCCCCGTAGCTGACGACCCGCTTGAACGTGCCCTCGGCATCGCCGCCGACGTAGACGGGCGGGTGCGGCTTCTGGACCGGCTTCGGCCACGACCAGATCGGGTCGAAGTCCACGAACTCGCCGTGGTACTCGCCTTCGTCCTCGGTCCAGATCTGCTTCATCGCCTCGATCCGCTCGCGCATCACCTTCCAGCGCCGTTTCGGATCAGTGCCGTGGTTCTCCATCTCCTCGCGGTTCCAGCCGCCGCCGACGCCGAAGAGCACGCGCCCGTTCGAAATGTGGTCCAGGCTGGCGACTTCCTTCGCGAGCGTGATCGGGTCGTGTTCGACGACGAGGCAGATGCCGGTGCCGAGCTTGATCCTGTCGGTCGCGGCCGCCACAGCGCTGAGCCCGACGAACGGGTCGAGGACGTGCGAGTACTCCTTGGGTAGGTCCGGGCCGCCGGGCCAGGGCGTCTTGCGGCTGGCCGGGATGTGGGTGTGCTCCGGAAACCAGATCGAGTCGAAGCCGCGCTCTTCGCACGCCTTGCCCAGCGTGACCGGATCAATCGAATAGTCCGTGGGGAACATAACAACGCCGTACTTCACGGGAACCTCCTTCGTAGCGCAACGGATGATAGCAGACGACGAACGGGCGTGAGGGTAAGATTGGGCGAGACCGTAAGGAGACGCGAATGGACTTCGAACTGATAACGTACGACAAGAGCGACGGCATCGCCACGATCACACTCAACCGGCCCGATCGCATGAACGCGTTCACGGCGCAGATGATCGAAGAATGGTACGCGGCGCTTCTGGATGCCCACGAGGACAGCTACACGAAGGCGGTGATCGTCACCGGTACCGGGCGCGGCTTCTGCGCCGGCGCGGACGTTGGTGGAAAGGGGCCGCTGGGCGGTCTGCAGGACCAGAAGCGGACGCCCGCCGAGAACCGCAACTTCCTGCGTGACGGTGTGCAGCGAATACCGCGTCTCGTCGCGCTGATGGAGAAGCCGTACATCGCCGCCGTCAACGGCGCGGCGGTCGGCGCGGGGATGGACATGGCCTCGATGTGTGACATGCGCTTCGCGGCCGAGTCCGCTCGCTTCGGCATGACGTACGTGCGCATGGGCATTATCCCCGGCGACGGCGGGGCTTATTATCTGCCGCGCATCGTCGGCCTGGCGAACGCGCTGGATCTGATCTGGACGGGCCGCATCTTCGGCGTCGAGGAGGCGTTGGCGATGGGCTATGTGAGCGCCGTCGTTCCGGACGGCGATCTGATGGACCACACGCGCGGCTACGTATCGAACCTCGTGAGCGGCCCGGCGGTGGCGATTCAGCTTGCCAAGCGGCTGGTGTACCGCTCGCTGCGTACGGACGTCGACGGCGCGCTCGACCTCGCCTCGCAGGCGATGTACATCGCACAGTCGACGGAAGATGCTGTCGAGGGGCCGCGCTCGTTCTCGGAGAAGCGCGATCCGCAGTTCAAGGGTCGCTAGGGCAGCGCGGCGGTAGACGGTTCCGATAAACTGCGCTAGCCTTCCAGCAGATGTACGCTAGCCAGCGAGCGGCGAGCGACTGATTTGGCTCGTCGCTACTCGTTTACTCCGCGACGCGCACAGACGGTGCGGCGGGACGCATCGTCTTTCGCCATACTCATCCCGATCGTCGTCGCCGTAGCGCTCGTTGGCTTCGGACTCGCCGTTGCCGGCGGCGAGTCCAGCGCGCTGCCCGACGAAGGCTGCAGCGGCGCCGAATGCACCCCAATCGTCGCCGCGGTCACCACCACGCCGATCGGCGCCGCGGCCACCGCCACGCCGTCGCCGGCTGCCAGCTTCGCGGCAGAGCCGGAGGATCCCCCCTTCGTTCCCGTCTACGCCGCCGCTGTCATCGAGGCGCCCTGTGGTGCAACCCTCTACACGTTCAACGAAACGCTCCGCCTGGCGCCGGCGAGCCTGGTCAAGATGATGACCGCGATCGTTGCGCTCGAGCGGGCGGAGGCGGACGAGATCGTGGAGATCGGGATCGATGGCGCGGCGCTTTCGCTGACTGAGGACGCCACGGCGATGGGGCTAATGCCGGGCGACCGGCTGCCGCTGATCGACCTCATCCACGGCCTGCTGCTGCGTTCCGGCCACGACGCCGCAGTCGTGATCGCGGAGCACATCGCCGGCGACGAGGCCGCGTTCGTCTCGCTTATGAATGAGAAGGCGGCCACGCTGGGACTCTCGGACACCACCTTCGCTAACGTTAGTGGCCTCGATCACCCGGATCAGCGGATCTCCTCGCTCGACGCTGCGCTCCTCGGCGCGGAGCTGCTGAAGGAGCCGCTCCTCGCTAAAGCGGTGGCCACGGCCGAATACCAGCCAGCGTGGACGCGGGGACCAATCGAGAACCTGAATCTGCTGCTCAGCAACTATCCGGGTGCGATCGGAGTGAAGACGGGATTCACGACCGACGCGGGCCAGACGATCGTCGCCGCCGCTGATAGGGACGGCCGCCGTCTGATAACCGCCGTCCTGTACAGCGAGGATCTGTACGTGGACGCCGCCGCTCTTCTGGACTGGGCGTTCGTGAACACCGCCCCCGCTTGCTGATCGCGGGTCAGGCTGATCGATGTTGCCGTCTCAAACACGGCGACGCGGAGGCCGCGTTGCCCAAGGGCATTCGCGGCCGGCCCACCGGCCCGAAGCCGCCGATGATGGCGTTGTATCGGTCGCTCACGCGGGCGCTGACGATGAGTTGATCGGTGGTCGAACTCTGCTTCGTGGCGGGGCTTGACGAGAGGGCATATTTAAGTGGAATGTTTAAGAGCAAACGTTTGTCAAGATCCGAAGGGGTGAGATGAAGATTTCGAACGAGCAACGCGAATTTCTAAGGAGCCACCGCCTCTGCGTGTTTGGCTTCAACCGCCGCAGCGGCCCGCCGTCACTCTCGCCCGTCTACTACTTCATGGACCGCGACGAGATCGTGATCTCGACGACGGACTCACGCGTCAAGGCGAAGGCCGTCCAGCGCAACCCTGAGGTCAGCGTCTGTGTGCTCGATGAGAAGATTCCCTTCGTGTATCTCACGGTCTACGGGCACGCGCGCATTGAAGAAGATGGTGTTGTCGACGTGATGAGGCGCATCGGCGAGGCGATGAGCGGCAGCCCGGTTCCCGAGGCTGCCCTGCCGGCGCTTGAGCAACGTGCGAAGAGTGAGGGGCGGGTCGTGATCCGCGTCAAGCCGGCGCAGTTCGTCTCAACGCGCCTGCGCGCCCCTTCCAGCGAGTAGCACGCACGGCCATGGCGCGCTAGAATTCGCGCCACATGACCGCCGCCGCGTTCGCCCTGGTGCTGACCTCGGCGGTGATGCACGCCACCTGGAACTTCCTGCTCAAGCGCAGCGGCCACAAGCAGGCCTTCTACTGGCTGATGTGCGGCTTCAGTGTGCTCTTCGTGACCGGGCCAGCCGTCGCTTTCGCGATCGTCGACGGGTTCAGTTGGACGATGCTATGGCTCGGATTCGGCACCGCCTCGAT
>SDBV01005915.1_pt1 | contig 17114 bp, 14 predicted proteins | sample 2277081 | NCBI WGS metagenome assembly SDBV01 (sample SAMN10402039, study PRJNA504765) | marine sediment metagenome | isolation source: marine sediment core GS10_PC15, 223 cmbsf | place: Arctic Ocean: Southern Knipovich Ridge | collected 2010 | reverse complement strand
GCTAGTCTTTATTCCAATAAAGATGCCAAGCTGTCTACCGCTGATGAACTCATTGCCAGCATGGATAAATCCGGGATTGATATTTCAGTTATAGTTAATATCGGCTGGACTACCCATGAGCTGTGTGTTGAAACCAATGACTACATCTTAGAGTCGATATCCCGCTATCCCCGGCGCCTGATAGGTTTCTGTACTGTCCAACCCCGGTCACCTGAAGCAGCCATGGCCGAGATAGAACGCTGTGTCCAGGGGGGGATAAGGGGGGTTGGTGAGATGAGACCGGATATGCAATTCTTCGACTTCAGGGACGAAACGGTCATGGAGCCCCTGGTGGAGGTAATGAGGAAGCATAATCTAATTCTGCTCACCCATGCCTCCGAGCCGGTAGGTCATGAGTATCCGGGCAAAGGGGATATTACCCCGGAAATGCTCTATTCCTTTATCACCAGCTTCCCTGATTTAACCATAGTCTGTGCCCATTGGGGAGGTGGCTTACCCTTCTACGCCTTAATGCCTGAAGTAAAACAGGCTATGAGCAATGTCTTTTTTGACACGGCTGCCTCGCCCTTTCTATATAGTCCCCAGGTATATCACCAGGTCGCCCAGCTTGTCGGTGCTGACAGGATTCTTTTCGGCAGTGATTTTCCGCTACTGGCTCAGAGTCGGTTGCTAAATGAGATTAAATCTCTAAATTTACCCGAAGAAACCAGGAGCCTGATTCTATCAGATAATGCCCGGAGGTTGCTGGGTATCAAAGATGAGCCGGGTAAAGATTAAGCTATGGAGCAAATTCGTTCTTTTATCGCTATTGAGCTACCTGAAGAAGTAAAAGCCGGGCTTGCTGAATTACAGGCTCGGCTGAAATCAGGAATGCAGCCTCCGGTCAAGTGGGTTGACCCGCACGTCATTCATCTGACGCTAAAGTTTCTGGGCAATATAGCTGTAGATAAAATTGCCGCCATAACCAGGGCGATGGAGGAGGCGGCTCAAGAGACACCCCCCTTCCAGCTTAAGGTTAAGGACACGGGCGTTTTTCCCAATTTGAGGCGAGTTCAGGTAGTCTGGGTAGGGATAAACGGAGAGATGGATAAGCTCAGCCAGCTTCAGCACCGTATCGAGCTTAATCTGGTTCCCCTGGGCTTTGCCCCTGAATCACGACCATTTGCGCCTCATCTGACTCTAGCTCGGCTTCGTGACCGGGCATCACCGGATGAACGGCAAAAATTTGGCCAGCTTATCGCTGACACCGAATTTGACGCAGTTTACACCGTTAAAGTAGATTCTATCAACCTGATAAAGAGCCAGCTTACCAGGGAAGGCGCCATTTACCATAAAATCTGTTCAGTGAAGCTAAATAAGTCCTTGTCAGCAAACACCTTTTAGTGTATACTGCAAGGGATTAAATTTTGGTCGGGAGGTGGATATCTTGGAACATAATTTCCCCAAATGCCAGAAGTGTCAATCTGGAGACCTGGTGCCCCTATCTGATTTCGGTAGTCAAGGAGCAGCTATTCACTATAAAGCATGGGTTTGCACCAATCCTGATTGCGGCTACAACCTGAAAATCAGGAATGGCGATGTCTATATTAATGAACCTATCATGAGCGGGGCTCACTCATCCCGCTCTCGCTAAAATATAAGGTTCCACTTGAATCTTTAGATTACAGGCGGTAGATGTGCTGCCTCAATTAGCTAAACTGAAGGGGATAGCATTCGGCCTCTTATTTCCGCAGTGGTGCGTCGGCTGTGGTAAGGATGGAGGTTTAATTTGCCCTTCTTGCTACCGGTCTCTACCAAGAATTATGCCCCCCATTTGTCCCAAGTGTGGTAAACCACAGTCCAGCGGCACACTTTGCCCCGGCTGTATTGGCCGGCAGACAGAGATAGATGGCATTCGTTCCCCGTTTCGATTTGGCGGGGTAGTGCGTCAGGCTATTCATCAATTAAAGTACAGAAACATCAGAACCCTAGCCATGCCCCTGTCCGAGTTACTAAAGGACTATCTGGCTGCCAACCCCGTTCCCGGGCAGGTCCTGGTGCCGGTTCCACTACATCCAAAACGAATGAGGGAGCGTGGCTATAATCAATCCAGCTTGCTGGCTCATAAGCTGGGCAAGCTCATCAATTTGCCCATAGTAGATGACTGTCTTATCCGACTGCGGCCGACACCTCCCCAGGCCAGAACCTCAACCGTGACCGAGCGCCAGAGTAATGTAGCCAGGGCTTTTTCCTGCCGTGACCACAGATTACAGGATAAGCAAGTTTTACTTATAGACGATGTCTCTACCTCCGGGGCTACCCTTAACACCTGTGCTATGGCACTAAAAGCAGCCGGGGCCACCTCGGTGTGGGGACTTGTGCTGGCAAGAGAAGTTTAAGTGATGGTATGGTTTACCCTATAGCCGATGAAGACCTGAATTATGCCACTTTCAATACCGATATGGGCCGGATAGGAATACTGGGCTCAACAAAGGGATTGCGGCGTATTACCTTACCTCAGCGCTCAACACCAGAAGCCCGTCAGCGGTCAGGTGACGGGGTGAATCAGGCCACCGGCTATTTTGACGACTTAATAAAACGGCTCAAGATTTATTTCGGCGGGCACAAGACTGCCTTTCCTGACAAGCTCGACTTGACCGGGGCTACCGCCTTTCAGGGCAAAGTATGGGAAGCAACCAGGCTTATCCCCTACGGTGAGACCCGGAGCTATATCTGGATAGCCAGGCAAATCGAGAAACCAAGGGCAGTGCGGGCAGTGGGGCAGGCTCTAGGCAGAAACCCGTTGCCTATTATCATCCCCTGTCATCGGGTAGTAGCCAGTGATGGCAAACTCGGCGGCTTTAGTGGAGGGGTGGAAATAAAAAGATATCTTCTTCGGCTGGAAGCATCAGCCAACAGCAGGTAAAGCCATGATTTATTAGCTGTTACTTTATGTCAACTATAGATACCTTCCGTGTTTATAATGTAAATGAGGGGAAAGGGTCAGGACAAATCCCTATTTTTTCTCGGCCCAATCGGGCTTAGGGGTAAGTAATTTGGCTCTATAAAGTCTTCGCCTGGCTTCCGAAGTTCCTCTTACTTTCAAATTCAGGAAATCCATCTGGTATTCCTCAATCAGCCCTTCACTAACGAAGCTAAAGTATCTGTCATTACCTATGATAATATGGTCTAAGACCTTGACCTGCATAATACTGCCGGCGTAGACTAAGTCCCTGGTCAGCTCCTTATCGCCCTTGCTAGGCTCAGGGTCGCCCGAAGGGTGGTTGTGGGCAAAAATCAGCGAGACAGCATTGTGCTTAATGGCACCTTCCATAACCTCGCGAGATGAGATAAAGCTGCTACTGACTGTTCCCCGGAAGAGGTCGGCTATTTCAATAATCTGGTTTTGACTATTCAGATAAACGACCTTGAATACCTCTTTCTTAAGGTCTCGCATGGAGTGGTAGAGATAATCAAAAATCTCTCTGGAGGATTTATAAATGGGCTTCTCAATAATTTTTTCTTTGAGGAACTCCCTGGCTACTTCATGCACCAGCTTGATGCCAAAGGCACTATGAGACCCAATGCCATCTATTTGCTGTAGCTCTTCGGGTGTAGCCTCCAGGACGCCTCTCAAGCTTTTGAATCTCTTAACAGCTTCTTTTGCCTGCGCTTTACAGTCTTTACGGGGTGTGCCCAGGGTCAGTAGTAATTCAATAATTTCATAATCGTGAAAACCGGCAAGCCCGGACTTAATAAACTTACCCCGTAACCTCTTTCTTCAGGTCTCGCATTGAGTAATAGAGCTAGTCGAAAACCGCCTGGGAGGATTCATAAACAGGCCGGGCAATAATCTTCTGTTTGAGAACCTCTTCGGGCAATTCGTGTAGTAGCTTGATGCAGGATATACTAACGGGAGGGAACCCGGCTTGCTCTAGCTCCTGGAGAGGAGCTGTCAGGAATTCCCTCAGGTTTTTGAATCGTTTCTCGTACTTTCCTGCCAGCCGCTGACCCCCTCCGTATACATCCTCATAGACCAGCGATTCTTTGGCTAAAGGCTGCCCAGTCTCTACCACTTGCACGTACTCATCAAACAGACCAGTGTCCTTGTGTTCTGGCAGCAACTCCAGAAGAGTATGGCCTATTTGCTCTTCATAGGTACGTTGATTCAGCTGGCAGCCAGATTCATTGATGTAATCATACCGGAAGTCTACAATATGGCCCGCTTCATCACGGATGGCAGAGAAGATAGCAAAGCCGTTAAGCGATGTCTCCGCCCAGGTGTGTAACCTTTCCTCACTCTGCTGCAGTGCCTCCTCCGCCTGCTTGCGCTCAGTGATGTCTTCCGCTATCATCTTACTGGCCATTTTCAGTTCATCAGTGCGCTCGTCTACCAAGCCTTCAAGATATCGGCGATGAGATTCTAACTCGGTTTCTATTTCCTTGAGCGCTGTGATATCCCGCCCGGTTGCAAATGTTACTCCTTCTTCAGTGCACGGTTGCGAAGTCCAGGCAATCCACTTATATGACCCGTCTTTACATCTATAGCGGTTTTCAAAATGCGGAATAAAGTCGTCACTCACAAGCTCATCTGCAACCACATCGTCTGTTTTATCTATATCGTCGGGATGCAAGAAATCCATAAATGGTGTGTTAAGTATTTCCTCCTGACTATAGCCAATAATTCTACTGAACGCAGGGTTAACCATCGTGAAAAATCCCGTTTTTAAATCCGCAACAGCAATTATATCAACTGATGAGTCAACAACTCGCTCAAGCTCGCCCCGGGCATTTTGGAGTTCCTCGGTACGCTCTTTCACCAATTCTTCAAAGTGTTGGCGGTAATTGCTCATTTCTTCCTCTGCCTGCCTGCGCTCGGTGATGTCTTCTAGTCGCTCAGCAGCAGCCTTAATTAACAGCCTCTCTTCGTTTAAGAATGGTCCTTCATCAATATCTGGTCGTGCTTCTAAGTAACTAATCTCTACAATACCTGCTCTTGCTCCATATACCTTGATATATGAAGATTGCCTCCACTCGGTCTCTCTGTAGTTTTTTGTTCTGAACTCCTTACCGTTGATGGTGATTTTAGCACAGGTAATCTCAGGATACTGCCAACCCTGTGGAAGCAGATTGGCAACCTTCTGATATATTTCGTCTAAAGTAATACCAGACTTTTCAGCAATGTTAGCAATACCATAAAGACACTTTAGTTCTTTCCTGCGCTCATCTAAGTCATGCTGTAGATGCCCGTACTCAGAGCGTTCGGTAATAACCCAATTGCCTGCCCGCTTAATCAGAGAGCCTTGGTGGTTGCACACCACATCTATTATTTCACTCATTCCACATTTATCAAGGAGATAAGTGCAAATAACCAACATGTGATGCTTGCCGATGGCATCAGCTATCTTTCCTTCATAATCAATGAACTTTCTCCAATCCCTCTTTTCCAGCCAGGCTGTGTTACCGGTTACTCTAATGCCATCATAACCCTTGGTCAAGGCTTGCTCGAGTTTATCAATCCAGCCATTGAGAACTCTTTGTCCATCGAAAACACCGTCTTTGAGATACCATTCAGTATGCGGAAGAATCTCTATCTGTCCTCTTTTTAGATATCGCTCAAAATTAGGCACAGTTTTTCTAATTGCTTCTTTGGCTTCTTTTTCACCGAGAGGCTCTGAAGTAACCCACATGCAGAATTCGTTATTCTCCAATCCTGCTTTGAAATAGGGCACTAAAATATGGAGTAAGTCTTGCTTAGTGTTGTAAAACTGACAGAGGTGTGTGCCCCAAGGGACAGCACCTATAACGTGGATTCCCGTTTCTCTCTTTTTTTCTTCCGGCAAACGTGACATTTTACTGAGCAGCCCAACATTATTCCTGTTTGCGTTTAGCGCATTCTAAATAGCTACGGCACCAACAGGTCATACGATACCATTTACCAAGTATATGTTATACCACTTACTTAGTATATATTTTACCACGCTTGTCAATATATGTGTAAGTATTGTGCCAGCTGACAGCAACGGTTGCTGTTTTCCTACCCCCGAGCGCTATCGGTTATCTCTAACCTGAATCCGTCTTCTCCTACCAGCTCCGCCAACCGCTGATGAAGCTCAGGGCAGTAGTTGGTATATATACCGGACAGCTTGAGGTTAATAATCCTGTCCTCATTGCTCACACGGAGGCTGACCTCATCCTGTCCCGGGAAGTCCCCGAGAACATCAATCAATTTATGCAGAGAGGCTATATCGCTGGCCTCATCACTGGTCTGAGTCATGTTTATTACCAATCGGCGGCTTTCAGATGGTGCCGTGGTTTTCTTATCTGCCGCCGGTGCCTCAGCAGACTGAATGGAAGGCGCTTCCTCAACTTGAGCTGCCTCCAGCTGGTAGATACGCACACTATCGCAGTTTAGCTGCACCCGGTCATCCCTCACCCTCACTTTACCCTCAACCAGCAGTATATTTCCCTCCTGCCACAGGTCTCTGGTATCAGTATAGACCTTGGACCAGACCATAACCTCAATCCTACCATCTAAGTCTTCCAGAACAGCGCTGGCAAAGGGCTGCCCACCCCTGGTCAACAGCGAGCGAACTGAGGCTACCATCCCGGCTACTATTACAGTTTGTCCGGCCATCTCGACATCAATCTGACCGCACAGGGTAGTATTCTGTGAGTCTGTCTTACCGGCAAATTGGCTAAAGGGATGATCAGAGAGATACACACCCATCAGCTCCCTCTCCCAGGCCAGCTTTTCTCTAGTAGAGATATCGGCTCCGGTTAAATCAAGACTGGGCATAGGAACCGGCATTGTCTCACCCCAGAGGTCGAACATGGCAGATTGCCCGGTTTCCCGCAGACGCTGCTCTTGTTGAGCCAGAGACAGAATACGGTCAACGGTCTGGAGCAAAGCACCACGACTGCCCAGACAATCCAGGGCTCCAGCCTTAATCAGGCTCTCCATTACCCGCCGGTTGACACCACGCAGGTCGGCACGGCGGCACAGGTTTTCAATAGATTTAAAGTCGCCTCCCTTATCACGCTCGGCTATGATAGACTCTACAGCCCCCAGTCCCACATTCTTGATAGCGGTCAGCCCAAAGCAGATAGCCGGGGTATCATCTCCGACATTCTTTTCTATAGCAAAGGTAGCCTGGCTGCGATTTATATCAGGCGGCAGTACGGCGATACCCAAACGGCGGCACTCCGTAATGGCACTGGCTACCTTCTCCGACTGACCGGCATTGGTAATCAGGAAAGCGGTCATATATTCTACGGGGTAATTCGCCTTGAGATAGGCAGTGTGGTAGGCTATGAGGGCATAGCTGACACTATGGGCCTTATTGAAGGCATAGCCGGCAAAGGGCTCAATAAGGGCAAAGACCTCACCAGCTACCTCTTCAGAAAATCCGTTTTTCCTGGCTCCGGCAATAAAGTTACGCTTTTCCTTCTTCATAACCTCAGGAATCTTCTTGCCCATTGCCTTGCGGAAGATGTCAGCCTGCCCCAGGCTGTAGCCAGCAAGGGTCTGCACGATAAATAATACCTGGTCCTGATACACAATCACCCCGTAGGTCTCCTCAAGAATGCTGGACAGGGCAGAGTGGGGATACCGAATAGGCTCAATCCCATGCTTGGCTTTAATAAAGGTAGGGATATGTTCCATAGGCCCGGGACGATATAATGCCACCATAGCCGCAATATCACCAAAGGATGTCGGTTTAAGCTCCTTGATGTAGCGGCGCATACCGGCCCCCTCCAGTTGAAACACACCCACCGTTTCCCCCGATGACAGCAGGTCAAAGGTTCTGGCATCATCCATCGGGATATCCCGCAGCTCAATATCAACACCACGGTTCTGGCTAATAATCTCCTTCGCCTTGCTTAAAATGGTCAGGTTGGCCAAGCCAAGGAAGTCCATTTTCAAAAGACCAATTCGGGCAATGCTTTCCATAGTGAACTGGGCCATAACCAATCCCTGGTCACCGCCCTTGCTTACCTGCTGCAGCGGGACATGTCTGGTAAGAGGCTCTTTTGATATGACTATGCCAGCGGCATGGGTACTGGCATGGCGGGCAATACCCTCTACCTTCCTGGCTGTGTCGACCAGGTTACGCACTACGGTATCCTGCTTGTAGATATCCCGCAGTTCGCTACTCTCATCCAGGGCTCGAGCCAGAGTCATGCCTGTCCCAAAAGGAACCAGCCTGGCGACACGGTCAACATCGCTGTAGGGCATACCCAGAGCTCGCCCCACATCCCTGGTAGCGGCCTTGGCACCCAGTGTGCCAAAAGTTAAAATCTGGGCAACATGGTCCTGACCGTATTTCTGGGATACATAGGCAATAACTTCATCACGGCGGTCATCCTCAAAATCCAAATCTATATCCGGCATCTCCTGGCGCTCTATGTTAAGAAACCGCTCGAAGACCAGCTTATTTTCAATAGGGTCAATAGTAGTGATACCCAGGCAGTGAAGGACAATGCTGGCAGCAGCACTACCTCTAACCCCGAACAAGATGTTGTGCCCCTTGGTAAAAGAGATGATATCCCAGACAACCAGGAAGTAATTGGCAAACTGGGTCCGTTTTATTACCTCCAGCTCATAGTCAAGCCGTTTCTCTACCTCAGGGGTAGGCTGGGGATAGTATTGAGGCAAACCTTCATGACACAGGTCCGCCAGGAACTGGTCAGCGGTTTTCCCCTCGGGTAGTTCTATCTCAGGGAGGTGGAGTCGGCCAAAATCGAGCTTAAGGTTGCACATTTCAGCGATGCGCTCGGTGTTTTCCACTGCCTGAGGAATATCCTGGAATAATTCGGCCATCTCCTGTGGGGTCTTGAGGTAAAAGAAGTCACCAGCCATCTTCATTCTCTTATCATCATGGATAGATGAATTTGTCTGAATACACAGCAGCAAGTCGTGAGCTGAGGCATCCTCCTGATTGACATAGTGGACATCATTAGTAGCCACCAGCGGTATATCCAGCTCACTGCTCATAGAGATGAGCTCAGGATTTATCTGCTCCACCTCAGGAATAGGGTGTCTCTCTATTTCCAGGTAGAAATCGCCAAAGGTCTGTTTATACCACAGGGCAGCCTGTTTTGCTTCCTCGAGACGTCCTTCTAAAATAAGGCGGGGAACCTCACCACTGACGCAAGCAGTGAGAGCAATAAGACCCTGATGATACTGCTGTAGAAGCTCCTTATCTACCCTTGGCTTGTAATAGAAACCCTCAAGGTGCGCCTTGGTGACGAGCTGTATTAAATTATGGTATCCGGTCCGATTTTTGGCTAACAGAATGAGATGGTAGTTTTTTTTATCGCCGGCTTTGCGGCTAAAGCGGTTGTCTGGAGCTACATAAAACTCGCAGCCGATAATGGGCTTTATACCTGCATCCATGGCCGCCATGTAGAACTCTATGGTGCCATACATAACACCGTGGTCAGTGATAGACAGGCTGCTCATCCCCAGTTCTTTAGCTCGTGATACCAGTTGGGGAATAGGGCACATACCATCAAGCAGGCTATATTCAGTATGAACATGGAGATGGCTAAACACAGCACCTTCTACACCAGGATTTGCCTAATTATAACACAGCGGCGGTTTTTGGGGCACTCTTTTACGGGGCGTTTGAGAGGGGGTAAAGTAAATAAATACTATGCTTTTCAACTCTAACAGTGTAAAATCTAATACGGGTGATTGAAGAGAAATTGAGAATTCTCAGTATTATCGCTAAATGGTTATTTATGCTCTGCCTGCCTGTCCTGCTGCTGTCAGCCAGCATTGGCTGGGCACTGAACAGCCTCTGGCTCTATCAATATGGCTTTGATAAATATGATGTCAGCCAGACTACCGGTCTAACTCAATCGGAGCTGGAGAAGGCAGCCACCGGGTTGATTTCATACTTTAACTCCGGTGATGAACATATCAGTCTCATCGCAATAAAGGACGGTAAGCCGTTTGAGCTATTCAATCAGCGGGAGGTTATTCACCTTAGAGATGTCAAGGGGCTGGTCTGGCTGGACTACTGGCTCTTGCTGGGGACGCTGATTTATGTTCTGGCTTACGCCGGGGTTTACCTTTTATGGCAGAAAGGAAAGTACCGGCAGATGCTGGTATGGGGGGTGATAGGGGGTAGCGGTATCACCTTAATCCTGGTGCTGGCTCTGGGGGTGGGGACATTGCTGAACTTTGACCAGCTATTTCTGCAGTTTCACCTCATCAGCTTCACCAATGAGCTATGGCAGCTAGACCCGACCAGAGATTACCTGATTATGCTCTTCCCGCAGGGCTTCTGGTTTGATACGGCTATATTCTGCGCCCTGGCAACAGGGGGTGGAGCAGTGGTTCTGGGTGGGGTGACCGGCAGTGCCTACTATTTCCATAAGATGATGGTTCCATTAAAGGAAGACCGCAAATAAGTACCTGAACAAGAGAAACCACGAACTTCTGTCAACTGCACGTTCATTACAGGCCTCGGACACTTCAACTAACGAACTCGACACCCGATTAGCCTGCACCAAACTTGTGTTGATTCAAGCACCGTGATAAAGTGCAAGAAGGTAGATATTATGTTTTGTTTGATTAAATGGCTGGTAAACAGCCTCTTCGTAAAACTCGGGCTGGCAGCAAGGCATTTGCCAACCTCAAGCCATAGTGATACTGTACCTTTTTAAGATAGAGGTTGCTAAAAAAGAGTAAGTGTGCTACATTGAAAATAGTTATGCTGTATCTTGGCACCTCAGGATTCAGCTATACTGACTGGGTAGGAAACTTCTATCCGGCCGGTATGCCCAAGCGGGAGTGGCTTTCATATTATGCTCGTGAATTTAATGCCTGCGAGATAAACTCAACCTACTATGCACTGCCTAAACCGTCCAGCTTACAAGCTATGGCGGAGAAAACAGGCAAGGACTTTCTATTTTCCATAAAAGCGAATCAAAAAATGACGCATCAAAGGGAAGATAACAGTTCGATTTTTAAGGCTTTTTGCCAGGTGTTAGAACCTATTATTTCCGCCGGGAAGCTGGGCTGCATCCTGGCTCAATTTCCCTACAGTTTCAGGTTCAATCGTCATAACTGGGATTATCTTTCTCTGCTTAAGGAACGGTTGGCTGAGCTACCGGTAGTAATTGAATTCCGTAATGCCCAGTGGCTAAGGAGCGATGTGTTTGACTGGTTTCGCCAGCAGGATTTAGGCTTTTGCTGTGTCGATGAGCCCCGGCTACCCAATCTCCTGCCACCCCTGGCTGAGGCAACCAGCAAAATAAGCTACATTCGCTTTCACGGGCGTAATAGTGCTAAATGGTGGCAACATGAGCAGGCTTATGAGAGATATGATTACAGCTATACGCCCCAGGAGCTCAGCGAGTGGCTACCCAAGATTCAAAAGCTGAATGACACCACTGAAAAAACCTTTATCTTCGCTAACAATCACTGGCGTGGACAGGCAGTCCACACTATACGCCAATTGCGGATAATGCTCGACTAGTCATCATTCTTGCCTATCATTGTCATCTCAAGTAATATTAAGTATAATAGCTTACCTATCAACATCAAGCTTAGCAGGTAAGCGGAGGGGAAAAGAAGTGACTACCGACTTCAAACTGCTTCACTCTCGCTTGGAGAGTGAGCAAAAGCACTTAACTGAGGAACTGGAGCAATTAAAAGCTAGTGTCCGTCCTATAGATGAGAGACGAGATGGCAGTCCCTTCGGCAAAAGGGAAGAGGAGGCTACAGAAACCAGCGAGTTGGAAAAGAGGCTAGCTTTAGAGAAACAGGCGGGAGACCTTTTAGCTGATGTGGAGCATGCTTTGCACAAGTTTGAAGAAGGAACCTATGGTTTATGTGACACTTGCGGTCAATCTATAGACCTAGCCCGATTAGAAGCACTCCCCCAAGCTAACCTATGCTTGAGTTGCAAATCTCAGCAATCAAAGAATGCAAAAAACAAATAATCCTCAGGGTAAGTGGACCGTCATCTTTTTCCTTATTGCACTTCTGGTGGTAGCTGCAGACCAGCTCAGCAAGATATGGATAAGGTCTAATCTAGTTTTCGGACAATCCCTGCCTGAAACAGGATTCTTCCGGTTAACCCATATCCACAATACCGGAGCCGCTTTTGGCCTATTTCAGGGTCAATCATTCCTCCTGACCATAGTTGCCCTGGCAGGCATTGTCCTTCTCCTGCTCTATGTCCTTACTGGTCATCATCGTTTCCCCCTTTCAAACAACAGGCTGGGCAAAATAGCCCTGGGCTTAGTTCTCGGCGGCACTATAGGCAACCTGATTGACCGTCTACAATTTGGCTATGTTACTGACTTCATTGCCGTTGGTATCTGGCCAGCATTTAATATCGCTGATTCCGCCATAGTTGTCGGCACTATTATATTTGCTTACTCTCTCATCTCATCGGTCAGAAGCGAAAAACACTCGGTAAGATGACTGCAAGCTAATATTTATCCATTCAATGATGATAAACAAAGTATATAGTTTCGTAGTTGACCGGCAGGATACCCGCCTTGATAAGTATGTTAGCGACAAGTGCCCGGAACTTTCCCGAACACAGGCTCAAAAACTCATTGGTGAGGGCTATATCACAGTTAACGACCGCGCCGCTAAGGCAAGCCTTAAACTCAATACCGGTGACAGGGTGAATATTGCCATACCCCCGACTGCGCCCAGCCCACTAACGCCCGAAGACATCCCATTAAATATCATCTACGAGGATGATGACCTTTTAGTTATCGACAAGCCGGCCGGGCTGACTGTCCACCCGGCACCGGGACACCCCAGTCACACCCTGGTTAATGCTATTCTATCCTATTTCCCTCACCTGGCTGATATCGGCGACTCACTGCGACCGGGAATTGTGCACCGGTTAGACAAGGATACCTCAGGAGTGATGATGGTAGCTAAGAATAGTGCCGCTCAGGCTAATCTGGCCGAGCAATTTGAGACCCGCTCTGTGGCAAAAACCTATCTGGTACTGGTTAGAGGGCACCTCACCCCGGAGAACGGTATTATCGAGGCATCTATCGGGCGTGACCCCCGCAGCCGAAAGCGTATGGCGGTAGTGGCTGAAGGCAAGGAAGCACGAACTGAATACCATGTGGTCGAGTATGTAGGCGACTATACCCTGCTTGAAGTCAGACCGGAGACCGGCCGCACCCACCAGATAAGGGTTCACCTTGCCGCCATCAGCCATCCGGTGATAGGCGACACAACTTACGGTGCCAGGTCAGCCTACCTGTCACGGCAGTTCGTTCATGCCTCCCGCCTGGGTTTCAAACTACCCTCCACCGGCAAATATGTAGAGTTCAAATCTGAGCTACCCCCTGATTTAGTAAAAGCGCTGGAGGATATAGCGTAGGATTGTTTATTAACCCCATCCCCTTTATCCCCTTCCCCTTGACAAGGGGAAGGGGAATTAATTTTGTTTAAGAGGGGCGTAGCCCCTCTTAAACTTCCTGCTGGCAAATCTTACTGCCAGCAGGGTGGTGTTATTAAAACAAAACCCGGTTGGCTTTTTCATTGGCTCGGTGATGGCAGGCTAGCGGATTGAAGGCGGTTCAGTCGGGGTAGTCGTCTTCGGTGAGCCCTGCTCTCCTGTGAAGCTCCCAACTGATGAGGCGCGCCTGTTCGAATCGATTCGGGTCATCTGCCATATTCTGCCCATGACTGATTCCCCGAATACCGCGCTCCCCTGACCGGTGGCAAGTACACGTGCACAGTCCTTCAACCTTCACTCCATCAAGGAACTCGAAGCGGTAGCCGGTGCACATCCAGTGAGTAAAGGGGGTCTGACACCAAAGTTGCGCTCTAGGCCCAGCCCTCTTTGTCATAATGGCATTCTATTACACACTGAGGTGGATTATCAACTGGGTAGATGGAGGCGAAGCTCGAAGGTGGGTTGAGGTTAATAAGATAACTGCTAGAATCTTGGTGGGTGGGGTGGTAGAATTAGCTAGAGGAGTTAAAGAATGGCTATTGAAAGAATTTTAGGCAGACTTGACAGTCTAATTGCTATGGGGCAAAAATTATTAGCCACACGACATCCGCCTCCACAGAATGTGGCTGCAGGTGACTCTGTTGAATCTGCTTTATCTCAACAGTGGCGCACGAGTTCCTTGGCTTTTCTGAAGTCGGTTTTCGGTCTTGATGGTATTCATTATCGGGATTTTGAGGAACGTTGCAAGAGTTTAGACAAGGGATGGTCTCAGTACAATGACGCTGAGCGAGGGCTAGCAATCCTTCGCGCGGCAAAGGAAGATATTGAAGGTGGTTATCTCCAGAAGGTAGAAACGCTCGTTTCTGCCAGTGTATTTTCTGACTTCTTAGACATGGCAGAACATCTCTTAGATAATGATTATAAAGACCCTTCAGCTTCGCTGATAGGGGCAGTGCTCGAGGATGGTCTTCGGCGCATTTGTGGTAATAACAACCTTACTGTAAAGTCTGATGATAATATAAGTTCGCTAAACCGGAAACTTGCGGACAAAAAAGACGTGTATAATCGGCTTAAGCAGAGGGAAATTGAAGTATGGAATAAACTGCGTGACTATGCTGACCATGGTTACTTTGACCAATATAAACTGGATGATGTAACAGATATGCTTAAAGGAGTTACGGGTTTCTTATCCGATTACTTGAAGTAAAGGAAGATTTAAATGACTAAACCAGTTAGAGTGCGCTATGCCCCCAGTCCTACCGGTTATCCCCATGTGGGTAATATAAGGACGGCCCTGTTTAACTGGCTCTTCGCCCGGCACCATGGCGGCAGCTTCATCATTCGCATTGAGGACACCGATGTTGCCCGCAAGGTCGAGGGAACCGTGGAAGCTATTCTGAACAGCCTGCGCTGGCTGGGGCTGGACTGGGATGAGGGGCCTGAGGTGGGTGGCGAATATGCACCCTATTTCCAATCACAACGCCTGGAGCTATACCATGAGGCGGCCGAGCGCCTGATTTCACCGGGAAATGCCTATTATTGCTACTGTTCCCCCCAGCGCCTGAAGGAGATGCGGGCAGAGCAGGTTAAACACAAGCAGCCGCCGGGCTATGACCGTCACTGCCGCAACTTAAGCCGGGAGGAGCGGTCGCAAAAGGAGGCTGAGGGCATCACACCGGTGGTTCGCTTCAAAACTCCGCTTGAAGGGCAGACCGGGTTCGAGGACTTGCTTCGGGGTGAGGTAGTATTTGAAAATAATACTATCGACGACTTTGTCCTGCTTAAGTCGGATGGCTACCCTACCTACCATCTGGCCAATGTGGTTGATGACCACCTGATGAAGATTTCTCACGTGCTCAGGGCGGAGGAATGGCTATCCAGCACACCCCGCCACCTGCTCATGTATCAGGCTCTGGAATTTGAGCCGCCGCAATTCGCCCACCTGCCGATGATACTGGGCTCCGACCGCAGTAAACTGAGCAAGCGGCATGGAGCAGTGTCTATAATCGAGTATTATAAGCAGGGATATCTACCCGAGGCTATGATAAACTTCCTCGTCCTGCTCGGCTGGTCTCTGGATGACAAGACCGAAATTTTGTCCCGGCAGGAGCTTATAGACAACTTTTCCCTGGAGCGAGTCAGCCGAACAGCGGCCGTTTTCAATCAGGAGAAACTCAGCTGGATGAATGGAGTATATATTCGCCGCTTAACCGCCGACGGATTTTTTCAAGCTGTGGAACCCCATTTGATGGCAGATAAACCCGCCGGGGAAGCATTAATATCAAATGAGCAATATGTGAGGGACATTCTGCCACTTGTCCAGGAGCGAGCCCGAACCCTAACTGAAGTAGCTGAGCTGACCCTATTTTTCTTCACTGATGAGCTGGAATATGATACCGACCTGCTTATAGGCAAAAACATGAGCCGGGAATCCGCCACCCAGGCACTGGAGGCAGCACAGCAGAGGCTGGAGCAATCGGAGGCGTTTGATACCGAATCCCTGGAGACCGTGCTCAGACCTCTGGCGGCGGAATTAGGGCTAAAGACCGGGCAGCTCTTTGGCACGCTTAGAGTAGCCACCACCGGACGGACGGCAGCACCCCCACTATTCCAGACCATGGCAGTGCTGGGTAAAGAGCGGTGCCTGAAGCGGATTGAAGCCGCGCTGGACAAATTGCACAAATCATCCTCAGATAACTAACCTCCACAAGTCTGGCGTGAATACCGGCAACGGAGTGTGCCATGAGTAATCACAGGAACACAGATAGTACTTTATCTGGCTACCATGTCCTTGATTTGGCTAAGGGACGGTGGCCGAGCTGGTTGTCAGCAGAGGAGATAGAGACTCTAATTAAGGAGGGCGTTATTTAGACGCATGAACAGAACTATCAAGGACTGGCTCAAGATTCTGGTATTACTATTAGACGAAATTGCCGTAGTTGTATTGGTTATCGTAATTATCAGGGTTCTGGGGATAAAAATTCCTCTCCCGATTATCATCGTTACGGCACTGGTGCTGGGCACCGCCGTTTTTTTCATACACAAAGCAATTATACCCACTTTCCACAGGAAGAGAATTACTGGCTCAGAGGGGATGATTGGTCTCAGTGGTGAGGTGACCGAGCCGCTGACACCAGTGGGAGTTATCAGGGTTGGAAGCGAATACTGGAAAGCGAAATCGATTGACGAAAACATAGAGGCTGGTGAGGAGGTGGAAATCTTGAAAGTAAACGGCCTCACGCTGATGGTTAAGCTTAAAGAGCAATAGTTGGTAAAATTATGTCTATCACACCCCCTGTGTCTACCCTCCGGGCTAAAGCCCTTAAGGGCAGAGGGATAACAGGGTATTGACAATTGCCATCAGATGGAGTACATTTCATGCAATCAATCACAAAAAGCGTAAGGAGGTGTTATCATGGTGCAAACTTCAACTGCGTATCCAGTTAGCCTGTCCATCGACTACCCTGATAGAAATCTTAACAGACTAACAAGTTTTTTCAGAATTTTCACCGCTATTCCAATCTTAATCATTATAGGTTTTCTATTGAGTAGTGGTGGGTGTGGCCTGCCCCCCAAAAAGGAGTCCAGTATTGATGTTAGACTGGAACTGAAAATAAAGGGGGTAAATCATGGCCAAGAAATCGCATTCTCCGGAGCAGATTATCAACAAGTTGCGCGAAGCTG
>SDBV01005914.1_pt1 | contig 17115 bp, 17 predicted proteins | sample 2277081 | NCBI WGS metagenome assembly SDBV01 (sample SAMN10402039, study PRJNA504765) | marine sediment metagenome | isolation source: marine sediment core GS10_PC15, 223 cmbsf | place: Arctic Ocean: Southern Knipovich Ridge | collected 2010 | reverse complement strand
TGAAAGTGAAATTGAAATTGAAAGTTCCAAACAAAATTCTTTAGTCTATTAGTCTCCTTTCCATTTCTTACGAGACCGTTGTCTCGCCTTATGCTCTTGTTCATCTATGCTATGTTTGTCCAGATGTAAAGCCCATTTGAGAGCTTCAGTCCATCCATCAATTGGAGTTTTGCATTTTGCTGATGCCAGAGTTAAACCTGCATCAGAAGGATGCTCTACTTCAGCTTGGACTTCCTTCAACGAACGTAGATATGCTTGTGGTTTGAATTCAGTCTCAAAGAAAGTCTCCATTCTCCCGGTTTTGACGGCTTCCTTGAACCCTTTGATAACGGCAGCAGTTAGTGACTTGAATGCTTTAACCTGCATGGTCTTGGATAAGTCGATGTATTCTCCACGTAGACGGGAAGGCAACATCGATAACATGTAAGCATTGCTCAAGCAAATTTCACCTCTGTCCACGGAAAGTTGTGTCTCTTTATCCAGTGAGAGAAGACCTAATTGACGCCGCACCCAGAGTGGGTCTTTATTGACCAAACTGGAAATTTGACGGAGAGTTATCCCTGGTCTCCCCTTCTGAATTCGCTTCAATTGTCTCGCAAACTGAGTTGGTGTTGTTTCTGGTCGAATGGCATTGGCTTGAATTTGCAAGGCAAGGACTTGATCATCAGTGATATCATGTTTGATAATACAGGGTATCTCTGGTTTGTCCAATTCCCGCATACATGAGGTACGCCACATTCCGTCAATGACTTCAAAATAGTTGGGTTTTCGTCTACTAGGTCTGACTGCTATCGAACTGAGTAAGCCAAATTCTTCAATGGATGTCCGCATCTCAAGGTAATCAATACTCCCTGCCATGACTGGACGTAAAAGGACCCAAGGGTCAATGATGAGTTTGGTAGGGATGCTTTTGAATTGATCATCCATTTTACCATCGATATAGTGTTGAGTAGACTTTCCAATACTGACTATATTAGAGGGTGGGTGCAAGGATTATGTTACATGAAAATCGGAATTCCTTTCAAAACTCCTTTTCAAAATTCCTTTTAAGAAATTGAGAAGTTTCCTGGCTCAACACCACTTGAGAAGTGTATGTTAAATAGGGAGTGTTTTTTTCCTCTCAATGAGTGAGAAAGGAAGGAAGGACTATATTCTCAATTACCCTATATAGCTTTATGTTTTTTGTTTTCTTTAGCTTAGTACTTCTTCATCACTTAGTCATTTGAGTCTTCCGAACACCATAACGTGTTGGCATTAAGGGGGTTGGCAAAATTCAATGATACCCTATATGGTCCTTTTTTAATCCTTTCCAGAAAAAAATGGTCCTTTTTCAGAACATAAATCTGCCATTGACCCTCTAATATGGGTAGTTGGAAAAGATTTCTCTCATTCTGGAGTGCCCATGTCACAGAAATTCATTACTCAAGCCATCATTGATTTTCTCAAAGCAAGGAGAGACAAGCATCCTGGACAAGACTTGCTCAACAAGTACCTGAAACATGGGACCAATCTCGAAACCCAGGTAAATGTAGCCGCCGGTGACAACGGAGAGCCCGTCCATGGTAAGCGAGCCACATGGACTGATGGAATCAACGAATGGTGGAATTTGCGGATTCCTAAAGGAGCTATGGATAAGCCAGAATTCAAGGATTACAAGCTCAAGTGGCCGCTTGAACTTCACGCTGATGGTATTGGGTCCACAGGTTGGGATTGGAAAAACAGGTGTAGCCGTTGGGTAGGGTTTGATTTTGATGCTCTGACTGGGCATGCGAAGGGCGTCGGTATTGATAAAGATGCGCTAAAAGCAGTTCAAAAACAAGCTGAAGCACTTCCTTATGTTGAGGTGCGAAAATCCACGGGTGGTAAGGGTATCCACCTTTACGTCTACATGGATGAGATTCCAACTCAGAATCATACCGAACATGCCGCTCTCGCGCGTTGTATCCTCGGATTGATGTCTTCAGAAACCACATTCGATTTTGCTTCCCAAATTGATTGTTGTGGCGGTGTGATGTGGCTTTGGCATCGAAAAATTACCTTAGAGAATCAGGGTTTAGCTTTACTCAAGCCGTCTGAGAAAGTTCTCACACTTGATGATCTCCCCTCTAATTGGATGGATCACATCGAGGTTGTACGTGGTAAGCGTACCAAGGTCAAAGTAGGTGGCATCAAGGATTCTGATGTTGACCCATTCGACAAGCTGGCGTCAGCCCGGCGGATAATTGACCTGGATGATACCCACAAAGCTATCATTGATGAACTTGCTCGTTCAGGCTATTCCACTGTCTGGATTTCGGACCATCACCTGGTTCAGACTCACTCATGTGCCCTCCAGAATTTGTTTGATGATCCAGATATTTCCAAGGAACTTAAACTTAGGGGTTTTTATTCCACCACATCTGAAGGAACTGATCGTGCCAGCCCGAACTGTTTTATGTTCCCACTTCCAAAGGGTGCTTTCAAAGTCTATCGATTTTCCCCGGGTGTCTCTGAGTCGAATACTTGGCAGCAGAATGGTGAAGATTGGACTACCTGTTTCTTCAATCACGACCCTGACTTGAAGACAGCAGCGCGTGCTCTTGGTGGAGCCGAACTGGCTGACAACAAGGGATTCCAATTCGATAAGGCTGAAGAAGCCATCAAAGTAGCCAAAGCTCTTGGTGAAACTATTGAAATTGACGAAAAACTCAAACAGCGAGAAGCCGTTGTACGTCCCAATAAGGACGGTCGCTTAGTGATACGGGTCGAGAAACAAAAAGATGAATCGAGACCAAGCGGTGGTTGGGCAAAAGTTCCTGGTGGGTTTTGGGAGAAAGTCTTTGAATTGAAGACTGATCCAACTGAAGATCAACTCGGTGCAGATGAATTTGATGATAATCTCCGGACTCTTGTCACCTCAAAGGGAGATTCAGCAGGGTGGTTTATTAAGACTTCCAACAAAAAATGGACACGCCGTCCCCAGGGTGAGTGTAAGAATTGGTTACAACATCAAGGTCTTGTGAAGTTGGAGGCGGAACGAATCCTTGGGGGTTGTGTAAACAAACCTTGGGAATTGGCTCACTTACCTTTCCAAGAAGAAGAACCAGGTGGTCGACGTTGGAATTTCAATGCACCTCAATTCAAACACAAACCAGTCAAATTGAAGGAGGATGAAGTTCCATTCCATCCACATTGGGACAAAGTTCTTCATCACTGTTTCTGTGACTTGGATGACGAAATCAAGAAATTAGCTTGGTGTCAAGAGGCGAATATTACTAGTGGACTTCAGTATGGTCTCACATGGATTGCCTGTTGCTTTCGGGCACCTTTTGAGCCGTTACCATTTCTCTTTTTCTTTGGGAATCAGGAATGTGGGAAATCAATCCTACATGAATCTCTGAGTCTACTCATCACGTCAGGTGTAGTCAATGCTAAGCGAGCGCTTACCAATCGAAATGATTTCAATGGAGAACTAGAGGGGGGTATTCTCGCGACTATTGAAGAAGAGGATATCTCAGGGAGTCCCCATGCTTACAATCGAATGAAGGAATGGACGACAGCAAAAGAAATTTCAATTCGCAAGATGAGGACTGACTCCTATCCAATTCCAAACACTTTGCATTTTATGATGTTTGCAAATAACCAAAGCTATTGTCCGATTTTTTCGGGTGATTCACGTATCATGGTTATCGAAGTGAGAGACCTTCTTAAAGAGGAAGAGATTCCCAAGAAAGATTTACTGGAATTGCTTGAGGTGGAAGCTCCACACTTCATGCGGACTCTCTTGAGTATCGAATTGCCACAGGTAAAGAATCGGATGAGTGTTCAAGTGATTGAGACTTACAAGAAAGAGTTATCTCAAGAGATGACTCGAACAGCTTTGGAAACTTTCATCAATGCTGAATGTCATTTCGCTCCGGGTGAGAAAATTCTATTCTCCGAATTCTATGACAAGTTTTTGAAATCACTGGATGAAGAAGATAAATTTGACTGGGGTAAAAAGAAGGTATCCCGTGGATTGCCTTCTAGTAATCCATCAGCAGCTAGTGAAGGAAAAGGGCAACGTTACGTCGGAAATCTTTCTTGGAACCCTGCCAAAGACCCTGATGGGGCTCCTTACTACTGTCAAAACAGCCGTTTGAAATTGAAAGGGAATTGATATGGAATACGCTGAAGGCGATGTTAATAGTGATGCTAAAGGATCAGGTGCTCGTGCCAACAAAGGTAAGATTTCTCTTTCCTTAATACCTTTCCATCTTCTTGGAGGATTGGCTCGTGTCTATATGGGTGGATGTCTGAAATATAAGGACTGGAATTGGACAAAAGGAATGAAATGGAGTTCCTGTATGGACTGCACACTTCGACATTTGTTCAAGTGGTGGTTTATGGGTGAAGAATGTGACAAAGAATCCAATTGTCATCATCTCGATCATGTCCTTGCCAATGTGTTAATGCTTCTTCATTACACAAAGGCATACACAGAAGGTGATGATCGTCCCAAAGGTTACACGATGTTCGCAGATTGGCTTGACGATTTCAATCTTCCATTTGATCAAGACGCTTATCTGGAACGCAATCCTGATATTGCTGAGATTGTAATAAAGAGAAAGTCTGATGAAACAATATCTCCTGTTGATAAAGAGGAAAAAATAGAGGTTGAATTCTGGTATGAGCATGGCTGGCAAGCAACATTGGTCCAATACAATGGAATATTGCTCAAATTTTATGATCGCGAAGAACCTTATGAAGAGCTATCAAAAATTCTTGAGCAATATTCTTTAGACAATCTCCAAGTCCCAAGGATAATTTCATGCTCAAAAGAAGTATGGGATAATCTTTTGGCCAAAAGTCCTCATATAGAGAGGGAGGATTTCTGATGACAATTCATAGTGGACTTGTCCATCTCAATGGGAATCTCATGGCTGCCATGGATTATGAAACAACTGGTTTAATACCAAATTGGCATGAAATCATTCAAGTAGCCATCTTACCTCTTGATGCAGATTTAAGACCCAGTAAACTCATCCGACCATTCTATCACAATATTGCGCCGGTTTACCCCGAACGGCAACAACATGGTGCCGGAGATGTTCATAAGCTTGATTTGAATTGGCTGAAAGAGAATGCTCCATCACAAGAGCGAGTTGCTGATCTATTGGTTGATTGGTGGGAGAAACTTGATCTACCAGTGGGTAGAAAGATAGTATCTCTTGCCCATCAATATGAGTTTGAAGCCAGTTTTGGTAAGGCATGGCTTGGCCATGACATGTTCAACGACTTATTTCATTGGAGTGCTCGGGACGGGATGCGTCTTGCCACATCAATGAATGACCGTGCGGCATTCGCGGGTGAATCCATTCCCTTTGATAGGGTTGGATTGAATCCACTTTGCAAGAAACTAGGAATTGTCAACGAAAATCCGCATGATGCTCTGAGTGACTGCTATGCAGAAGCTGGAGTGTATCGTTCCCTTTTACAGTATGAGTTGTTTTAATGAGTAAATACTACGAAGACGGTAAGCCCTTTAGAAAGGATGATTGGAACAAACTTATCAAAGATTTGAACAAACTGTACTCGTTTGATTCTGAAGATTGTCCTGCTATTGAACTTATTGAAGAGGTTGATGACCATGTTTGGACTCTAAAGGATGTCAAAGATATCCGAGATACACTACATGAAGAGTGTGAAGCTAATTTTGCTAACCCTGAAGACTATTATGACCTAAAAAAACCGTGGCATCATGATATCATTGATGAAATCGCAAGAAGCCTACAAAGGTGTAATTGTGGTATAACGGTGATTGACGAGGCAAATCTTTCTCATCGAATGGTCTGTCCGGGATGTGGGTATGCAGACTTTGACCAGTTGGGACCTACTGTAGGGTCGGTTTATGGTGGTATGCAAGTCGGCGTTGAGGGTATCAAACTTAGAACATGGCAATATGGTGAAAAAGATGTCGAAGGCGGCGACCATGACTTTGCAGTGTACGCATCAGGGCCTGTTTCTTGTGAAGGTACTGTCGAAGACAATACATTTGGACCTGGCTTTGAAGTCCAAACCCGTCAAACTGCAATAAAACACCGCTTGACGGGTCCCTCTTGCAGGGGGGACATACCCTGTGTAGGGCCTATCTGGGGAATTTATGCAGCAGATATCGCAGCTATTCCCGAAGATATTATCCAATTCCGTATTGTCCACGAAGTCATCGAGTATGAGGATTGTGATGAATGATCCCAGTAGTTATGAAACAAGAATGTGCCTTCCGCCTACTACCAACCCAACGGGGGAAGGTAGTTATGGCTATCTGCCACAATTCAGACCATCCCAAGTATAAACAGATTGTTCGCCCAGAAACTTGTGATTACTGTGACCTAATCACAGAACCAAAACCCACCCCTCAGAGGCCCCAGGATGGCCCTATAGAGCCTCCGACGATTACCCCTGATGGAACATTAACTTATATTCAGAAGGGCTGGGAACCCCCTCCTTGCCCACCTGGGTATAAAATGAAATCATATGACATGGAAGGTCAAGAAGTATGGGTCCTAAAACCGTCAGAACCCCTGTGTAAACATATCAGTATGGAAGTCGGTAAGTTAGGTAAATGTGGATGCCATCACGTTATCCCTATTTGTACCCATGGGGACGAGCCAATAGAGGTGGATCATCTAGTATGCCTTGAATGCCAGCAAAGGGAGTCCCGAGATGTCCCGAACACATAAGATGCCTGACGAGACTTTGGGGTATGTCCAGAAGGCTCATATGGAGCTTCCTGAAATCACCTCCCTGGGAACCTTAATCTATCCTAAAACGGGCTGGGAGGTACCGCCTTGTCCACCTGGCTATCAAAGAAGGTCATCCGACTCCGAAAGCGATGATGCGTGGATTCTGGACCCGATTCGGCCGTTGTGTAAACACCTCAGTCTACTTGTAGCCGAGAAGGGTTCATGTGGCTACCATCGTATCAAACGGAGATGTTGTCTGATTAAGTCGTTCATTGGTCCAAAGACCTGTGATGACTGCACATACCGGGAGGACTTGGATGCAGGGACGACCGAACAAGGCGGCTGATGGGACATTGAGCTATCCCTGTCGGGGATGGGAGCCACCCCCAAATATGGATGGTTACCGACGCAAATCAAATAATCTCAAAAGTGCGGATGCTTGGATTTTTGTACCAATACTACCACCATGTGAGCATCGAACTTTAGAGACTAAAACTGGGCACTGTGGTGCCCAGAGCATTATGTATTTTTGCAAAGGAACAAGATTCCATGACCTCTCAAAATGCGGAAAATGCACCTTGTGAAGGGTGTCCAAAACGTCAATTAAACAATCCATTACCGGGGGTGCTTGTCGAATACAACAGGACTACACGAACACCTTCAGAAAATTATATGGTGTCTACCCTAGAAGGTTTACCTGAACACAAGGGTGTTCGCTACAGTTCTAGGTGGGTGATATATACTGGAGGACCTCCGGAAGCTCACTTATTTGGTATCAACGATATACTTCCCCCTGAAGCAAACAGAATTAGTATTGACCGAGAGGGACACCTTGAATACAAAAAAGGACCTGACGACTTTGAGCCGCCAAGTCCTATCGATGGGTTTTGCCGTGACAAGGAGAACGATCACCTTTTCTTGCCAATGTGGAAATCATGTGTCTGGCGACATTTCAGCATCTTGTTCAAACTGAATTGCCAATGTATTGACATTATTGCACGTTGTGGTAAATCTTCGCATTTAACTGATTATGCGAAGTGCGAACAATGTGAGGACAGGATGAAGATACCTGAGATGATTATCCCTAAGAAAAAGACGATCAGTTCTCTTCGGTATCCAGAGGGTCTTCCAATCTATAATTCCAAACCAACCACGCCTTAAAGACTCACGCTACTCTTTGTCATCCAACTCTCGACCGTAATTCCAGGTGAGCCATGTTCGATAGAGTCTAGCATACATCATTCCCCATTCTGAGCCATGGGGATCAGCATCGTTGCCGAACCATGTCATTGCGTGACTCCATTCATGGAGTAAAGTGTCAATTCTCAAATTTAGACATTGCTTCTTCACTTCGATTTCAAAACGATGGTTGATGTAATCACAACTACCTTGATCTTTAATATCGAGTTGACGAACTCTCACACGTTTTGAAAGGGGATGTTCTCGACGTAACCAAGCAAGTGTCCTTCGCCACCTAGAATCAACAGTCATCTTTCCCTCCTATGAAAGTTATGACCACCTCAGTCTGTACTGAGGTGGGCTTTTCGTTGTTATTCCTCATCCGGCTCAAACAAGAAGGCAGTTCCGGCACCGTACTTTTCTGAATCTTCGTCGTACTTGAAGTGGAATGGCTTACCTTCAGCGTTGTCTACAGAAGACTCTTCCTCCTCGGAGGACCAAAGAGCTTCATCAGTATCAACGAGAAGCTTTCTATCCGCACTATCATTATTGATACCTCTAAAAAATGTACCAAGGTTACTACGACGGGGTGAATTGGAAAATTCTTTGTTCTTGCCGTTATCCACAATGATAGTTTCATGAAGATCAATCATTATCCCCTGGGCGATTGGTTGAAGCTCAAATAGATTTGTGTCCAGAGCATAGCTCTCTTGAAGATCAGGGTTGGGAACGCTGGTAGTATCCAATTCGGCGTAGACATTTGAGAAAGAGATAGTTTGTGCAACGAAGCCAACATCAGTAATGACTGACTCACCATGGTCAGCAGGTCCACTAAAGACTACATTTGGACCACCAACCCACACAATACCAGAGCCCCAATCATCTGGGTCAGTAAAGCCAATAGGCAAGTCGCCAGTTGCTCCAACCCCGATTCCATCTCCACCAGCATACCCGTCTGCTACATCCTCATCAGTCGGGTATGTATCATCCACAGTAAGTGCAGCAGGCCAAAAGAATTCATACTCCACCATCTCCCCTGAACGAACAGGTGTATGGCAAGAGAAATCTATTGTTTGATCATCTGAATTGTAAGTGGCTTCTTCTACAATTGCCTTCACAGGTGACGTTGAAACATAATCTTGGGAACCAAAATCCAAGGTGACAGTATCGAACGTTTCCAGATTGAGCATTTGTAGATACGTCTTGAATTTGATCTTCTTCCAGGTGTTCGCATTACGAACCAACCAGAACGTGGCCGCCTTCAAAACGATATCAGGTTGATTGAAACAATAGAAGAAGTAATCCTCTGTTTGAGTCCCATACTTTTTCACGTTGTGGCGAAGGATGACCCTATTCGGATCGTCTTCATTCCAACTGATGCGCCAATCCACATTCATCCTGGTGACCAAATCTTCTGTTGATGACAGTTCGACTTCGATGCCTCGTTCCGCATCGATATCACTCACTGTGATGGTAGCATCACTGGATGGCTCCTCGGGAAGATACTTGATGTAGAATACTCCGTTGGAAATCCACAATGCACATCTTGCTTGGAAAGCAATCTCTTGCAAAACTGTAAGAGCAGTCTTTTTCTCCAAAATGGGAAAGTTCATCGGGAATGGATCAAGATTCGCACGGATATTGGTGAAGCTTGTTGCATCAAAACTCAGATCGGTATAATTGGTGATGATGTATTCAAGGATATCACAAGTATGGGGTCCAACATCGGATTCAAAAGTGACATAGATAGTATCATCCCAACCTTGACCAGTAATCGTGCTGAGAGGTTTGCTGAATACAGCCTGGACGGTTTGTATAGGACCATAATCCACTGTTGAGATTTCGTACAGTTCAGTTGGGATGTTGACTAGCAATCTCTCATTGTCTAAAACCTTGTAAGCTTTCAGAGTGAGAACAGTTCCAGGGACGATACTGATGAGATATGTTATTTCTTCGGTAGACCATAGGCTCACACTTGAGCCAGAGGCTGCCCAATAGTGTTGTAGGAGTTGGTCCGCTTTCTTATCGGTTTCGTCTTCCGAGAGAGTCCCCCTCGCTGAGCCACTTTCCTTGAGAATACCATCAGGCTGAAGAATACTTGCAGGGAAATCGACACATTTCAAGTGGACTTCAAATTTCCATTCCGCGTAAGGCGCGATTGGACCACATAAATCATGGTGTTCTCTCCAAGCACGCCAATATCTCCAGTTTCTAAAACTGATCTGTTCTGATTTCGCTTCATTGACAACATGGAGGCGGTCAGAAATATGGAATTCATCCCCATCAAAATATCCCGTGAAAATACCTTGACCTATAGAGATTTTTATACCAACATTTTGTGGGAAGTCCTCACCACCGAGAATCCTGACAGGATTACAACCAAGAGCATTTCCCCCAGTTGATGAGACAGATTCTTCAAATGTCAGTACTCTCTGAAGACGCGCGCATTCTTTCGACTTCCAGTGTTCGTAACTCATATCAGACATCTGATCCCCAACATCATTAGCCTGCTTAGAAAAAGCTTCTTCCTCCTCATCATCACATGAGGAGCCCCAACAACGCCAGAGGAAGGCTGCTTGGGCGGACATCTGAGACATACGTACATAGAAAGCTGAATCATTTCCGCCAAGTGGAGCACCATAGTGTTGTGACTCTCCACTGACAATACCTATGCCACATACAGTCCTACCCGAAACAGCTTGATTGAATTGCATTGCAGGGACATCTTGGACTTTACCAAAAATCATTGGCCATGCTTTGTCAATCAAGTCTTTTGGAATCCAAGGAAACTGTCCTTCTTCAGCAGAGAATCCTACTTCTTTGTCTTCGAGTTGTGAGATGATGGTGAAGGAGACTGTTCGGTCTCTTTCATTCCAGACGATCGGCGAACTGATTTTCCCTGCGAAGAGCAAGAATCTGTCATCAAGGCCCAGCCCCTCAAACCACTGATATACACGGGCGCTCCTCTTGTGGATATCGTTGGTATCGAGGATCGCTTTGATTGTGCCATCAGTATCGTCCAAGGTTAGGGAGAGTTCTTGTGAACTGTCATTGTTGCTCACACTGATCACATTGTCCAAGTTGCCCACTTCCAGGATTTTTCCCCGAATGGCACCCGTAGTACGATCAGCGTAGAGTTTGGAACCTTCATCTTCTATCCAATCAATTTCCACAATTGTGATTGGTTCGTTCCCATGGGTTGTGGCAATTTTTGCTAGGGCATTGGCTGAAAGATTACGCATGACTATACCTCCAGTACAGACCCTTATGAGTCTTTTGGCGACCATTTAGACAGGCTGAAACACAAGTTCTGCTATATCCTTTATCAATAACCACTGAAATTGAATCAAATTGATGCACAAGTTTTTCGTCTGTGTCAAAGCAATTCACAGGTTTGAAGTGGTATTTCTTTTGATAATGATTCTTCTTGCTTTTCTTATGTTCAATATCAACAAGTTCAATGTTACTATATTTCCAATAAAAACCACCATGAGTTTTTTGATTACCAGCAAGACAATTAGAAACACAGCAGCTAATAAAACCTTTCTCTGCCACAGCTTTAATGGTCTCAAATTGATCAATGAGATTACCATCCACGTCAAAACAAGATACAGGACGACGAAGATGAGTCTCTCGCATTCTTTGCTTAGTTTCTTCAGATGCCTTCCTACCAAGTAAATCCTTACGAGGTTTACCTAGTCTAGCCATACGCATCTTCTGCCTGGTTTCTTTGGATGCCTTTTTACCTGTATTGGCTTTACTTAACTTCTGCCTGGTCTTCATGCTAACAAAACGACCAGTTTGGCTTTTACTCATTTTTTGTTTGGATTCTTCTGAGTGTTTGTGACCTGACATCCCACTACTATCCCCACCTTGACCTAAATTGCATAGAGTCCCTTCACCTTGACTCCTACGTCCAATACGTTTAATTTCAGATTTTTCAAATTCCAATGCTTCCTTTTCACTTAATTGATCAGAAATAATTTTGATATGTGGTTCAATACCTACCAAAAGCATTTTTCTGAGTTTCCTATAAAAGAAAGTATTATAGCAACAATGTTTAGGTCTATTGCAAGCAGTGAGATGTGCATAAGCTCTACGTCTATTACCTTTACCAATATAAAAAGGTTCGCCGGATTCTGGATCAAAATACCCATAAACGTAGAATCTCATATCTGCTCACTCCCTTCGAGTTCTAGAGTTATGATTTGCGACTCCCCTCTGGGCATCGGAGCAATTGCAGGAGCCGCTCGACTTGGTGTGTCGAACTCGAACGGATTATTTGTAAAATTTCCAATCCATTTTCTATCATTATGGTCTGTTACCACAATGGTTGATGCGAAGTATGATTGGATAAAGGCTCTTACTTCGAGCCCTTTATTTCGCGTGAGTTTGAACGTCCATTGGAGTTTTTTTCCTCCCTTGCGTTTGATATATGTAAATCGAGTACCATCCATGGCACGCTTGACTCTCACTTCAGCCCGCAGACCTTCACTGTCCCCAAAACGGGGGTTTGGAAGAATCGAGGTTGTCTGAAGTGAGGGGTATGGAGCTTGAAGTTGGAACATGGATTACGCCTCCACTGGTTGGGGATACTTCTCCTTGATCCTTGTGATTTCATCAACCCAAGTCGTCGTGCCATCCATGGCATCCCAGTACATCATATCAAGCTGCTTGCGTACCGAAGGGTACTCTCGCTGCCGTCGTCTCTTGTACTGTTCCTTGGCGTCCTGAGCCTTCTGAGCAGCATCCCTGGGATCAAGCATAGGCTCGCCAAATTCAGGGTTGTGCGGAGGTAATGGACCATCCCATTCAACCACTTCATACTTAGTCCGATCGAGCTTGAGTAACGACTCAACGTTATCACTTCGCTCAGCAATGATGCCATCTCTGATTGCAAGAAACATGTCTCTTTCTCCTTTAGGCAATGATCACGTAACTACCATCATTATTCCCAGGGGTGGCGGGGCTGATGCTGTCACTGTAAGATGAAGAGTTTGCATCGATACTAGCCCACCTATCAGCCAAGAATGCGTTGGTAGCATTATTCTCATCAACGTAGGCTGTTCGTGCATCAATAAATGAACCTTGGTATGAATAGACAGAATTGTTCCCTACCCCCACTACCGAGACATTTTGTCCAGCACAAGTGGAACCATTGAAACAGAAAATTCCCTCATTATTAGCACCCGACAAATGGGCATACCGAAGATTAAGGATACCACCATTTTGAGCATTTGCACAACGTGTACCACACCGACTGACGAAACAATAATCTCCAAACATCATAGCATTGTTCTGGGCATACATGCCAGTCTGGAATCCAACTATTCCTACAGCGTCACCACTGACCTCAGAACCTCCAAAGTTCAACATAGAACTATTGAGTAACCAGATTCCATATTTCGCATTCGTATTGGTGGTATTGTAGTCACCTTGGAGAACAAGACCTCTCCAAGCACCACCAGTATATGTTCCATTGAGTTTAATTCCGTTTTTGTTGCTAAAGGCAATGACTGTCTTGATCAACTCAATAGTACAGGTAACTGTACCAGATGCTTTTGGAGCCCCATTTCTATAAACGACTCTGACAGTTGCAGTACGTGAACCACCAACCCATGTTGAAACATAGTGGCAACCTAACAAAGCATTAGGAAGTGTCCCACCTGAGACGGCTCGCACAGCTATATAGTCACCTACTGAAACAGACTTTCCTACTGGCAGGATGAAAGTGACATCATAGTAGTACAAATTGCTGAAAGTGAGTGATGTACCACTCGCGCTGATTGAATTTGTATCCTGACTGGTGATTTGTTCAGAGACTCCTTGCCAAGTTACTTGAGAACCATATGGATGTTGGAATGAGAGTGTTCCAGCTTCAGTGAAAACACCTTCACCAATGTCGACTGTAACTGTGTAATCACCAATATAGAGCTGACCAAGATACTCAATGGTCTTCTCCAAAGTGAGGAATGGGAAAACGACTGACCCATCGCCAGTTGTATCATTGCCGTCTGTGCGAATGTAAATTGTCTCATTCGCTGTTAGCGTAAGTGGCCAAGGAGCCGCTTCAATTTCAAATTGACTTCCAGGATCGGCTGTGAGAACGAATTTTCGTTCAGCCCCACTTGCAGATGGTACTTCAATCTTCAACACATCATACAAGCTGGTAGTAAACCAAGCTGCTGTGTCGGTTGCCGTTGATACTAATGCCTTACCACTTGTACTTGGTGATGGGATGTTTGACCCTATGACTGTTCCAGTTGTCGTCAGGTTATCATTTGAGAAACTGATGGCACCAGTGTCGCTAGAGATTACCGCCCCATTGATGGTAATGTTGTCAACAACCAAAGAGGTTATCCCAGAGAGGACGCCAGCCGAGGTGAGACGCATCCTCTCCGTAACAGAGCCAGCAGCATTACAATAGAATACTAGGTCACCTGTATTGTCGGCACCAGCCCTCTCGCCATAGATTGCGGCAAGGAAAGAATTGGTTACACCTGTATCGCTTATCGCGAACTGGATACCAGGTCCAAAACCATCTGTAACATCTCCACTGGAAACAAAACTCAATCGAAAAACGGTCCCAAGACTACTGGTACTCGAAGTAGTCCGAATAAAATCCCCTACTGGAAAAGTATTGTTGGTTACTGTTAGCAGACCAGATGTCAACGTGCCAGTTGTCGTCAAATTCTCATTCGAGAAACTGATGGCACCAGTGTCGCTGGAGATCACAGCCCCATTGATCGTAATGTTATCAACTGTCAGGGAAGTGAGTCCAGCGAGGTCGGTTGTCCATGCAGCCGTACCAGCACCAGTGCCGACGTATATCTCATTCGCTGCCGAATTAGCAGGAATGTCAACTCCAAATGACTTGTTAGTCCATGCAACCTCACCTGTGCCATCGCTGGCCAGAAATTGATTGGTACTTGCTGTTGACCAAGAGGCTGCACCAGCCGCTGTGGAAATGAGGACCTGATCATCAACAGTTGGATCAGTAAAGCCAGTAGGTTTATCAATCCATGCAACCTCACCTGTGCCATCACTGGCCAGATATTGGTTGTTTCCAGCAGTTGACCAAGCAGCAGTATCAGCAGCCGTGGAAATCAAGACTTGATCATCGACTGTTGGAGAAGGGATGTTTGACCCTGTGACGGGCCCACCAGTCACTGTCAGCCCAACTAACAAAGTGAATGACCCATCAGGATTGAAACGTCCTCCATTAGTCGCTGCCCCAGCACTGTAGGTGTAGAAATCCAATGATCCTGAAGTATCATCACCCTCACGTCTTCGAGCCGCGATTTTAGCAATGATATTAGACGCAGTTGCTACTTCTTTGTTTTCAAAGTGAATTGAAGGTCCGGTGCCATCAACTAAAGAACCATCATCCTCGAAAATCATACGAATTACATCATTGGGGACACCACCACCCGATTGGTTACGAGTAAAGATTCCGGCAGAATCACCACCTCCGGAGTTGTCTCGCCAAGAAGTTACTCTTCCAACAGTGAGGTCCCCCGTTGTAGACAAATTCTCAGCACCGAAACCGATTGTGGTGTCTGAACTGGTGATGGTTGATCCATCAATAGTGATGCTATCAACTTTGAGAATATCAAGAGTATCAGTCCAACTGGCTGCATCGGCACCGGTGGCTACAAGGAGTTGATCATCTGCTGTAGGATTAGCCATAGCAACAGGCTTGGCAGCCCATGCGACTTCACCTGTGCCACCACTAGCTAAATATTGATTAGCTCCAGCAGTTTGCCAACCTGCTATACCAGCCGCTGTGGAAATGAGGACCTGGTCATCTATTGTTGGGGATGGAATGTTTGACCCCGTGACTGTCCCAGAGGTGGAAAGATTCTCATTTGAGAAACTAATTGCACCAGTGTCACTGGTGATAATTGCACCATTGATATTGATGTTGTCCACTGTGAGAGATGTAAGCCCAGCAAGGACCGATGTCCACACTGCATGTCCAGAAGAATCAGCATTGAGAACATAGTTGATAGTTCCCCCGGCTGTTGGTAGATTCCATCCACCAACATCAAGACCTTCACCATCGGGCAAACGTTCAAATCGCCCAGCATTGATCGTCAGAGGTTTTGTAGCCATGTCATTCTCTCCCAAGAAACGTGTATACTGACACCTATCCTCTGACTCACGTCAGGGGACAGGATAATGATCTTACAGTTTGATAGGCTGTGTGATCGTGATTTCCATTTCCGTAGTGCTCAGAGCTTTTCCAACTCTTACTACAAATTGACCTACGGTTGTCGGGGCAGTCGTTGTAATCAACCCCGCTGTGGATTGATCAAGATAATAGACAGTCCCAGCCGTCAATCCACCAGCATCGCCGGTAACGGCATCCCATTGACCTGTGGTTGCTGTCAAAACACCATCTGTTTGAATGAAACCAGCAGCCGCAGCCGAGATTGAGGTATCCTGAACCAATCCAAGAACTTCCACAGTAGCAACTGCATCTGCTTTAGCTTTGTCTACAGAATCATTGGTATCAGAATAGACAGCCATACCAATAACAATCGCACCTGCATTTCCATTGGTTAGAGAAACCACATCAACTTCGGTTACAACAGCATCAAGAACATCGCCTGATTGAAGCTGTTGAATTTGACCAGCATTGATCACTAGAGGCTTTCGTGAAGCCATAATATGCTCCTTTTATAAAAGTAGTTAGTTTCTGTTAAGTTTACAAGAGAACGGGTTCCGAGATCGAGATTTCCAAGTCTGTCGTGCTAATAGCTTTACCAATTCGTATGACAACTTGTCCAACAGCCGTAGGAGCCGTAGAAGTAAGTTCTCCCGCCAGAGTTGGACTAAGGTAGTAAACTGCCCCTGCTGTCAAACCACCAGTTGTGTCAGCAACAGCATCCCATTGAACGGTAGTTGCTACAAGGACTCCATCTGTCTGAATTTCACCACTGGCAGCGGCTCCAATAGAAGCATCTCTGACAAGTCCTACGATTTCAGCAGTCGAGATAGAGTCAGCTTGAGCTTTATCAACACCACCAGCGGCATCGGTGTAAACAACATTTCCGATCACAATAGCACCGACATTGTTGTTGGTCAGAGTAGCGATATCAACTTCACTAACTGCGGCATCAAGTGTATCGCCAACTTGAATTTGCTCAATTTTACCATTGTTCATCACAAGAGCTTTTCGTGCCACCATAGATTCTCTCCTTTACAAGAGGATAGGCAATTCGATTTC
>SDBV01005912.1_pt1 | contig 17119 bp, 13 predicted proteins | sample 2277081 | NCBI WGS metagenome assembly SDBV01 (sample SAMN10402039, study PRJNA504765) | marine sediment metagenome | isolation source: marine sediment core GS10_PC15, 223 cmbsf | place: Arctic Ocean: Southern Knipovich Ridge | collected 2010 | reverse complement strand
GCACCTGCGGTTTTCTGGGATTTGTCCAGTCCAAGGACCTGGCCCACGTTGCGGAAGACCTGTTGAATAAGCTGCGTAACAATGAAATAGAGCCCAGCAGCGCCATTATTGATGTTCTCCTGAAGACGGTGGACTGGTTCAGCAGTTTCATCGATGACGTAAAAGAGCGGGTGGAGAAGGAATACGAGATTGATCCCCTGCTGCAAGAATTAGAAGCAGTTCGCAACGGTGCGACCAAGCCGGCTCCCCCGGCCGAAGCGCCCGCTGAAGCGGTAGAGGAATCGGCTACCAATGGCAAGCAGGAGGCCGAGGTGGAAGCTCCGGCGACGGAGGCGGAGGCGGTCACCGTTGGCGATAACGGGCATCCGGCCCCGGCTGAAGTAGAACCGGTTACCGATGGCGAACCGGCTGAAGATGGTGAGCTGGCCCTGGAGGAAGAGAAGGCTCCCGAGCCCGAAGTAGTCGCCGAACCGGCTGCCGAGAAGCCGGCTAAGGCCCCGCCCAAGGATGGCAAGCCGCCAAAGCCGGTCGAGACCATCAGAGTGGATATGGAACGGCTGGAGAACCTGATGAACCTGGCCGGGGAGTTGGTGCTTTCCCGTAACCAGCTGGGGCAGGCCTATACCAACCTGAAGACGGTCAGGACCGGCGACGCCGCCCTGGATAACCTGGACCAGGTGTCCAATTCTCTGGGACGGATTACCACGGAGATCCAGGAAGCGGTCATGCAGATACGGATGCTTCCGATCAGTAATGTGTTTCGGAAGTATCCGAGGGTTGTGCGTGACCTGTCTCATGAGCGAGGTAAGAGTGTGGAGTTGGTATTGGTGGGCGAGGACACGGAGTTGGACCGCTCGGTGATCGAGGCCATCAGCGATCCCCTGCTGCACCTGGTGCGCAACTCCGTGGATCACGGCATCGAAACGCCGGAGGTACGCAAAGCCGCCGGCAAACCGGAGCAGGGGACGGTAATCCTGCGGGCTTCCCATGAAGGTAACCATATCATCATCGAAGTGGAGGATGATGGTGGCGGTATGGATGCCGAGAAACTGGTCGAGAAAGCCCTGGAAAAGGCGGTAATCACTCCTGCAGAAGCCGAGTCCATGTCATACCGGGAGAAATTGAACCTGATTTTCCGCCCCGGTTTCTCCACCGCCGAAAAGGTGACCGATGTTTCCGGTCGGGGTGTTGGGATGGACGTTGTGCATACTAATGTCAGCAAGCTGAACGGCGCTATTGACATAGATACGAAGATCGGGGCCGGGACGCGGGTCGCTATCAAACTCCCGTTGACCCTGGCTATCGTCACCGGCCTCAAGGTGAATATCTGGGACGAGAATTACATAATCCCCTTCGTCAACATCGTTGAAACCGTCAAGCTGACCGAGTCCGATTTAACCAGGATAGAGGACAAGTGGGTAATCCGATTCCGTGATTCGGTAGTGCATACCCTGTTCCTCGACGAATGGTTTCGGGTACCGGGCCGGGAGGAAGGCGGAGAGCAGGATCAGTATGCCGTGGTGGTTTCGGTGGCCGAATTTCGCTACGCTCTGGTGGTTTCCGGCCTGAAGGGACAGGAGGAAGCAGTCATCAAGCCACTGGGTCAGGCTCTGGGCCGGATTCCCGGGATTGCCGGCGGCACTATCGGTGGTGACGGGCTGATCACCCTCATCCTGGATGTGCCGGAACTGATCTACCAGATGGGAGCGGGTTAAAGAATTGATAAATGTCGTTATTGTTGATGATTCCGCGTTCATGCGGAAGGCCCTGCAAATCATGCTGGAGTCTGACCCGGAGATCAAGGCAGTAGGCTTGGCGCGTGACGGCATGGAAGGCGTCGAGATGGTGAAAAAGTTCAGGCCGGACTGTGTCACGATGGATATCGAGATGCCCCGGATGAACGGTCTGGAGGCACTGGATATTATCATGCGGGAGATGCCCACGCCGGTGCTGGTGGTCAGCTCCTTTACTACGGAAGGGGCCGCTGTAACCCTGGAGGCTCTGGATAAGGGGGCTATGGATTTTATCCCGAAGACCCAGTCATTCGTGGCCCTGGATATCACAAAAATCAAAGATGATCTCATCCAGAAGGTCAAAAGTATTGTCCGGCAGCGGCCCACGCAGAAGCGGGCCTTTATGGAAGCCCTGGAGCGTCGGCGGGAGCGTCAAAAATCCCTGGATGAAGTTTCGGAGCGTAAGGGGCCATCTATCCCGGAGCGGCTCGCAGGCAGGAAGCACAGTGTGGTGGCTATCGGTGTTTCCACCGGAGGGCCGCCGGTAGTGCAGTACATTCTGGAACAGCTACCGGCTGATTTCCCTGTCGGTGTTGTCGTGGCCCAGCACATGCCGGAAGCGTTTACCAAACCCTTTGCCGACCGTATTAATAGAACATCGTCTCTGGAGGTGAAGGAAGCGGAACCGGGAGATCGCGTAAGAAAGGGGGTGGCCCTCATCGGGCGGGGCGGGAAGCATATGGTTGTGGAGCGGCAGAAAGTCCAGGTGGTGGTGGACCTTACCACCAAGCCGGACGACTTGCTGTATTTCCCCTCGGTCGATGTGTTATTCTCTTCGACCGTGAAGACATTCGGATCCCAGACCTTGGGCGTCATTCTCACGGGCATGGGCCAGGACGGCCTGCTTGGCCTCAAGGAAGTAAATACCAGGGGTGGTACCATCGTGGCTCAAAACGAAGAGTCGTGTGTTGTGTATGGCATGCCCAAGGCGGCCGTGGATGCCGGCATCGCTGATATGATTGCCGATGCCGCTGATATGCCCAATGTGATTCAGCAACTAGTCCAGTAAGGATTTGTTCTATGGCTAAAGAATCGAAAACAATCCTCTTCGTTGAAGATTCTCCCACCATGCGGCGGATCATAGCGAATTCCCTGAGGCAGGTCGGTTTCGAAGAGATAATCGAGGCCGAGAACGGAGTTGACGCTTTGGAAAAGGTGGAAGGAAGAGCGATCGATCTCGTTGTGACCGACTGGAATATGCCGGAGATGAACGGCGCCGAGCTGGTCAAGACGCTCCGAGAGATGCCACCGTACGCCGAGGTACCCATTATCATGATAACGACCCGGGGGATGAAGGACGACGTAATGACGGCCATGAAGCTGGGCGTTAATGGCTATATCGTCAAGCCGTTCACGCCGGAAGTCCTGCAAGAGAAACTCAAGTCAGTTATACGCTGACCCCCACGGGAGGAATAGGATTATGGCCAAGAAGAAGCAGGGACCGGTTCTCAAGACGTTGAAGGAAATTGAATCCCTGTTTGAATTCGGCGGTGAAATTGTGCCCTTTCTGGAAGAGCTGTTTGCCTTCCTCAGCGATCTGATGCCTATACTGGCGAAGGCCGGCCAATCGCTGAAAAACACAACTGCGTCCATGCCGGCGGCGTCTGACAACATAACCAGTGCCGACATGATGGCGGAAGACGCCACGCACACGATTATGGATAACGTGGAACATATCACCGTGGAATTGGACAAGCTGATCGCCGATCAGCCTGACGGTGATACGAAAGAGGCTCTCCGGAATCTGGCCGGTAAAGTGGTGGAGATCAGTATTGTGCTCCAGTTCCAGGATATCACTTCCCAACATCTCCGCCAGGCGGTGCAGATAGTAGAAGCGATCCAGGTACGGATGGAGAAATTGTTTATATCATTGCAGAGTATCGGTGAGAAAAATGAGTTAGTGAAGAACATCGTTGAGAGCTATGCTCAGGAGGCTAAAGAGGAAGCGGCAATTGATACCACCGATACTGTCCGGCAAGACGCTGCGATTTCCCAGACCGACATCGACGCCCTGTTTGGTGCCAAGTAATACTACTCACGGGTAAGGAGGACGATTCATCATGCCTATCGATCCTATGCACAATCCTAACAGGCCCCCCACTAAAGAGGATTTGGAGGATTTCCTGGGTTTAGGCCGCTACCGGCGCTTTGACGTCCTCTACGAGGAACTGATTGGTATGAAGCTGGAGGCCAGATTCGTGTGGACCGAATTGGAAAAAATCTGGTTTATTCGCTTTTATTCGGGCAAAGCCCCCATCTTCAGCATCCGCTGGGGGATTGACTACTTTTATGCTTATATCGCCCTGGAAGACAAGCACTATAAGAAAATAGCCCGACACAAGGACATCACGCCCGATGCCCTTGAACTGCTGCAGAAGAACCCATCCAATCCGATAAAAAAGACCATAAGCGTTGAAGCAAACCTGGAGATGATGAAAGAGCAGGAGGCTTTCTTCCAGCTGCTGCCCGTACTGATCCGGGTGTTGGGCTAGCCCAGGGAAGCTTTCGGGCATCAACCGCTTCTGTTTTTTCCCCATTATAACCGGGACGGGCAGTTAGTCCCCAATGACTTAGTGGAGCCGTTTTAACTGCTGTCCGGCGGCGGTGTTGTAAGGAGGCAGGCTAGAAGTTCCGGCCAGCGGCTGAATTGCGGATGGGACGGCGGTAATACTCGAAGGTCCGTCCGGAGCCGTGCCAGTTGGGAAAGCGCTTCACGATTACCGTATCCGGGGAAAACCTGCGTGCGATGCCTTCCAGTACATGGCCGGTGACGTACCGGTAGTTATGTTTCCGGGCCCAGTTCAGGTAGACCCGTTTCAGGGTCCGGGCGAACCCGTTGTCGCGATGACGGGCCAGGATGACGTAAGCATAGGTATAGAGGGTGTTGCTCAATCCCAGGTTCTGATCGAACTTGGCCCAGGGATCGCGGGCGAAGTATTCCAGCGGGACACCGATGATATAACCAACGATTTCCCCATGATACCGGGCCACGAAAGGTAGGGTTTTCGGATAATTGAAATATTTCCGAATGGTGGTTTTGGTAAGCCGGGCTGGGTCTCCGTACTCGCTGGCCAATGATTCGGAAACTTCTACCAGAGCGGGAACGTCCTCACCCCCGACGTATTCCATAAGTTCAATCTGGAACCCCAACGGAGAGGAGGCGATGATGCGGGTACGGGACTTTTCGCTGATGTTGAATGTAAGCTGCTCCATTGTTTCAGAACTTATATCAGGTTCAGTGAATTAATTTAGGTCAGCGCCCGAGGTTCATCCAGCGAAAAATTCTGGTGGTGATCTTAAAAAAAACTAATGCATGTCTGATGGTACTGGCCGAAAATGGTATTACATTCAGATCTGAAATTCATCCAGGAGTAAAATAACTTAAGATTACAGGGGGTTTCATTAATCATGGCAAGACCTGTTTCCCGACGGTCTGAGGTGTTTTTCCCCGGGGGCATGCTTCAGGCTTGCGACATTTCGATTGTCTTAATGCTCGTACTGGCGGCGGGCCTTGCCGGGCAGGTACGGCCAGTGGATGGACTGCATCAATATACCCCCCGCGTTTATGCCCTGACCAACGCTGCAATCCACCTGGAGCCGGGGAAGGTGGTCAAGGGCGGCACCGTCCTTCTCCGGGGCGGCTTGATTGAGGCCGCTGGTCGCCAGGTAAACATCCCGGCTGACGCCACGGTGATATCCCTGGAGGGCAAGAACATCTACCCGGGCTTTATCGAGCCCTATTGGGAAGTTGCTCCCGCCAGGAGAGGCAGGGGCACCGATACTGCCCCTCCGAGGGCGGAAAGCGGCATTACCAGCCATTGGAGTGAGCGTGTTCGCCCTTCGCAGTCGGTATTCTCTGGTCTGAAACCCGACAGCAGCGATCTTGCGGGTCTCCGGAAGCTGGGTTTTACAACGGCCCACCTGGTACCGGCCGGGGGGATCTTCTGCGGCCCGACGGCGGTGATCCAGCTCACTGACTGGGGACCTGAGGCGTCCCTGAGCGAAAATATTGCCCAGACTCTCGCATTCGAGTACGGCGGCCGGCGTGACAGGAGATATCCCAGATCCCTCATGGGTTCCATCGCCCTTATCCGCCAGACCATTCTCGATGCCCAGTGGTATGCCCGGGCCTGGGATATTTACCGGCGCTATCCTCAATTCAACGAGCGCCCCGAAGTGAATGCTGACCTGGCGGCTCTGGCCCAAACTATAGCGGAGAACAAGCCCTTCCTCTTTACGACGGATGATGAGCTGGCCAGCCTGCGGGCGGGGGAAATCGCCGCTGAGTTCGGCCTGCCGTTATGGGTGGCGGGCAACGGCTATGAATACCGCCGCCTGAAGGCTCTGAAGAAGCTCAACGCTTTCTTCATCATCCCCGTGAATTTCCCAGAAACGCCGAAAGTAGCGACCCTGGAAGACGAGCTCCAGGTTTCCCTGGAGGTCCTGCGCCACTGGGACCAGGCCCCTGATAATCCCCAGCGCCTTCATCGGGCCGGAATTCCCTTTGCGCTCACCAGTGGCAAGCTGCAGGACCGAAGCCGGTTCAAGGCCTCTCTGGCCCGGTCGGTGGAGCGGGGCTTTGACGCAAAGCAAGCCCTGGCAGCGCTCACTACCATCCCGGCGGAGTACCTGGGGCTGAGTGCTTCTTATGGGAAAATTGCCAAAGGCTATGTGGCCAACCTGGTAGTTACCGATAGCGACTACTTTTCCGGGGAGTCACGGGTGATGGCTGTCTGGATTGCCGGGAAGGAGTACCAGCTGGAGCCTGAGTCGGTGGAGGATTTTCGCGGCGAGTGGGAGCTCAGTTTCCCAATTGAGGGCGAGACCAGTGTCAGCTACTCACTCCATGTGGAGGGAAAGGTCGGTTCACCTGGAGGGCGTCTGGAATGGAATAAAACAAGCGTGTCCCTGAACGAACTCAAGCTCAGGGGGTCATTTGTGAGTTGGACGATACCCGCTGACAGTATCGGGCGGGAAGGTGTCTGGCGGTTCTCGGGGAATATCCTGGGAAACGCGGCGACCGGGACCGGCATCAGGACCGATGGCAGCAGTTTCACCTGGTCGGCGACGCGATCCTCCGCGTATACCGACACACAAGACGAGGAGGCAGAGAAAAAGACACCGGAAGAAGCCAGCCGGTTGCAGCCGCTCTACCCTGAAGGTGCTTTCGGCCGCCCGGAACCGCCGGAACAGCAGGCCAATATTCTGGTGCGCAATGCGACCATCTGGACCTCGGGCCGGGAGGGGATCATCAAGGGGGGCGACCTGCTCATTGAGCGGGGCAAAATCAGCGCGGTGGGGCGCAGCCTGACCGTTCCCCGCCGGGCGCGGAAATCCCTGGTGGAAATTGACGCTACCGGTAAGCACGTGACCCCAGGTATAATCGACGACCACAGCCACACCGCCCTGTCATCTATCAACGAGGGGAGCCAGGCCATTACGGCGGATGTGCGCACCCGGGACGTCATCGACAGTGACGATATCGCCATTTACCGGGATCTGGCTGGCGGGCTGACTATGATCAACCAGCTCCACGGCTCGGCCAATCCCATCGGCGGGCAAAACTCGGTGATCAAGCTTCGCTGGGGCGCGACCCCCCTGGAGCTGATCGACCAACGGGCTCCCCAGGGAATCAAGTTCGCCCTGGGCGAAAATGTGAAGCGGAGCAATGTGAGTAATGTGACCACCGTCCGTTACCCGACATCCCGCATGGGGGTTGACCAGATTATACGGGATGCCTTACGTGCCGCCCGGGACTACCAGCGGGAATGGGAGACCTACAACGCCTCCCGGACCCTCCGGACGACCCGCATCCCGCCGCGCCGGAACCTGGAGATGGAGGCCCTGGTAGAGGTCCTGGAAGGAAAACGGATCGTGCACACCCACAGCTACCGCCAGGACGAAATCCTCAACTTCATACGTATCGCCGATGACTTCGGCTTCACCACTGGCGTCTTCCACCACGTTCTGGAGGGCTACAAGGTGGCCCCGGAAATCGCCCGCCACGGTGCCGGAGCCTCCTGTTTATCTGACTGGTGGGCCTACAAGTTCGAGGTCTACGACGCGATCCCCTACAACAGCGCTCTCCTGACGCAGGCAGGGGTGGTTGTATCCCATCATTCAGACGATACAAGGAATGGTGAGCAGGCCCGGCGCCTGAACACTGAAGCAGCCAAAGCGGTGAAATATGGCGGGCTTTCCGAGGAAGAGGCCCTGAAGCTGGTGACCATCAACCCAGCCATCAATCTCAAGGTGGACCGCTACGTCGGCTCCCTGGAACCCGGCAAGGACGGGAGTTTTGTCATCTGGAGTGGCCATCCCCTCTCTACCTACACCCGTTGCGAACAGACCTGGATTGACGGATGTAAATACTTTGATATAGCGGCGGACCTGGTCATGCGCAAGCAGCAGCAGGCGGAGCGGGCCCAACTGATCCAGAAGGCCCTGTCGGCTGTCTCGAATGGAGGAGGAGCCCAGGGCAAACGAGGTGGTGGTCGTCCCTCAATTATCCATTTAGACGGCGAGCAGAACAGTGATTTCGACTACCTCGGGGACTTGAGAAAGGAGGTGCAGCAATGAAGGTCCATCCAATAGTTCTTGTATTGTTGTTCATCTTTTCAAATGTACTCCAGGGTTCGGACCAGGTGCCCGGCCCCAAGCAGGAGCGGCCCATCGTCCTGGTGGGGGGGACCATACATCCCGTGAGCGGCCCGGCGATCCCCAACGGGCAGGTCCTTTTTGTCGATGGCAAGCTAGTGCAGGTGGGCCCGCAGGTAGACATTCCGCAGGGTGCTGAGGAGATAGACATCACCGGCAAACACGTCTATCCTGGCTTCATCGCCGCTCAATCTGTTATCGGGCTGACCGAGGTGGGTGCGGTAAACGCCACCCGCGACTATTCGGAGTCAGGAGAAATCAACCCCAACGTCCGGGTGGAGCGGGCCTATAACCCTGATTCGGAGCACATCCCCGTTGCCCGGGCCAATGGTATCGCCATGGCCCACGTTACCCCTCAAGGGGGGCTGCTGTCGGGCACCAGCTCTGTTATGCTGCTCGACGGCTGGACCTGGGAGGATGCCACGCTTGAGAGTGGCGTTGGTGTGTGGCTCAGCTGGCCGAACATGGTGCCCATTGAGCGGCCCTTGACTACTATGTCCAGGGCGGACCAGGAGAAGGAAATTCAGCGGAACCTGAAGCGGCTGGATGAGACCTTTGACGAGGCGGAGGCCTACCACCGGGCCAGGGATGCCGGGGGTGCCGAACTCAAGACCGACCTGCGCTGGGAGAGCCTCGAGCCGGTACTGGAGGGGCGGATACCCCTCTTTATCCGGGCAGATCACGTGAGCCAGATTGCCTCTGCGGTGAACTGGATCAAGCGCCGCGGTTACCGGATGGTCCTGGTCGGTGGCCAGGACAGCTGGATGGTTACCGATCTGTTAAAGGAGAATGGCATCCCCGTTATTCTAGATGGCGTACATACGACTCCCGCCCGGCGGTGGGAAGCCTACGACACACCCTTAGCCCTACCGGAGACACTGCGGGCGGCAGGGGTATTGTTCTGCCTTTCTCCTACCAACTCCGATTATAATGTGAGGAACCTTCCATTTGAGGCCGGCACTGCGGCGGCCTTCGGCCTGCCCGTGGATGAGGCCCTCAAGGCCATCACCCTTTACCCGGCCCGGATTCTGGGCATCGATCACCAGGTCGGTTCCCTGGAGCCGGGCAAGGACGCCACGCTGATGGTTACCAGCGGCGACCCCCTGGATATCCGCAGCCAGGTGGAGCTGCTTTTCATCCAGGGCCGAAAAGTAGACCTGGGGAGCCGGCACAAGACGCTGTACGAGAAGTATCTGGAGCGACACCGGCAGCTGGGGATTGCGCCCTAGCATTGGATTGACTGCACGTGCATGGGAGTTATTTGGCAACCGCCGACGAACGGCCTAAATTCACTGCTGCAATTAAATCAGGGCAGTGCCGATAATTTTATCCCGTCCAAAGCCCGCTTGGCCGGATGATCTGAAAAGGAGACATTTATGGTTTGCGCCACCTATGCCGACATCCTGCGGCCCCAGGCCCGGCGCCTGGCCTGGCTGTATGACTTGGCCCTGGTGGTGGGAGGCTCCCTGCTGGTGGCCCTCAGCGCCCGGGTTGCCTTTCCCCTGCCCTTCAGCCCGGTGCCAGTCACCGCCCAGACCCTGGCGGTGCTTTTGGTGGGTGCCCTACTGGGAAGCGTGCGCGGGGGTGTCAGTATGCTGCTGTACCTGGCCCAGGGGGTGGCCGGGCTGCCGATGTTCGCTGCGGGCGGGGCCGGCGTGGCTTATCTGCTGGGGCCAACCGGCGGCTACCTGCTGGGCTTTGTGGCCGGGGCGGCCCTGACCGGACTGCTGGCCGAGCGGGGCTGGGATCGCCGGATCGCGACCACCCTGGCGGCTATGCTGCTGGGGACGGCGGCCATCTACGCGGCGGGATTGGCCTGGCTGGCGGTGTTCACCGGGACCGAGAACGTGCTCGCCGCGGGCCTGTATCCCTTCCTGCCCGGCGCTGCCATAAAGATCGTCGCGGCCGCGCTGTTGTTGCCGCAGGGGTGGAAATTGCTGGGCCGCCGGTTTGAAGTGAACACTGGAAGGGAGACCCCATGAGCGATACCATTTTCGCCAGGATCATCAACAAGGAAATCCCCACCGACATCATCTACGAGGACGACCAGTGCGTGGCCTTCAGGGACGTCAATCCGCAGGCGCCGGTGCACTTCCTGGTGGTACCGCGCAAGCCGATTGCCGGCTTGCAGGACTTGACCGCCGGGGACGAGGGCCTCGTCGGGCATATCCACGGGGTAATCACCCGGCTGGCGGAGCAGGAGGGTATCGCCGAGGGGTACCGGGTAGTGACCAATTCGGGATCGAGCGCCGGCCAGTCCGTTTTTCACCTGCACTTCCACGTCCTGGGCGGTCGTCCCATGCGCTGGCCGCCCGGGTAGCTAAACCGGAATCGGTGATCCAGTCAACCGCCGATCGGGAAAGGTGGTGGCCAAGTGTCGGGATCAGCCAGGATCATTTTACCCCTCCCCAAGTAAGACTGGATACGGGTAACTCCATGAGTCTCGTTATAAGACAAACTGCTGATATGTATTCCAATGAGATTAAGACACTCCCGGTATGACCGCAAATTTGCCCGCATCACCCGGAGACTCCGCAACTATCCCCGGGGCCGGTCGTCCCAGCTGGGCAAGTGGGATCTCTTCGAGGACCTGACCAGCGGGAGCAGCAGCAATCTATTCCTGGGGGTGTACGGCGACGTGGCTATCATGGACCTGCTAGAGGAGTTCGGGCTGCTCGATGCCCTGGCCGAGCGGGGCATCGGCCATCCCCTCATCGACCTGGACCTGAGTGATGCCTATCGCCATGTCCTGCGCCTCTATGATGGGGAAATCGCACCAGGCCGATTAGTGGCAGAACTGGTATTCCGTCGCACCCTGCTTTCCCGCACCCTCAAGCCGGTGGTTGAGCACAGCCGGCACCCCTGTCTGCACCTGGAATGGATCCTCCTGCAGCACCCCCATCGTCGGTTCGACCGGGAGCATCCGGCCCTGCCGCAGCAGGAGCATCCCGGGCTGGGCCTGGCAGACATGGTCTTGAGCCTGATCGCGCAGATGGGCAGGAACCTGCACCTGGGTGGGATTGTCACTGTGCCCGCCAACCTGCACTCGGCGGTGTTTTTCTTGAGGTGTTATCTGGCCCTGTCGCCCGGAGTCCAGGCCGAGCTTGTGGCCCTGAAGCGGGCGGTGGGAAAGTATGGGCGGGTGTCGGTGGCCTGGGCCGAGCAGTGGGGCGACCTGCTGGAGGAGGGCACGGAGCGGCCATACAGCTGGCAGCCTACGGAAATGGTTCAGCCCCTGGATGATGAGCTCCACGCCTGGTTCAAGGGAAACGAGCGCTATGCACGAGAGCTGGAGCGACATCAGCCGCGGTTCATTATCCGCAAGGGAGTGCAGGTCAGGCCACTCGCCGACGGACAGGTTATAAGGGACTATCAGGCAAAGGACTTTCTCTGAAAACGGAACCTCGTGATAATAAAAACCGTTGAAACGGTTTGTTATTATTCCGATATACAACTAGCCCACGACTTAAGTCGTGGGTTAACACGGTGTTACGAAATATTAATAACCGCTTCAGCGGTTTCGTAATTTTGGGGGTGGATTTAGACCGCCAATCAGAGTATTTTCACACCTATCGGTCTGCATTTGAAACAGGGGATAAATATGGGGATAATATTCAGAATGCCTAATCTGATTCTTTTTATCAAAACATTATCACACGGAAAATCACACCGGGGGCACGGCCCACGACAAAGGGAACGCGAAGGAGGCGATTCCCCGGCTGTCTTGACACGGGCTTCCCGTATTATACCAGTGGGGACTATTTATCGCGGCCTGGCGGTGCTCCTTCTCGTGACGGCCCCGGTTTTCGGCAGGATCACCTATACCCTGAGTTTTGAGGATTGTGCCGAACATTATATCACCGTTGACCTGGAGGTCGACGGCCTGCGTGGCAAGGAATACCAGGATTTCAAAATGGCCGTATGGACGCCGGGGAGCTATCTGATTCGTGAATTCTCACGCAATGTGGTTGATCTAAATGCCAGTATATCAAGGGGCTCCGGCAGAAGTCTACCGGTGGAGAAAGTGGACAAGAATACCTGGCGAGTGGAATTAGGCGGGCAGCGGCGCGTATTCATCCGCTACCGGGTATATGCCTTTGGGCCAGATCATCGCACCAGTTTCGTGGACAATGACGGGGCGATGCTCAACGGCGCCAGCGTGTTTATCTACCCTGTCGGCCTGGAGTCGCAGGAAAGCCTGATGGTGATCGACAAGCCGCGCAGCTGGGGCCAGGTCACCTCCGCTCTGCCTTGGGTCGGGGGGAGAAGTCCTGTATTCCGGGCCGCCAATTATGATGTGTTGGTGGATTCCCCGATTATGATAGGCAACCACACGCTGCTTGACTTCGAGGTTAGTGGTGTGTCACATCGGTATGCCATTTCCGGCGAGGGGAACTATAACCCCGACCGGCTGCTGACTGACACGGGCAGGATTATCCGGGAAATCCACGATATTTTTGGTTCCGTCCCCTACGACGATTACACTCTGTTCCTGCAGTTAAGTGATAAGAGGACCGGGGCCCTTGAACACAGCAATTCATCTCACTTAATTGTTTCCAGAAAGGCCTTTCGGACAGAGCAGCACTACCGCCGTCTTCTGGAGACCTTGGCCCATGAGGTATTTCATGCCTATAATGGCAAGCGCATCCGGCCTGAGACCCTCGGCTCCTTCGACTACGACAGGGAAAACTATACCACACTCCTGTGGGTGGTGGAAGGCTTTACCTCGTATTATGACCGGCTCCTGCTGCGGCGGGCTGACCTGCTGACGGCGGAGGACTACCTCGACCAGCTGGCCGGGGATATCCAGGAGATCGAATCGACGCCCGGCCGCCACTACCAGACCCTGCAGCAGGCCTCCTTTGATGCCTGGATCGAATTTTACCGGTCCAATGAGAACAGCCCCAACACTACTGTTTCGTACTACACCAAGGGCAGCCTGGTAGCCCTGGCCCTGGATCTGATTATCATAGCTGCCACTGATGGCGAGCGGAGACTGGATGACGTTTTCCGGCTCCTGTGGCAGGATTACCTGACCACCGGGCAGGGCTACAGCCACGAAGGTTTCCGGGCGGCATGCGATTCGGTGGCGGCGCGCCCTCTCGATGACGTGTTTCAGTACGTTAACACCACCGCGGAGATGAACTGGCAACCAATCCTGGAACCCTTCGGTCTGATGCTGATTCGGGGCTACACCACACCGGAAGATTCCGCTCGGGCTTATTATGGTTTCAGAACGCGCAGGGAGAACGGTCGGCTGGTGATCACGCGAATTGACCATGATACCCCGGCGGCCCGCGCGGGTTTGAGCGTACACGATGAGCTCATAGTCATTGACAATTACCGCCTCATTGGTGCCTCAGCCGAACGGATTCTGGCCTCTCGCAGCCTGGACAAGGCAGCCACTCTGGTCGTAAATCGAGATGGTATCATGCGTACCTTTACTATAAGGCCCACGCCGCCGCCCTACGACATGGTATCTATTGTGAAGGTGGCGCCTACCTCCGAGCAACAGGAGAGACTCTATACCGGTTGGCTTCAGGCATACTGGGAGTAAGCTCCAATGTACTCTACCACGCCAGTAGTAATCCTGGCGGACGGCGCTTTTCCTACGCATGATCGTCCGTTGGAAGTACTGCGCGGGGCCGGTACGCTGATATGCTGTGATGGTGCGGCGAATAAGCTGATCGGGCGGAGTCCGGAGCCGGATGCTGTGGTGGGGGACCTCGATTCAATCAGCGAAGAGGCGCGCTCTGCTTTTCATGATAGGCTGGTGGAGCTGCCCTCCCAACAATCCAGTGACCTGGAAAAAGCTCTTAGGTGGGTGGCCGGCAAGGGCGCAAAAGAGGTGACCATCATCGGTGCTACCGGCCTGCGGGAGGATCACAGCCTGGGCATTCTGCTTATGCTGTGGACCGACTTCGGCCTGGAACTGACCCTGCTCACCGATACCGGCCAGTTCACCGTGGTGCGTGCCGCCCGCTCTTTTCGCTCGTTTGAAGGACAGGATGTATCTCTCTTCTCCGAATCCTCCCGGGTCCGGATCACCACTTCCGGGTTGGCGTACCCCCTCCAGGACGTTCCGCTGTCCGCGCCCCATAAAGGGACTTCCAACCTGAGCCTCGGCCCGGTCTTTTCGGTAGCGGTCACCGGTGGTGCCGTGCTGGTGTACCAGGGCTATCCGCCGGGAACCTGAGGGGGCATTCCGCGATGGAGTTGCCCTGGGATAGCGTCCGGCTGCATCCCCTCGATCTGACTATTATTGCCCTGTATGTGGGTGGTCTGCTTTACCTGGGTCTGCGGACGCGGCTCTCACCGGCGGTCCGCCTGGAGCACTACCTGTTGGGGGGCCGCCGTCTCACGCTGGTGCCTTTCGTCGCAACCCTCGTCTCTACCTGGTATGGGGGCATCCTGGGTGTGGGGGAGTTCACATATATCAACGGCGTGGTAAACCTGGTGGTCTTCGGTCTGCCATATTATATCTTTGCCATTCTGTATGCCTTCTTCTTCGCGGCCCGTATCCGGAGGGGCGATGCCCTCACCATCCCGGAGCGTTTCCGGCAGAATTTCGGGCCCCGCTCCGCCCGCTTCGGCGCCGTCCTGGTGTTCCTGCTTACTACGCCGGCGCCGTATCTGCTTATGCTCGGTGTCATGTTGAACTTTCTGCTGGGACTGGACCTCTGGGTGGCAATTCTCCTGGGAACGATATTCAGCACCATCTACCTGTGGTGGGGAGGTTTTCAGGCGGTGGTTCGGACTGATCTGCTCCAGTTTATCCTTATGTTCGTGGGATTCGCCGTTCTCCTGGGCATGCTGGCGGGGGAGGAGTCCCTGGTGCACATGTGGCAGGGGCTGCCTGCCGGTCACCGCGGCTGGCGGGGCGCTGAGCACCTGAGCTGGCAGGTTATCCTGGTCTGGTTCCTGATCGCCAGCTGGACCTTTGTAGACCCCGGTTTCTACCAGCGCTGTGCAGCGGCCCGCACTGGCAAAACCGCTGCCAGGGGTATTCTTATCAGCGTCGGTTTCTGGCTGGTTTTTGACCTGCTGACCACGGCCACCGGGCTTTATGCCGTCACTAAGCTCCCTGAGCTGGCAGGGGCATCTGCCGGGCCGGTAGCGGCCTATCCATTGCTCGGCGCGGCCGTCCTGCCCGTGGGCCTGCGGGGATTCTTTTTCGCGGCCCTGCTGGCTGTGATCATGAGTACAATTGACTCGTTCGTTTTCATCAGTGCCACGACCCTGGGTCGTGATTTTGCAATTGCGGACGGGGGATCCGCCATTCGGCGGACGGCTGCCGAACGCCGGCGCATCAGGTGGGGGATCGTTGCCAGTGCCGTTATCGGGTATTTTCTGGCCGTGAGCTTGCCGTCGGTGGTTGAGCTGTGGTATACCCTGGGTATGGTCCTGGTGCCCGGGCTGCTGCTGCCCATGCTTGTTACTTTCCATTCCCGGCTGACCTTGTCCGACAAGCGGGCGCTAACCGTCGGACTTACCGGTGTATTAACCGCTGGTGTCTGGCTGCTAGCCCCTGATATCGGACGCTGGTTGGGCGGGGGAGGCGAGACCTATCCGTTGGGACTACAGCCGATGCTGCCTGGCCTGTTGGTGACCTTAGTCCTGGTCACGTTGCTGGGGAAGTCTTCCCGTGCTTCTTGATGGACGCCGATTAACAGCGGTCATGGCATATTATCCTGAAAAGAGACGGGGCGACAGTCAGGCGACTGCCGCCCCGTGCAGGCTGGGTAGATTGTGCCAGTGCAGGAGGGATACTCCCTCTACCGGAGGAGTACCCTGGGAGGTATATAAGAAAGACTACTGAATAGTACTCAGTCTCTAAAATTTTGCAATCTCAAACGTTTAAAAGGCCGGGTAGGAAAAAAGTTCCCATAAATTTTCAGCCTGTCCGGGTGACTCCCGGCGGGCGATCGGAATAGCTGTAATTTGTCGGCTGGAATAGATTATCAATCCCGCGCTGATGCCGCTTGCGCCGCGGTGAAGGAGAAGAGCGGCCCAACCACTTCGCTGATAGTCCCCACCGCTGGCATCTACATCCACGTGCCCTTCTGCAAGGCGAAATGTCTGTATTGCGATTTTTATTCCCTGGCCGGCCAGGATGATGCCATAGATCGGTTCGTAGGCTGCGTCGCAGAAGAGATTTCCAGGGTAGCGGAGCGGGCCCGCGACTGGCGGTTCGATACCCTGTATATCGGCGGCGGCACACCGAGCCTGCTCACGCCCCGCCACCTGGAAAGGATCGTTACCACCTTGCAACAGACACTGGACCTGAGCCGGATTCAGGAATTTACCCTGGAGGCCAATCCGGGAGAGGCGCCCGAGGAGAAGCTGCGGGTATTCCGTGACCTGGGAATCAATCGGCTTTCCCTGGGATTCCAATCGTTCGATGCCGGCCTGCTCAAGTTCCTGGGGCGACTCCACGACCCGCGGGACTGCCGCCGGACCTTCGATGCCGCCCGCCGGGCCGGGTTCGATAACATCAGCGCCGACCTCCTGTTCAATGTCCCCGGCCAGACGCTGCGGCGCTGGCAAACCGATCTGGCCGCGCTGGCCGACCTGGGCCCGGAGCACATCTCGGCCTATTCACTCACCGTGGAAAAGGGTACGCCGCTTCATGGTATGGTGGCGGCGGGACAGATCACCATGCCCCACGA
>SDBV01005911.1_pt1 | contig 17120 bp, 20 predicted proteins | sample 2277081 | NCBI WGS metagenome assembly SDBV01 (sample SAMN10402039, study PRJNA504765) | marine sediment metagenome | isolation source: marine sediment core GS10_PC15, 223 cmbsf | place: Arctic Ocean: Southern Knipovich Ridge | collected 2010 | reverse complement strand
TTGTGACAAAATGATCGCTTCCCATGTATGAACAGAACGCTTCATGAGTGCGCGTGAGCACGACACCCGGGTCGGGATCATCAAGGGCGTAGCTGCGCAGAGTGTGTTTGACCATGGCAGTCGACGCGGCGGCGCTTATTCCTTTCCCTGATACGTCCGCGACCACTATTGCCTTTCGGTTTCCCGGCACGGAGAACATGTCATAAAAATCACCGCCGATCAAAGCCTCTTCCATGCTGACACGGTATCTATGCGCAATCTCCCAACTCTCAAAATGGCTATCAATGTCGGGAAAATGACTCAGTTGCAGGGTTTCTGCTATTCGATGCTCACGGCGGTAAAGTGTTAAATTTTGTAAAGCCAGCGAAGAAAGTTTAATAAGATGCGAGGCAGCAAGCTCATCTTCCGGTTGGAAGTGCTCTTCATTATGACTGTAGAAGTTCATAACCCCGCGAGTCGAGCTATCGACTGTAAATGGAACAGACATAGCTGAGCGGATGCCCTCAATGCTAGCCATTTCATTAAAAGAGTCATGAGATTCATCGCTAATATTGGAACTGAGCACTGATTTATTTTCAGCCATGGCTCTTTCCTCAATGCTTTGGCCAAACTTCGGCCGAACCTGGTTTAGATAGTTATGGCTCAGTCCGCGGTGGGCTTTTGTTTCCAGCAAGCCATTTTTTACGTTGTAGAGCATCAAAGACGAAACATAAACATCTAGCAGGTCGGCGCTGGTTGACAGGATTTGATCGTAAAGGTCGCGCGCGCTAAAAGCAGGCCTTGTTTTTCCGTTAAGGCGGGCTCGTGATTTATTGATGCGGATTGCCACAACAGGGAGCAACTTAAAGTAATTTTCGTTCTTAATTATATAGTCGACAGCGCCTTCCCGGAAAGTTGTCACCGCCAACTCCTCCGAGCCCCGACCCGTTGTGATAACGACAGGAGTATCGGGGTGAACATCGAGGATATCTTTCATCAGCGTCAGCCCATCGGTATCGGGCAAATGATGATCTATGAAGAGGATGTCAAACGAATTATTGTCCATGATATACAAAGCTTCCGTTCCTGAACTAGCTGTCTTCAGGTCGAATTCTTGGTCGAAATCATGGAATGCAGTCTTTGCGAGAAAACAGTGGTCAATGTTATCTTCTACTAACAGTACCTTTAGGCACTTCATCTATCATTCATTTCCAGGGAGCAGGTGTGTCCTTAAATGAGAAAATCTTCACAAGCTCAAACTTTATCAGAAATCTCTTTAAACGTAAACGTCTGCCTTCTAAGCAAAGAGGCAATGGCACGCGCTGGAAAGGCACACCCCGTTCCCTTAGAATGCTTAAAAGATGGGAAAAATGTTGAAAAGGGAAGAAGCGGCAGAGAGATTGGTGGAGCTTCGGAAGCTAATCAATCGACACAACTATCTCTACCATGTTCTTGATTCTCCCGAAATCACCGACGCTGACTATGACGCGCTTGTCCAAGAACTCTTGGAGCTTGAAGATGCTTATCCAGAGCTGGTAACGCCTGTCTCTCCAAGTCAAGGGGTTGGAGCGCCTCCATCCGAGAAGTTTGGTCCAGTCAAACATCGTCAGAAAATGCTGAGCTTGGCAAATGCCTTCTCAAAAGAGGAGCTCGAAGCTTTTTTTAGCCGCGTTGAAAAAGACTTAGGCACAGAAGATATCGAGTATGTCTGTGAGCTGAAGATGGATGGAATTGCGGTCTCCTTAACATATGAAGACGGGCGTTATGCCAAAGGGGCGACACGCGGCGACGGTGCGGTGGGCGAGGACATAACCGCCAACATCAAAACCATACGAACGCTGCCCCTTGCTTTAACGGTAGATGCGCCACCACTTATTGAAGTACGCGGAGAAGCTTTTCTGACAAAAGACCAGTTTAATGAGATCAATATTAGTAGGGAAGCGGAGGGTCAATCGCTTTTCGTAAATCCGCGAAATGCAGCCGCCGGCTCATTGAGACAACTCGACGCAAGTGTTACCGCCGACAGACATCTGGCCATTTATGTTTTTGCACTTGGCTACCCTGGTGAGGCAGAGAAGTTTAAGACCCACTGGGAGATGCTCGTTTTTTTAAGACAAGCTGGTTACGCAACGAATAAAAACAATCGTTTAGTCAAATCAGGCGCCGAGGCAGGCGAATTCTGTCGTCGTTGGGAACAGAGGCGCCATTCGTTGCCATATGAGATCGACGGTGTTGTCATAAAAGTCAACAATTTGAGTTGGCAGGAGCGTTTAGGGGCAACGACAAAGACACCAAGGTGGGCGATGGCATATAAATTTCCGGCTGAAGAAAAGAAAACAAGGTTAATCGATATTTTGCCGAGTGTCGGGCGGACAGGCGCGATAACGCCCATAGCGGTGTTGGAACCAATTTTGGTCGGTGGAGTGACAGTCAGCCGGGCGACTCTTCACAATGAGGATGAGATAAAACGCAAAGATATTCTAATCGGGGATCGTGTCGTGATTAGGCGGGCCGGTGATGTGATACCTGAGGTAATTGAACCGGTAGTATCAGAGCGCACGGGTGAAGAAAGGTCGTGGCGTCTGCCGGACAAGTGTCCGGTTTGCGGAGCTGGTATAGAAAGGCCCCCGGATGAAGTTGTCAGCCGGTGCCCGAATATTAGCTGCCCGAAGCAGAGGTTTGAGCGTCTCGTGCATTTTAGCAGTAGGGGAGCGATGGATATTGAGGGGATGGGGCCGGTCGTTGTCGAGCACCTTCTGACATCGGGACGTGTCAAGGATGTATCAGACATATTCAGCTTAACAAGTGATGAATTGATAGATATCATTCCTCATTTTGTCGACAAAGCTTCCGCTAACCTTCAAAACGCGATCAGCGCTTCCAGGGGCAGGTCGCTGGAGAAGTTGTTGTTCGGGTTGGGAATAAGACATGTTGGCGCCCATGTGGCTGATGTTCTGGCTACAAAGTTCGGTGATGTTGATAGGCTTATTGACGCTAGTTATGATGAGCTCGTAGAGATCGAGGAAGTTGGCCCAAGAATAGCCGCTGAGGTCCGGGCTTTTTTTGATGAGCCGAAAAATCTGGCGGTGTTGGAGAAACTAAAGGCTCAAGGGGTAAGAACAACCGTCTTGAAGCGAGAACTAAAAGAAGCGCCGCTAAAAGGTCTCACTTTTGTCTTCACGGGCACACTAAGCTCAATGGCTAGGAGCGAAGGTCAGGAGCGGGTCAAGCTTCTTGGCGGCTCAACCGTGAGCGTAGTCAGCAAAAAGACAGACTATGTTGTTGTCGGGTCTGATCCGGGCGGCAAAGTCGCAAAGGCCCGAAAGTTTGGTGTGCGAATATTGACTGAAAATGAGTTTTTAGAATTGACAGGGGAGTGATTGATGAACCGGATTGACCCTGGTTTTGATGGACAAACTACTTTTGAGCCGAGTGAAAAGCCCGACATAACGAATGTTCCGTGGTCGGTTAATGACGCGTTTCTCGGGGTCATTTTTTTGATTCCACTCTCCGTGGCTTTTGTAGTTTTGATCTACGTCTTCGGCTTTGTTCTCAGCTTTATAGTCAGGATATACATACCGATACAGTTGAACGCCATAGCGCTCGGCGGCGGCACTTTAATTAGCGGTATCGGCTTAGCTTGGTTGTTGGGGATAAAAAGAAGGGGCGGCAAGCTCGCCAATCTCGGTGTCACGGATTTTCAATTCCACCTTGATATTCCCCTCGCCATTTTCGGGGAAATTCTCATTTTTATCGGGCTAGCCACATATTCCTTGATACTATCCAGTTTGGCCGGGCTGAGCGTGCCCGAACAGCCCATTGACGCGCTTTTCGGAAGCTCACGCACAGGTTTGATTTTGGCGGTTATATTCGTCGCCGTACTTGCTCCCATAGGCGAAGAAGTCTTCTTCCGGGGGTTTGTGTATACGGCTTTTCGTAAAAAATGGGGTATTGCTATTGCTGTCGTGCTAAGCTCCGGCATCTTCGCGGTCTTCCACATCATCCCGCTTCTTTATCCGCCCATGTTTATCATCGGAGTAATTTTAGCTATTGTTTTTGAGTACAGAGGCTCTTTGGCCCCGAATATATTGCTGCATGGCTTGAACAATCTTCTGGCTCTAATAGTTGTTTATTCGCAGATTATTGGTTAAGTAAGATATTTCTAAGGATGCTGTTCCACCCAGAAGTCGCCTTCGGGCGTAATTTCCTTCTTCCAGATCGGAGTGATCTGTTTTAACTCGTCTATACACCAGCGACAAGCGTCAAAAGCGTCTTGCCGGTGTTCAGCGCCGACGACTATCAGCACAATATTCTCACCTAAATCTATCGACCCATACCTGTGAATGATAAGGGCTTCAATGATATTAAAATTCTTTAATGCTTGCTCACGTATGAGTTCCAGCTGCTTCTCGGCCATCTCCGGATAATGCTCAAATTCAATTTTAGCCACTTGCCGGTCCCGTGATTTGGCGCGAACCGTTCCCAGAAAAAACGCCACCCCGCCGATATCGGTCGAGCTTTTCTTGATTCTTGAAAGTTCCTCATCGAGAGAAAAGTCTTCGCTTTGTATCCTCACTAAACCTGATCCACCTGACATTGGCGGTATAAACGCCAGTTCATCACCGTCTTTAATAGGGGAGTCAGGGTCGGCGAACTCGTGATTGACGGCTATCATCGATTTCGAGTCATCGAGCTGCTTCTCAATTTCCGGAAACTTTCCCTTGAGAGACTCTATGACATCCCGGACCGTCTTTGACGACCCCGCCTCAAGCTGGAATTCATCAGTGCCCAAAATCAGTTTTAACATCGCGAAAAATTTAACGGTTATCATCTATTTCAACCTCAGCCGTTCGCCGTCTAAGAGTGTCACTCAAGAATAGGAGACTGTTCATGGACTGTAAAGGGCCGCCTCACGGGACGAACTGGATTTACCGGCTAGGCTGTCAGTTGCTCCTCTTCTTCCTCAAAGGTTGCGATTATGGCATTAATGAATTGCGGCAAGTCAGACGGTTTTCTTGAGGTTATAAGGTTCCCGTCTATCACAACAGGTTCATCCACATAATTACCACCGGCATTTTTAATATCTACCGCCACTGATGGCCAACTGGTCAGGGTCCGGCCTTGAACGGTACCTGCTGAGATAAGAAGTTGTGGGCCGTGGCATATAGCCGCTACCGGTTTGAGCGCGAGCTGAAAATCCCGGGCAAAATCAATAGCTTTTTTGTTCAGACGCAGTCGGTCCGGCGAATAGCCGCCTGGAATGACCAGCGCGTCGAAATCATCCACGCTCACAGCGTCAACAGAGATGTCGACTGTGATCTTGAAATCTCCCCGTTTGCCGATAATTTCCTGGCCCTCGATCGGCCCGACAATGAGAACCTTGAAGCCCGCGTCCCGAAGGCGCTCAAATGGCTCTACTATCTCCGAGTCTTCAAATCCGTCCGTTGACAATATCGCGATTTTTTTTGTCATCCTTTTCTCACCCCGACTCCTATTTACCCCATTAACTCTTTGTTTTCGCCAAATAGAATCTAAGATTATGGCTCAAGGATTGAACGAGATTTGTCTCGACTCAGCTTAGATCGGACAGTGACACTTGCGCTTCAAGTTCAGTGGTTCTAGCCGGGAGGCCAGGTCATAAAACGGCCGCCGAGCAGATGAAAGTGAACGTGATCGACTGTCTGGCCGGCTTGTCTTCCCGAATTGGCTACAAGTCGATATCCTGTTTTATCAAGCCCGCGCTGCTTGGCCAAAGAGGCACCGGTCATGACAATCTTTCCTAGAAGAGCCGTGTCTTTGTCTTCAGCCTCGCTCAAACTGGCGATATGGTTTCTTGGAATAATCAGCAAATGGACAGGCGCCTCGGGGTTGAGGTCGGTGAAGGCCACCACGTCGTTGTCCTCATAAACAATATCCGATGCCAGCTGCCCTTTCGCGACCTGGCAAAAAATGCATTTATCTACCAAGGTGACTCCTGACTATCAAGACTTCTTCTTTTGTTCCGATTCCAACCTTCTCAACAAGAGAGCCTATGGAATTATTTGCTTCATCGAATATTACCCTAACGTATTCACTAGTCAAACCAGCAGGGATATCGCTCTTTTGGCGCTCAACCAGAACGGAGACATTTTTGCCGATAAAACCGGCGGTGAATTTCTCAGCCAGTTGTTGGCCCAATTCACGAACTCGGGCCGCCCGCCTCTTTTTAGTTTCCGGATTAATCTGATCCTTAAAGGTGGCGGCTGGTGTATCGGGGCGCGGCGAGTATTTAAAAATATGAAGACGATTGAGTGCCGCGGTCTTAACTAATGATAAAGTATCGTCGAAGTCGTTGTCTGTTTCACCCGGAAAACCAACCATGACGTCAGTTGTCAGGCCGATCTCCGGCAGGCTCTCGCGGATCTTGGCGATCAGCTCAAGATAGTCTGCGCTCCTGTAGCGTCGGTTCATCGACCTAAGTATCGTGTCGCTTCCGCTCTGAAGGGGAATATGCAGGTGTCGCGCTAGCCTGGTCGTGCTCGCCATTAAACCTATCAGTTCGTCTGTTATCTCTTGCGGTTCAATTGAGCTCAAACGCAGACGCTTTAGGCTGGTCTTGTCTAAAATCCCGTTAATTACTTCCGTCAAACTCGGGTCCCCGCTAAGATCAACGCCATACTTACCCAGATGAATGCCGGTCAGCACAACTTCATTAGCGCCCGCGTCCACGCCGCGATCAATTTCTCTCACAATTTCAGCCTTCGGGCGGCTGATTAACCGGTCGCGAAAGCCCGGGATAGCGCAGTACGCGCAGCTTTCATCACACCCGTCCTGAACTTTAACGACCAACCTGGTTCGCGAGGACGCCTTAGCCGTCGAACCTGCGGGTCGAGTATCTAGTTTGAGAGGGAGGCGCTTAAGAAGATCTTGTTTCTCTGAATTGTTGAAAAACAGATCAACACCGAGGGTTTTGAGGTTTTCAGTTTCTACATCTCGCCAGCAACCTGTTAGCACGACTAAAGCGCCTGGCGCGCCGCGCCTGGCCCGACCGATAAGTTGCCTAGCTTTAGCCTCGGCTTCTGCGGTGACACTGCACGTGTTTATTATATAAAGGTCGGCCGGTTGGCCGAAAGCAACAGGCACCAGTTGGGACAGCTGCCCCTTTAATGTCTCACCTTCATATTGATTGACTTTACAGCCCAGAGTTGCGATGGCGTAGGTTTGCATACAAACAGACTATCTTTTTAGGATAAAATTGACAATCGTGAGCGCGACTATCGGCAAAAAAGATGTTATATCTAAAACGAGAAAGCAAGAAAAAAGGAAGATTAAATGCCTAAACTGGATTTAACAAAGGAACACAAACCATACTATAAGGCTGGAAAGAAGCCTGAAATAGTTGAATTCGGGGAGGCCAACTACTTGGCAATTGAGGGCAAGGGAGAGCCGGCCGGAGAATTATTTGCAAACACAATAGGAGCCCTGTATCCATTAGCATATGGGATCAAGAAAATCTGCAAAGAAGCAGATAATGATTTTGGAGTCCCGAATCTGGAAGGTTTGTGGTGGGTTGAAGGCAATGCACCCGCTCTGGAGGTTCCCAGAAATGAGTGGCGCTGGAAGTTGCTCATCAGGATGCCGGAATTCGTGACAAGAGCAATGATGCTTTCTATTCAACCTGAAGTAGCCAGGAAGAAGAATAATGAATTGATCCAAAATATCTCATTTGAGAAACTCGCGGAAGGTAAATGTGTGCAAATCATGCACATCGGCCCGTATTCATCTGAACCCGAAACCATCAAGACGCTAATGGTGTTCATGGCTGAAAACGGCCTCTCTGTAAATGGTTTGCATCATGAAATCTATCTATCGGATCCTCGAAAAACTGAACCATTCAAATTAAAAACTCTCATCCGATATCCAGTTAAATGATACTAAGTCGCATAAATTAGGGACAGCTGTCCCTTTATGCCTCACCTTCATAAAGATTGACCTTGCATCCCAGAGTTGCGATGGCGTAGGTTTGCATACACCCAGACTATCTTTTTAGGATAAAATTGACAATCGCGAGCGCGACTATCGGCGCTGTCTCAGTTCTCAAAATTCTCGGGCCCAGCCAGGCCGGTTTCGCTCCCAGCGCCATTAGCGAATCGACTTCGGAAGCGGCCAATCCGCCTTCAGGCCCGATTAGTATAGCTAGGCGCCGGCCTTCAAAATCGGCGAGCGCTGAATCGACTGGTTCAGTGGCGGCTTCCCAAAAAACGACCACCCGGTCGAAATCACGCAGCTCTTCCGTTAACTCAGGCCAGCCCATTGGTCCGGTGATCTCAGGAATAGAAGCGCGCCGACATTGTTTGGCGGCAGACTGAGCGATACGACGCCAGCGTCGAAGGCGAGAGTCTGAGGATGAGTCGGGACGTGGCACACTACGTTCGCACAGTACCGGGGTTATTCTATCGACCCCAAGCTCAGTTGCTTTTTCAACGACTAAGTCTAACTTTCTGCCCTTGGGAATCCCTTGAAAAAGCGCGAGATAGGGCACTGCCTTCAAAGGTTGGTGTGATGAAACGATTCGCGCAGTAATGTGATCCGAATGAATTTCCGAGATTTCACAGGCAAACTCAGTGGCAGATTCGTCGATAAGGGTCAATTTGTCTCCCGCTTTTAAGCGCAAGACATCCCGGATATGGTGTACATCAGAGCCGTGGATATGAGCTTGATCAACATCGATAGACTCGCTGCCGACAAAAAATCTGCTCATTCTACCACGCCGTTGACCGGCTACTCTTCAACTACTATTGAGCCCTTCATTTCCGGATGGTTCTCGCAGTGGTAGGGGAAAGAGCCGATTTTCGAGAATTTATATTCGAACACTTCGCCCTCACTGAGTTGACCGCTATTGAAGCCGTTGTCATCGGCCGTCACTGTGTGTTGGAGCGAATCATCATTTAACCAGGTGACTTTGCCGTTCTTGAGAAGCGGAGTATCAGCCGGCTTGAACGTCGAGTCGACTATACTAACCTTTTTGGCTTTAGTGGCCTTGCCCGGTGCCGTTTTTTGTCCGCAACCAGTTAGAGCTGTCAAACCAAGAACTAAAATCAATACGCCAATCGCGTATCCAATCTTTTTCATAACGACTCACTCCTCATTTATCTCTGTCTAGGCTCATCATAACTGATTTGCGATTTGCCCTTGGTCGGTCACCTTAAAACAAAGTATGACGCTGGTACATGAAATCCGCAAAGATTTTGTGAAAATGTTCTTGACTTAAGCAACCTGGTCGCGTACGTTACTACAATACTACGAGGGACGAAATGCTCTAGATGAAAGATTTGCGAAGCTACTCATTTATCTCAATTGCTTCAGGTGTGCTGGCAGTGTTTCTAACTTTCGCGTACCTGTCGCTTAGTCGCGCTGCCGATAAACAACGGCTAGCAACAGAAATCTCAGCAATAAAAACCAAGGATCCAGTGGTTGTGGCGATAAGGGACATAAGACGCGGCACGCGCCTTACCGAACAAGACATAGGAACAAGGATGATACCACGCGCATATATAGCCGCCGGCTCCATCAATGATGAGCGACAGGCATTGGGCAGAGAAGCGCTTGAGGCAATATATTCCGGCGAAGGCGTTTCTTCAAAAAGGATATCAGGCTCAAAGAGCAAGCGCGCTTCAGCCGATCTACGAGCGGGCAATGTAGCGCTAGCTGTCGGAATCGATGAAATTAGCGGTGTCGCCGGAGGCATAAGGCTAGGCGATAGGGTTGATATTTTCGCTACTGAACAAGAGGACGGTCGAACCAGATTAATTAACGAGGACGTGTTGGTTGTCGGGGTGGGGGGCGTCTACCCGTATGGGCCGGAAGACGCCAAAAAGAATAGTACAAGTAGCTATGTGAGCACTGGCGCTACCGTGATCCTGGAGTTGTCTCGGAGAAATGCTCTAAAACTGACCCAAGCTTCGGAAAACGGCCGGCTCAGGCTCGCGCTACGTGCTGCCGACCAGCAACGGGGGTTTTGAGGAAATGAGCAAAAACGTTTTTGTCGCCATCAGGCCCGGATTGCTCGATTCAGTTTTATCAGTGCTTGAGGAGTCAAACAGATTCAAGATTGCCGGTACTGCAACGACTGGTGAGGAATGCCTTGCCGGATTGACTGAGATAAATGTCGATGTGGCTTTGATCGATTTCTCTCTGCCTCAGATATCAGGAGTTAAGGTGGTCGAGTTCTTATCAAACAGCAGGCCGTCCGTTATTTCTGTGCTCGTCTCAGAAAAAACTAATCATGAATTCTATCGCAGCGGAATGCTCGCAGGCGCCCGGGAATTCGTTATTTTGCCGACAAGCGCCCGGGAGCTCGATTTTGTGCTTGAGCGAGTCATGGAGATAGCTGGAGCGGGAAATACGGCACGACAATCATGGACACCGCGCATGACAGCCCAGGTCAGAGAAGGCCGGGTTCTAGTCTTAACCGGCGGCAAAGGTGGGACAGGAGTTTCTTTTATCGCGGCCAACTTAGCGCAACTGATAGCAGCACGAGATCCAGATTCAAGAATAGCGCTGGTAGATTTTGATCTGCAGGCAGCGGATTTAGCGACAATTCTAAATGTTAGTCCACAGAAAACGATAAAAGACATCGTACCCGCGGTTTCCGAGCTCGAGCCGTCTCTTCTTACGTCAATCGCGTATAAGGTGGCCGACAATCTGGATTTATATGCCGGTCCTGTAGCTATCGAGACCAGCGATCTATTTACTAGTGAGCAAACCGGGTTGCTGGTCGATTGCTTTCGTCGTTCGTACGATCTGACGATCGTCGATAATGGGTCAAGCATGAGAGAGGTGAACAATGCCTTCTTCGAGGTATCCGATCTGATTTTGTTGATGCTCTCGGCGGATGTACTTTCAATCAAAGCAGCTAAGCGCTTAGTGGATTATCTTGAGTCCATAGGAATAAGCAAAAACAGTATCATGGCTGTCATGAATAGGTGGGAGAGGTTGTTCTTGCCGGCTGAGAGAGTTTCTCATCATATCGGCGTGCAGACAGCAGGTCAGCTTCCGGAAAGCAGCACGGCTGTTTTGTTGTTGGAGGAAGGCCGGGTGTTGAAGCCGACAGATGAGAGCGATCTTAAATTTGCGTTTGACGAGCTCATTCTGTCAGTCTGCGACAAGCTGTCGATATCGGAGCATTTAAATGTCAGCTAAGACTGTAATGTCACAATCATCATCATCGAACCAACTGCCCATAAACGCGGTTCAGCGGATTAGGGCGATCCTCTACTCTCATATCGCGCCTGCTGAGATTCTTCGAAGACTTAAAATTAACACAGCCCAAGTGCGCAAAGAATTAAAGAGTGAAATTTTAGATCTGATTAGTGACGAGAACATGGTTTTAACTCATAGTCAGAAGAAGCTCATTGTCCAGCGCGTACTCGATGATGTACTCGGTTTCGGGCCGATTGAGCCGCTTCTGAAAGACCGCTCGATAAACGAGATCATGATCAACGGGCCATACATGATATTTATAGAAAGAAATGGACGACTTGAGCGCACTGACCAGACATTCGAGGATGTCGAGCACTTAATGAATGTTATCGACAAAATCATCGCTCCGCTTGGCCGAAGAGTTGACGAAAGCAGCCCCATGGTCGATGGGCGGCTACCGGATGGGTCACGGGTCAACGTTATTATTCCCCCCGTTGCCTTAAGCGGGCCGACGCTAACAATAAGAAGGTTTCGTTCCACGATGTTTACATTTGAGGACTTGGTGGATAATGGCACAATTCCCAAACCCATGATCGATTACATACCCGAGACGATTAAGCAGAGGAGAAACATCCTAGTCACTGGAGGTACAGGTTCGGGCAAAACCACCTTGCTAAACGCGATCTCGTCTTTAATATCGCCAAATGAACGCATTGTCACCATAGAGGATGCGGCCGAGCTGAGATTCACCCAACCCCATGTAGTTAGCCTGGAAAGTCGTCCAGCAAATATTGAAGGTCATGGGCGAGTAAATATCAGGGAACTAGTGATAAACGCTCTACGGATGAGACCGGATCGGATAGTTATCGGAGAAGTCAGAGGCGGCGAGACGTTGGACATGCTTCAGGCGATGAATACGGGACATGACGGGTCGCTGACTACAGCTCACGCGAATTCTCCGCATGAAGCCCTATCAAGGCTTGAGACTATGGCTTTAATGTCAGGTCTTGAGTTGCCGGTGACCGCTGTTAGACAACAAATTGCGGGTGGTTTTGACTACATCATGCACATGCGAAGAAACTCCGATGGTTCCAGGTGTTTGTCTGAGGTGGTCAGGGTGACCGGAGTCGAAGGTTCTGAGATCAAACTAGAATGTATCCACAGGTCCGAGGGTAACGATGTTAGTCGCTATTGAGATTAGTTTAACTCTAACTGTGGGGATTTTTACTTATTGTTTGGTCAGGCAACTCACTTTGGTCCCCCAGAAATACGCGCGTTGGCTGCAGGTAGAGACACGCCTTATTCGAAAACCAAGGCAACCGAAAGCGTCAGCTTTGTTGGATCTGACGTCTTCATGGTTTATGGGTCTAAATGTTGTGAGAGACTTGACAAATCTTTTCGCAAACGCAGGTCTCAAGCAGCCCGCTAGGCAAATGGTGCGCCTACTTGTCTCAATACCGATAATCGTGATTATCTCATTTATTTATCTTCGATCACCTATAAAAGTGGTCGTCTTTCTGAGCTTGGCGGCGCTCAGTGTTTACTGGTGGGCGCAGAGGCGCGGCGATGATCGGATCGAGAAATTTTCTCAGCAACTACCGCTAATACTTAAGCATCTTGCCGGTTCTCTATCCGCCGGTATGTCAATCCAACAGGCAGTGGGAAATGCCGCGGCTCAGGTCAGTGAACCAGGTCGAAGTGAGCTGCAAATGCTGGATGAGAAGTTGAACCTTGGTATGCCCTTGGACGAAGCGCTAAACAGCATGTACAGAAGAATGCCTTTAAATGAGCTAAACATGGTAATAATGGGACTATCTATTCAGCGTCGTGTAGGCGGTAACCTGATTAAGATGATCAACCTTACCGTTGAAGCTATCGAAGAAAAGCGCCGGCTAGTTCGAAACCTCTCAGTTCAAACGGCGCAGGCAAGAATGTCAGCTATCGTAATTGGCGTACTGCCGTTTCTCATCATAGCAGGATTACTGTTGATGGACCCTCAGTATCTAGCGCCTCTTTTTACGACCTCAACCGGGCTTGTGATGTTGTTCGTAGCGGCAACAGCTGAGACAGCGGGATTCATAATTCTCAAAAAAATCTTGGACATTCAAACATGACTATACTCGATTTAGCGATTCCTATTATCGGCGTTTTAGTGGGTTTTCTCGCCTTCGTCGTCGTATTGAAAATAGAGACGAGACTTAGGTGGATCGCCTATCTGAATCGTATTGGCGGCCCTTTCAACGGGGAGCTCAATTTCGTTGCGCTCGCGACCGCCGACAAAACTAAGACACAAGCGTCGGCTCGATGGTCTATGCGAGGAGACTTTTCAAGCAACTTATATGTGCAACTTATCATTCTACCATTGGCCGCTTTTATGACAGGCACGGCTGTTTTTAGGTCTCCAGTAATTGGCGTAGGCATGGCGATATCCACGGGGTTGATAGCTCAGCGATATCCTCAGTATATGCGCTACATCAAGGCAAAAGAAAGAAGGTCCGGCATAGTGAGTCTCTTGCCGGAATTTGCCGACATGATGGCCATCGCTGTAGACGCCGGATTGAGCTTTGATCGTGCTGTCCAGTTATATTGCGAAAAATTTGACAACACGGTTTGCGAACTATTTTCAAGCGCTCTAAAAGAAATTGCGTTGGGCAAATCCAGGCGTCGCGTCTTTATTGAAACTGCGCAAAAAAGCCAAATAGATGATCTCAGGTGGTTGGTGGCGGCCGTTCTTCAGTCGGAGCAGCTGGGTACGCCGCTGGTAAAGGCCCTTAGAGAACAAGCGAAAGCCAGCCGGGAGCGCCAAAAAGAGCGAACAGAAGAGCTTTCAGCGACCGCCTCCGTCAAGATGCTTTTTCCTATAGCTGGTCTGATATTGCCGTCTCTAATGATTCTTATCATGGGGCCGGCGTTTTTACGTTTCTTAGAGTAGAAAAGGAGGATAGATGAGAAGAGCTTTAAAGTCGGAGACAGGGTCAATATTGACTGAATACGGCCTCTTATTAGTAATCGTGGTCCTTAGTCTTGTGTCGGTCCTTGGATTGTTCCGTGATGACCTGGCAAACAAGTTTAACGAAATAAGAGCTGAAGTTTCAGGAGTCACGGTTAAAAGATAAGGGGCCAATGTCAAAAAAAGTTAAGCCCATAACTTGGATCATTTTCGTGTCGTTAGGTCTGGTGTTTCTCTATTTCCTTGCGCCTAAGAGCAGCATTAAGGCGCCGGGACGATCAAGTGTTTCAAAAATCAGCAATAATGAGTCGCATAAGATATCAATTGCGAAGACATCAGGCCCGCGAAAAGCTATAATCCGGGTTCCGCCACGTACAAGAGTTATCAGCAGCGATAGCAGCGTTGTGGGAGAGACAAGAGAGTCGGTCGCGAAACTGGAATCCGAGCTGAGCCCTGATGACCTTCAGCTTTTTTACACAGACCTGCTTCTGAAGGAATGGATAGTTTTGCGGGATAGCCTGACTGAACGAGTCGGCTGGAGTGGTGTTTTTCTACAGATTGAAGAGCCGGAAAAACGGCTCGGGATCTTCGCGAATGTAAAAACAATCGGGTCTGCGCATTCAGAAACTCGCATCTCATTATATCTGGTCGAAGAAATTTGATAGCTCGAGGTCAACGCGGGGTGATTGCCGTTGAATATGCTTTGGCAACCATCGTTTTTGTAGCTGTCCTGCTAGCCATGGTTAACTTGGCTGAACCGCGGATATTTGGGCGTTGGGTTTTAAAAACAAGGGATTCCGTTCTCACGACGATCGGGAGTGATGTTATGTCGATACGAGATGAGATAGAACAGCGATGACGCGAGTTAGCCCATGAAAAGAAGGCTCAAAATACACAGCGAAAAGGGCTCAACGATGGTCGAATTGGCGCTAGCTCTACCAATATTAATGGTGATCCTTTTTGGAATGGTTCAACTCATGCTATTGGTCAACACCAAGACAATTTTCGAGCATGCGGCTTATGAGGGTATGAGAACCGCGGTTGTTGTGAAAGATAAAGCAGTTGTTGCCAAACGAGTCCGGCGGGTTCTCAAGTCGGTGCCTCGCGGAGCGGGGTTTCTAAGGGGCAAACCCAAACTTTTTTTGCAGCAGAGCGGCGAACATATCATTCTTTCGATTGAGGGGCGGACAACGCTCTTGCCTTTCTTTAGACAAACGTCTATGGCGTTTGGCGGCGATGGAACAGTGAGTCTATCAGCCAAAGCCAGCGGCCGACAGGAACCGTATATCGGCCTCTAGAATGATGCATACGGGAGCAGATAAGAATGTGTAACCTGTATATCCTGCGCGAGGAAAAAGGGTCAACATTGCCCCTGTTCATCGGCATTGTTCTATTTTCGCTCGTGTTGCTGATGGTGGCTCTCGCGACAACTGAAATGACAAGAGAGCGAGTCAGTCAGCAAAGCAGCGCTGATCTTGGCGCGCTGGCAGGCGCTAATTCTTTAAGCAAGGCAACTGAGACAGTCCGGTTGATCGATTTCACGATATGGGCGAGAAATACCACCTTAGACGCACTTTACCTGGCTGCTGCAATTGCCACAATCGGTAGCGCGGGCAGCGGAGCGGCCGCGTTTAAGGTGCCGCTTGAATTTCAGAAAGCGACCATAAAACCCGTAGAGGCACTGGAGAAAACACGCGGAGTTGTATGCCAGGCGGCGAAAGTTCACGCAGCCGCCAATGGATTGAGCATAATAAAAGCGAACGATCAGAATAACTCCGGTCTTGTAGTGCCGATCCCCTTGACACAAGGCCCTCTAGGTTTAACCCAGAGGCAGAAAGATCTGGGAAAAATGATTGAGACTTATGGGCAGCGAATTGACCAAGCGAAAGGTGAGATGAATGACGCGATTTTAGAATATGAAACCAAAAAAGGGGAGCTGGCCGACGGCGGTTTAGATAATGAGCAGATAAAGAAGAAAGATTCTATTAAAGAAATGAAAGCTCGTGTTCATGAGACCAGCGGAAGGGTTGGTGGGCTTATGAGTCAGAGAAATAGGCGCCGTCGCGAGCTTCGCGGACTAGACGGTAAGAATGGGGTGGTTGGCTTACAAGACAAAGTATTGGCCGCTGTCTACCACCCCAGCACGATGATTTCGTTCACGCCGATGCTGGGAGGCGTAAAGACCGGAAATAATATTGCGATAGCGGCGGGCACTGTTGCCGACGGCCCGTCCGATGAGACAATCGGCGAGGAAGCCATAAAAGAGTTGTTTTCGGGCAATAAAACCTTCAGCGCCATTGGCGAAGGTTTAGGCCGCATTCTTGACGCTGTTAACTGGATAGGCCACAAAGCGAGCGGGCTTGAGAACGATTACGGGATAATAGGCGGCTATGTTTCCAAAGCTTTGGACGAGATTGGAGTAATACCGCCTTCTCTCACCCAGACCAGACCCGCATTGATAGGAGTTGACGAGGCGTTGAGGGGCGAAAGCAAGGTATTCGATCTGCTTAGACGAGCTGAATCGAAACTGCAGTGACCCATGAATAGAAACCGGCTAAATAGGGTCTTTCGAAATCAGAACGGACAAGCTCTAGTTGAACTCGTGATGATCGCTCCCATTCTCCTCTTTATCATTGTTGCGACCATAAGTCTGGCTCAAGCCGGTCAGAAGAAGGCCATGGTTGCGAGAGCCGCAGCCGCCGCTGCTCGTGTCGCAATCGTCAGGCCGGAACTTGCTCAACAAGAGGCTCTTTCCGTGCTGAGCTCTGCTGATCCTTCAATTCGCGCAGGCGATGTGGAAGTCATCGTTAAACCCGTCAAAAACAGCCCTATCCCTTTTACCGCGCCGATGCAGGTGTCAGTGGCGCTGAATTATCGTCCGCTCTCTGGTTTTGGATGGCGCCCGACATTCAGACTGAAATCGCGGTTTATCTCTGACAAATGGTCGAACGCTGTCTGGTTTAATGTCTCCGGGGTTGATGGACAGTAGGGCATACAGATAGCAGCAGTT
>SDBV01005910.1_pt1 | contig 17121 bp, 13 predicted proteins | sample 2277081 | NCBI WGS metagenome assembly SDBV01 (sample SAMN10402039, study PRJNA504765) | marine sediment metagenome | isolation source: marine sediment core GS10_PC15, 223 cmbsf | place: Arctic Ocean: Southern Knipovich Ridge | collected 2010 | reverse complement strand
GTCTAAGTTCAAACACATGGCCTGTCTAAGTTCAAACACATGGGCGTTACTAAGAAAGTATAATCTATCGTAAAATAGAAGTTCAAGTTTCGGGGGGTGGGTTCAAGACGTTCTGGTTTGTCCTCAAACCAGTTTTTGCGTATTCGCTAGACATTGATATCATGATCCACAGTTATAACTACTTTTCCTCGAGCGTTTCCGGCTCCAAAATACCGAAGAGCGTCAGCTGCCTCACTTAACGGGTAACGTCTATCAACGACAGGCACTACTCTGTCGGTAACAAGTAGTTCTATTATGAAATCCAAATCCTTGTTTGGTCTATGCATCAGAAGACCCATTTTTTTATCCCCGGTCATTGATATAAGTGGGCCAAGGAGCGCGCCTTGGAGAATTCGCGTTGCGGAACCACCTTCCATGACATAAATCCCCTGGGAACTTAATGAACGCCTGTAATCAAAGATCGAACGATGCGCCGCCATATCAAGGATCAGGTCGTAACGCTGACCATTTTTGGTAAAATCCTCTTCTACGTAATCAATGACATGGTCTGCTCCGATCAAGCGCATCATGTCCAGTTTTCTCGCGCTGTCCACGCCTGTTACTTCAGCCCCAAGTGATTTGGCGATCTGCACCGCAAATGAACCCGCGCCACCACCCGCGCCATTGATTAGGATCTTTTGCCCAGCCTTTAGTTCATCTTTGCGGCGAAGACCTTGCAAGGCAAGGATCGACGCCTGAGGCACGGCCGCCGCTTCCTCGAATGTTAAGTTGGCCGGTTTTGACGCTAATGCATTTTCACGAGCACTTACAAACTCGGCAAAACCGCCCCAACCACATCCGGATATGTCTCCGAATACCTCATCTCCCGATTGAAACTGTTCTACGTTTTTGCCAACGGCTTCGACCCGCCCCGCTATATCGGCTCCAAGTATTTTCTTTTTTGGTTTTAAAAGCCCATCGCCCAGTAAGCGGACCATGAACGGTTTACCTCTTAGGAGACCCCAGTCCCAATCATTTACTGATGCCGCCTCTACTTTTACCAGCACCTCATCGTCCTTGGGAGTAGGTTTTTCTACCTCTTGTAACTTAAGGACATCGGGTGATCCGTATTTTGTTTGTACGATTGCTTTCAAAAGCATTCCTCCAAGCTCGGATACGTTCTACTATCTATCTCCCCTCTATGGTTAGAAGTTTATCCAATAAAGCCTAACGGTTACTTTAAAAAGAAAGCGCATAGGAATTGATCGATGCATTTTTTAAATAAGAGGTATCTTGTCAGGAGTTTGATTTTTCTTGGCGATCAACAGGCCATGTCTTAAAAGATTGAGATTCGGATGTCCTCCGAGCGGTTTCGACATCGGTTCAAACGTCCACTCGCCAAATCTTATCGCCTTATTCCAACCTCGCGCTGCCGGCTTTATCAGCCCCAAGTTTACTTGACGCCAGACGACCCAAATAGTTAGAAAGACAAAAGGTAGCCAAAAGGCAGGCAAGACGAAAGAGATATCAATTGGATTTCCAACTACGGGGCTGAATATTGCCGCAAGACCATAGGCAATGAATATCGAGGTAAGACCGATTACTAATCCCGCTATCAATGTATTGCGTCCCCATGTAGCGGATGGATCGTCGCTGCCGGCTCTTGCGAATAGCCGGACCCCGCCGGTAGCAAGATGGAACGTCCATCCAACGATTGAACTCTTATCTCTGATTGATAGAAGATGTACTAGATTACGGATATCGTCATCAGACAATTCCTTGAATACGGTAGAGCTTGAGGAGAATCAACCGACGCTTAGACGACCCTAGTGTAGCGGCTAAAGGCAGAATCGATGGGTGGGTAAGTAACAAGTTCATTAATGCCTAAGTGCTCAAGATAATGGCGCTGAACAATAGTGGGGTTTCGAAATCCGGCTCTCCCGGCTACTATCAAATCGGCCTTCATCCATGCGTAAGCCAAATATAATAGGATCAAACTCATGATGGTTAAACCGGTCGATCCAAAATAGGGCCAGAGTATCCAAGTTAAGAAAATGCCTACAAGAAGGTGTAGGACGACGTCGATTAAGATAATGGGTTTCATTTGAAGACTTTCCAAGCCATTGAACGTCTCTCTCTTGTGATCATATATATAATATCGGGCGTCACTTAAAAAAGTTTATTGACCATGAATACGGGTTGCTATGCTAATTATTAAAGTTTATGGCCGTTTCTTCTTTCGGCGCCTTTACGCGTTACTCTCTGACCCCTTCCAATCTGCTATCTGCTTTCAACTGTAAGACACGTAGGTACCACGGCACCGGTTCTCTAACTCCATTGCCTTCTGGTTTTGACGTCCCTACGCTTTACTGTCTTACTCCTTGCCTGGACTCCCTCAACGCTGCTATCTGCTTTCGGCTCTCTGCTCTATTTTTCTCTCCTTACTCCTTACTCCTTACTCCTTACTCCTTACTCCTCACTCTCTAACGCCTTACTTTTTACCCTACCTCAACCTTGCCGTGATGAGCTGCTGGTCTCGTTTATCGATATCATGAAATACGATTCTATGAAAACCGGCCGCTTCCAACCACTCGGTGTATTCTTCTACCGTCCATGTTCCGCCGTTCTCCGTATTGACGAGCATGTTTACACCAAAAAATGGAGCGGACGGGCTTACCCCTCTTACGAAATCCAGAATGGCTATTGTTCCGTCACTACTTAGTCGATCCGCTACCCTTTGAAATAAGGCCTTATTTTTTTTGGCCCCGTAGATATGGGTAATATTTCCTAAATAGACGAGGCCGAATTTCCCCGTCGGAAGGCCTTCGTTGAAATCGCCACCTTCGAAGCTCATACTTTCATTGCCTGCGAATTTTTTAGAGGTGATCTTGATAACATCGGGCGTGTCGAAAAGCGTTGTTTTTATTCCCTTCTCGACAAACAGCTTGCTAACCGTTCCAAGCGCTCCTCCTATGTCCAGTACTTTCTTGATGCCTGGATCTATTTCGAGACAAATATCTACTACCCGCTCGGCCGTGACTCTTGCGTAGACATCCATTGCACCCACAAAACCCTTGACTGTCTCTGAGAAGCGATCACCTTCGAAGGGTTTACCCGTTTTTATTACCGTCGGCAAGGTAAGCCAACGCTCAGCCAGCCTAAATGAGTGCGACACAGAATAGCCGATAAATTCGGGGCTTGTTTCATCCGCTAATTTACTTCTTATATCGGCGGCCATAGAATACGGCTCTTCATTATTTTCTAGATAGTCCGCAGCGGCTAAAGCGCTAAGAAAGACCTTTAAAGATCTCTTGTCACCATTGATCCTGTCAGCGAGCGAGTCTAGCGAGAGGGGACCGTCTTTTAATGCTTCGAAGATACCAAGCCTAAAGGCGGTCCCGACGATAAAGAGCTCTTTCCAGCTGCCATCGTTAAACCAATTAAACGAATCGTAATTTATATTCTGTTTCAATGTCTCTAAATTCCTCCTTCTATCAATGTAGGGCCAATTCATTATTTTATATTAAGTAATAAATCATTTCATGTTAAGACATTATCTATAGGCGACGATAGTATAGCTATGGATAAGTTGGATAAAAAGACCGCTTGCGCTAAGAAAGTCGTGATCATCGGATCGGGCAGTGACTGCTATCATCTAACGGATCTTCTTAGGGGCAGTTCTCTAATAAAGGTTGTCGCTATCACCGATACGATGGGTACTAATGAGCCTACCCTAGTGAAAGAACTTAATATTCCTGTTTTTGATGATTACCGGGTGATGCTGGAAAAGGTCGAGCATGACTTTATTTTCGATATTACTAATAACGAACTTATATCAAACAATCTAGAGATGAATAAGTCTGAGGATTTCAATATCATAACGGGAGCTAGCGCTAGTCTTATCTGCGAGCTCATTGAAGAGAAAAAGAAAAGAAGGGAAGAGACGCAGCGTCGACTCTCAAATTTTGAGGAGCTCTACCGTTTTGGACTTACCCTTTCATCCAGTCAGGATCTAGGAGAAGTCAATGATACGATAGTTGAATTCGCGACCAAGATAACTAATTGTCCGTCTGGCAGCCTAGCCGTTTTGGATGAGAAAACGGGCGAGATGGTTCTATGCGCGTCGAAAGGATTTAGCAGCGATTTTCATATGGTTAAAAGGTGGAAGCTACGTCCCGGTGGCTTGACTAGCCATATCTTAAACCAGAAGCTACCCGTTGTCATCTCCGACATGGAGAAGTATAAATCATTTAATAATCAGCTTCTTCTGAATGAAAAGATAAAATCTATCATAGCGGCCCCCCTTACAGTCGAGGGGAGGATCATCGGAATCCTTTATGTCGATGACTTCATAGAAAGAAAGTTCAGCTCTGACGACATCTATTCCTTGTCGCTCATATCGACTTATGCCGCCCTTGCTATCGAGAGGACTAAGCTCCTGGAAGATACTAAGTTGATGGCTATAACAGATGGTCTTACCAGTCTCCTTAATCAAAAGACGTTTTTTCAACGACTAGATGAGGAGATAGAAAGGGCGGTACGTTATAACCATCCTTTGGCACTTATCACTTTCGATATAGATTTCTTCAAAAATTATAACGATTCTCAAGGTCATCTTGTTGGAAACGAAGCCCTCGTGAAGATCAGCAAGTCAATTAAGGATCAGATAAGACAGATCGATATATTCGCAAGGACCGGTGGAGAGGAATTTACGTTGATCATCCCGGAGACAGATAAAAAAGAGGCTCACGCATTTGCCGAGAGGATGAGAAAAAGTGTTGAGGAATGTACTTTCAAGGGCGAAGAAGGGCAACCCGAGAAGAGCCTTACGATCAGCGTGGGGGTAGCCGGACTTCCCAGTGATTCTCATGACGGCCTTGATCTGATGGACAAAGCTGATCAAGCGATGTACGAAGCTAAGTACGAAGGAAGAAACAGAGTAAAGAGCTACGAACCGGGTCTTATCTCACAGGGATCGACATGTGAATGGAGACTACCTCACAATCTTACCGACGATTTACTTCTGTAGGACCAAGATAAAAAACTTCTTGTTTATGATATAATTGTCACCTGCCTTTACTAGCAAGGCTGTGATACCAATTAGACCCTGGAGCTACGATCTTTGGCGATTAAATCAATTCTTTATGTCAGGTTAAAGTGTCCCGAGATATACCCGTCAAGCGTTATATATTTAGCTGACTGGGTGCATAAAAAAAGACCGGCTATCAAACAACAGATAGTTGATATGGCATTATTCGATGACCTCGATGAGAAACGGGCGCTGATAGACGCCATTGAGGAGCATCAGCCTGATGCTGTGGCCTTCTCGTGGCGAAACATGCAACCATTTAGTCCAAACGAGGCGGACGAATCCCTCTACCACGCATTGACTTTCTATCACTCAAAGAATCCGATTAAAAGGGCGCGGTCGGCATTTAGCGGCCTTAGGATGGTCTTGGATTATAATGATAGGGTCAAAAGAAATTTCTCCCTCATTCACTTGGTGAACCGTAAGTTTCCCAAAAAAAAGATCTGGGCCGGCGGTCCCGCTTTCGGACTTTTTTTAGATCTCATGGCCGAGCGTCTCCCTGAAGGTGCCGTAGCTATCGGCGGAGAGGGCGAGAGCGCTATTTTAAAATTGATCGACGGGACGGACCTTCTCGACGAAAAAGTGGCCATGAAACTCGATGGTAAGGTAGTGCTTGGAGAAAAAAAAGAATTCTTCCCCTTATGGGACGAGAGTACCCCCGTTGATTTTCAATATATCTCTGAAATATTTCCAAACTTTGCCAATTATCTTAGAAAAGATTACGAGGTGGCCATACAGACCAAGAGAGGCTGTCCCTACAAGTGTGTTTTTTGTGCCTATGGGTTTATTGACGGCTACACGGTGAGGTTTAGAAAGCCGGAAGTGATCGCTTCTGAAGCTGAGACTTTGGTTAAAGATTTCGGTGTTAATAAGATATGGTTTTGTGATTCGCAGTTTTATCCGAGCAAGCATTCACTGCCGATCGTCGAAAAGACTTTAGATGAGCTGATAGATCGTAATCTCGATATACGCTGGTCTTCATATTTAAGGATAGACAATGTAACGGAGTCGCTTGCGGATAAGATGGTAAGATCGGGTCTTAGGCACCTTCGCCTCTCGATAACTTCCGGCTGCCAGCCGATAGTCGACTGGTTACAGATTGGGATGAAGTTTGACAAGTTTTTCGACGCCTGTAGATTGATGAAGACGGCGGGTTATAAGGGGACGATTAATTTAGATCTTTCGTTGAACGCTCCTCATGAGACGAAAGCGACTATTTTGGAGACGATCGATACTGTTGAGCGTATCGCGGATATATTCGGCAAAGACATGATCCGTCCTTTTATAATCTTTTTAGCGATCCAGCCAAGGACAACGCTCGCGAAATACGCGATTGAGAAGGGATTTTTAAAGCCGGATTTCAACCCGCTGTCGCTTACCCCTTTTTCTATTAGGAAGCTAATCCATAATCCACCGCCCCTTGGAAAGCCTATCGGCAAAGCCCTCATTAAATCAATGCAAGAACACCCCGACAATATCGGATGGAATGTTTTGGAGGAGCTAAAAAAAGAGTTTTCGTAAATTGTCGGGTAACGTAGAAAGTAAGTAAAGTAAAGTAAAGGAATGACAATTGACTGGGAACGAAAAAAGTAATTCCAGGTGTCGGAGATTACGACGACTGAGTAGCCGTTGTCTCGTAATGACGAGGTTGTGGGGTTGCAGCGATCTCTGACTAAAGTCATTCTGAGCGATAGTGAAGAATCTCTCGTAACCACAGGCTTTCCGCTCTCTTACATTTACTCTTTACGTCTTACTCGCTTACCCCTTGTGGCCCTTTCGTCTTTGCGAGGTGACCGCCACTAGGCCGCGGCAATCTGGTTTAGGCTGTAGCCAAACTTCGCGACTACCTCAAATCCTTTTTTGCTATACTACGAACTTACTCTTCACTCTTTTTTCTCTTGCTCCGTCTCTACCAAATCCACGCTCCGCTTTCTTATTTACGCCTTACTCTCTCACTCCTTGCCAACTTAGACTCCTCAATATTTTCGCAACTAGTCGATTTTTACGATTCAATACTTACATTCCTTAGATCCTACAGCCCCTTCACTCTTTAGCCTGATGTTCAGGGTGACCTGCTTCACGGCTCAGTTCATGACGATCAAGGTACGATCGACTTACAATCGACAGCTTTATCGTCGTTACGAGGAGTCCTATTCTTGGACGACGTTGTAATCTCAGGCAATGAGACTTCGAGTTACCCGCCAGTCGCCGCAGCAGGTCTACAGCCCCCTCGAATCTGTCACAACCGGTCAACTTTTACAATTTACATTTTAATATTTAATATTTACAATTCGAGAAGCGGTCCTAGCTTCGAGTTACTTCCCTTGACAACCGGTCAAAATTAACTTTATTGTAAACGCATTGCTACGATGTAGTTTACAATCGGAGGAAAGTTGATAGATAGATTTAAAGACCTGCTTGACATGACAGCGGACGGCGAAGGAATTGACCTAGGTACCGCCCTAGAGCTTACCGATATCGATGATGAGGATATATTTGAACTCGCGGAAGTAGCGAATGATGTTAGAAAGCGTTTTAGGGGCGATAAAGCTGAACTTTGTTCCATAGTAAACGCGCGCTCCGGCAGATGTCAGGAAGATTGTCGTTTCTGTTCCCAGTCAGATCATTATGACTGCGAAATTGATACGAGTGATATGGTGACGGCTGAAGAGATTGTAATAAGGGCGAAAAAGGCAGCCGAGTCGGGAGCCGATAGGTTTTGTATCGTGACCAGCGGAGACTCATTATCACAAAATGATATGAAAATCGTAATCGAAGCTGTCGCCAGGATGGATGACGAGACATCGCTTAAGAGGTGCGCTTCGCTTGGTAGCCTAGACGGGGATCAGATAACCGCGTTAGTCGATGCCGGTCTTAACAGATATCATCATAATATAGAGACAGCCAGGAGCTTCTATCCAAAAATTTGCACTACCCATGATTACGAGGACAGGCTAAGTACGATAAAACATATAAAAGACGCCGGTATCGAATGTTGTGTTGGCGGCATCTTGAACCTTGGAGAGTCCACTGAACAACGGATAGAGTTTGCTTTTGAACTAAGAGAAATCGGGCCGGACTCCATACCCATCAATTTTTTAGACCCTAGACGGGGGACCCCGCTTTTTGGAAGGCCGCCGATGGATGCGCTTGAAGCGGTAAAGTATATCGCCATATTTCGGCTGGTTATGCCGACGACGATCATAAGGCTTGCCGCGGGAAGATGCGAGACGCTTGGAAAGTATCAGAAGCTGGGACTTACCGCGGGCGTAGATGGGCTTTTGATCGGAGATTATCTGACGACAAATGGACCGGACCTAAGGGGAGATATCGAGGCTCTCGCAAGTGTCGGATTTAAAGTGAAGCCGGATGATAGATCTTAAAAGTGAGATGGATCTCCTAAAAAGATCCTCATCGTTTAGGTATTTAAGAGATTACGAACCCCTTGGTCCGGTAAAGGGAATTATTGATGGACGTCCGGTAATAAATTTTTCATCCAATGACTACCTGGGTTTTTCTCATCACCCTCTTGTAAAGCAGGCGGCAAAAGACGCTGTAGAGAGATATGGGACCGGAGGCACCTCTTCCAGGCTGCTCTCGGGAAATTTTAGCGGTTACCGTGAACTTGAGGAGGAGCTGGCCGAGTTAAAAGGGGCTGAAGCGGCACTGGTGTTTTCCTCCGGATATATGACAAATATCGGAGTCTTAAGCTCCATTTCTAGCAGAGAAGACATTATTTTGGCCGACAGGCTCTCTCACGCGAGCTTGATCGATAGTAGCCTGCTTTCAAGAGCTAGATTCTTTAGGTATCGCCATTTGGACCGCGATCATCTTGAGGTGGAGCTGAAGAAGTCGAGCGGCTATAGGAGAAGGGTCATTGCAACTGATTCAATATTCTCTATGGATGGTGATAGCGCTCCCTTAAAAGAATTAAGTGAATTAGCAAAAAAATATGATGCCGTCTTAGTCGTAGACGATGCTCACGGGACCGGTGTTCTAGCCCCGAAAGGAGATGGCTCAAGCTCTTTATTCGATACGAGCGGCATTGATTTTCAGATCGGTACCTTAAGTAAGGCGCTCGGCAGCGTCGGCGGCTTCGTGGCGGGAAAGAAAGAATCTATAGAGCTGCTTACCAATAAGGCAAGGACTCTTATATACAATACGGCGCTACCCCCGTCGGCAATCGCCGCGGCAATAGCAAGCGTCAAGTTACTAAGAGTTGAACCGTTCTGGCAAAAAAGGCTAAAGGACAAGGTCGCCTATGTCCGGCAAAAACTTGTCTCAAACGGGTTTTCGCTCAGCAATGACCCCACGCCGATCATCCCAATATTATTAAAGGACAATGAAAAGACAAACCGCGTCAGCCGGGCACTATTGGAGAGAGGTTTCTTGGCGCCGGCCATCAGGCCGCCCAGCGTTCCCGAGGGAACTTCGAGGATCCGTATAACCATATCGGCTCATCATACCCATAAACAACTGGATGATTTTGTAAGAGCGCTAAGCGATAGCGTGAACAATGATCTGGATCAAACGACTGTGCGTAAATAGATGGATAAAAAGATAAGCAGATTATCCGACCCGGCTTCAATATTTATCACCGGAAGCGGTACCGAGATAGGCAAGAGTATGGCTGCCGCCCTCTTGATCCTACTATATAGAGATATGGGTATCGATGTCGGTTTTATGAAGCCGATCCAGAGCGGTAGTGCCGAGGCAGATGGCAGACTATTCTCTCAAGACGCCGTCTTTATGTCTCTCGCGGCCGGGAAAAAGGTAGAGAAAAGAAATAGCCCCTACGTTTTTAAGGAAGAGGCATCTCCTTATATGGCCGCTAAAACCGTTGGGGAAGAGATAGATGTAGATACCATTTTAGACTATTTCGACGAGTTGAGCGGTGACCACCAGGCAGTCGTAGTCGAAGGGGCGGGAGGTCTCTATGTCCCGGTCACTAAGAATTCCATGGTGTTGGATATTATCGATAGGATGCGTCTTCCGGTCGTCTACGTGACCCATAGCGGTCTTGGTACCATCAATCACACGCTCTTGGGCGTGGAGGCGCTAAAGACCAGAGGGGTAGAGGTTCTCGGACTGATTGTGAATCGATTCGATGAGGGCTCCGGAGTCGCGGTCGATACAAATATCGAAGAACTTAAGAGGTTGACAGGCCTCCCCGTGGTCGCTGTCATCCCGGAGATGGCGGATTTCACTATGGACGAAAACGGGGTTTCGCTACTTAAATCTCTTGTCAAAAAAATTGACAAGACCGGGTTGCGGGAGATATTTGAGCCCTCTAGGAGCAAGACAGCAGATCTGGTTAGGGACGATCAAGAATATATATGGCACCCATTTACGCAGATGAATGAGTACGGGCAAGAAACCCCTCATCCGTTGGTGATCGAGAAGGGGGATGGCTGCTATCTTTTTGATACTGACGGAAATCGATATATAGATGGAGTCTCGTCGCTTTGGGTAAACGTCCACGGGCATAGAAACAGTAGATTAAATAGGGCCCTAAGGGATCAAGCCGGCAAGATCGCGCACTCGACCTTACTGGGACTTACAAATATGCCTGCCATCAGCCTCGCGAAAAAACTTATCGACATCGCCCCCGATGGCCTAGTCAAAGTTTTTTATTCGGACAGCGGATCGACGGCGGTCGAGATCGCCTTAAAGATGGCCTATCAATATTGGAAAGAATCAGGATTCGAAGGAAAAAATAAATTCATCAGTTTTAAAAATGCCTATCATGGCGATACGATAGGTTCGGTCAGCGTCGGCGGAATCGATCTTTTTCATAAAAAATACGAAGCTCTTCTTTTTGACGGCTACAAAGTCGAATCTCCTTATTGTTATCGCTGTCCTACGGGGACGGCTATTGATGAATGTGACATGGAATGCCTCGGTGAGTTACGAAATATATTGAGCAGGAAGTGTGATGAGATCGCGGCGATCATTGTCGAGCCAAAAGTACAGGGAGCAGCCGGTATGTTGATTTCACCGCCGGGGCATCTGAAAAAGATCCGAAAACTGGCCGATAAATACGGTATTTTGTTGATTCTAGACGAAGTAGCCACAGGCTTTGGGCGGACCGGCGAGATGTTCGCGACCGACCATGAGGGTGTAAGTCCTGACATTATGTGCGTCGCGAAAGGGATTACCGGCGGCTATCTTCCCTTGGCGGCAACGCTTACAACGCAAAAAATATATGATGCGTTTCTTGGAGAATATGATGAACTGAAAACTTTTTTTCACGGTCATACTTATACCGGTAATCCGCTTGCCTGCGCGGTCGCCGGCGCCAATATCGATCTCTTTCAAGACGAAGACCTGATAGAGAATACAAAAGTTACCTCAAAAGAGCTGGGGCGTCTGCTGGGCAGGTTTAGTGACCTTGGCATAGTCGGCGATATCCGCCAACTTGGCCTGATGGTCGGGATAGAGCTAGTCAGGGACAAAAAGAGCAAAGAGTCCTTTTCCACCCATTTGAGAGTGAGCCGGCGTGTGGTTCTAAAAGCCAGGGGAAGAGGCGTGATCATCAGGCCTCTTGGAGACGTGATTGTCTTGATGCCGCCGCTTACGATCACAGATATTGAGTTAAGAGAGTTATTGGATGTCACCTATTGGGCGATCGAAGAGGTTGCGAGTGAGCTATGAGATAAAAAGCGAGAGCGCGAACATGCTCCATGTCAAAGCCGACAAAGAGAATAGGGTTGCTTTATTGCTACACGGATACGGGGGGTTTAAGGAGGAGATGTTGCCTCTGGGACAGGGTCTTACAAATCATGGTATAAGCAGTACGATAATCGATCTTCCCGGTCATGGAATGAGTGATGAGGTTTTTAATTATGGAAGTTTCAAGAGATCGGTCGATCAGGAACTCGCAAATATGCCGGACGATTGTATTATTGTCGGCCACAGTCTGGGTGCATTGATCGCGTCTAACAAAGATAGAAGATCGGTATTAATATCTCCTCCGCTTGAGCTCTATTTTGGAGGAGAAAAAAGAGAGCTGCTTAAAGTACTTAGAGTAAGAAACGTGAAAGAAGAGTCATACTTTAGCGGTCTTAGATCAGTTTTGGAAAATATTGATATTGAATTAAAAAAGGTCGATTCCTATCTCGTTTATGGTGAAAAAGATCTTCGAACAGTCTTGGATTATGCAAAAAAAGCTAAGCAGTCGGGGGCTCGAACTCAGATGATCAGGAGCGCCGATCATCTGAGTATTCTCGAATCCTTAGACTTGCCGGACGTAGTAGGGAACTGGATAAACGGTGTCGATGATGAGTGAAGATACAAGGGGATGGATATTAGAGCATTATCGGAAAAGTCAGCGAGCTTACGACTCTTCGATCAATCGAAATTTTTATTCACGGATCGCCCAGATGGCCTGTCGGGCCGTAAAAGCCGAGGGGATCGATCCGAAAAGAATAATCGATATTGGAAGTGGAACCGGCATTTCCGCGGAAGTGGCCAAAAACGAGTTTCCGGATGCATTGATCGAGACATTAGACCCGTCTGTTAAAGGCAGTTCAGCTAATGGACGACCTGATAATATCTTTGATCACTTTTACTGTCGTCTTGCCGACATGGGCATTGATGATGAGTTTGATCTATTGCTAAGTAATATGTCATACCATTGGCTTGAAGACGATGACAAGAAAGTCTTAAACTCGATTGCGACAAGAAACGGAGTTCTTGCGATAACCGTTCCCATAAGAAGAATAAGTGAGGCTTTTCAAGACTGCGGAGCTCGGGGTAACGAGATACTGATGGAAGTATATCGTGAGGTCATGGAGGCTAGGGATGTTAGTGTGACGCCGAGAAATTGGCGAGGAATAGATGTTTTTAAAGAAGAGATCGATGGCTTTCAAGTTCTATCAAGAGATGAAGTCGAGATAAGTGAGATTGTTAGCGGTGCTGACTTTGGGGACGTTCTCCATAGCCGGGGAGTGATGCTGGCTTTATTTGGTCCGAAGGCCGAGGCGGCTTATAGATCGCTAAAACAAAGAGCCTTATCCGGGGATGTTGAGATAAGTTGGCCGATAGGCATAGTCATCGCTAGAAGAGATCAGCTTTGATCATCCTCATAGATCATTTGAAGACCGAGGAGAGTAAGCAAGGGTTCTATCTTTTTGACACTTCTGCAGTGGCTCGCGACTCTATTGGAAATACCGCCGGTCGCGACCACGTAATATGAGGTATTTGTAGCATAGACGATCTTTTCGATGACCCCATCTACCATTGCCGCTGTTCCGTACATCAACCCTGACTGGATACTGGAAATGGTATCGGTACCTATTACGTTATCCGGGGCGACAAGCTCGACCTGGGAAAGTTTAGCGGCTGACTTAAAGAGTGCCTGGGCAGAGATCTCCAGACCGGGTGCGATGATGCCTCCTAGATAGGAGCCTGCTTCATTGATGATGTCAAAAGTCGTTGCCGTGCCAAAGTCTACGATAATAAGCGGGCTTTCGAATAACCTGAGTCCGGCAAGTGAATTTACCAGCCTGTCAGCTCCTATCTCGTCAGGACGTTCGTACTCGATCTTTAGTCCGCTAATATTATGGGCCCCGACGATCAGGGGGTCTTCGCCGAGCAGCCTCTTACCCATCTCGCTGTACGATCTTGTGCAAGCCGGCACGACCGACGAGAGGACGATGGCGGTAATGTCTGCGCTTGAAAAGGAATCGATCGCTAAAATATCAGCGATCTCGATCATCTTTTCATCAGCGGTATGTTTGTCTCTGGTCGATACGCGCCAGTGTTTTATCAGTCCCTTACCACCATTGAAGAGACCGATAGCGGTCTCTGTATTACCGACGTCGATCGCAAGCAACATCTGATCCTCGTTTCTTAAGGATAAAAGGATAACATGTAAGCTATTTTACGTGTTAGCGATATATATAGGGTAGATCGTAATCACGAAGGGCATTTCGAGTATCCAATATTAACTTACTGTTTTCTACGACCATTTCATAATCGACCTTTGAATGTGCCGTAGTTATGATAACTGCATCCATGTTTTTTAAAGTTTCTGGATCCAGATTCGTCGAATTGAGGGTCTGACCATTTTCTTTATAACGTGGGACGAAAGGATCAAAATAAGAGACATTCGCGCCTCGATCCTCAAGTAGCTTTAAGATATCGATCGCTGGTGATTTCCTGATGTCAGCCATATCGCTTTTATAGGCAAGCCCAAGTAGGAGTATGTTTGCGTTTTTCATGCTCTTTCCATCATTGTTTAACAGGTCTATCAGATATTCGGTGAAATAATTTGGCATCATATCTATTATCTCGCTAGCGAGCTCAATAAAACTGGCTCTAAGGCCATACTCTCTTGCCTTCCAAGCTGTAAATAATGGAACTATGGGGATACATTCGCCGCCGATTCCCGGACCGGGAGAGAAGGGGACAAATCCGAACGGTTTGGATGAGGCAAGTTCTACAATCTCCCAGACGTCCAGATCGAAGGCGCGGCATATCATATGCATCTTGTCGACGAAGGCTATATTTATTGCCCGGAAACTATTTTCGTATAATTTTGTCATTTCCGCGGTGGCGATGGAGGTTGCGGGAACCACTTGGTCACTCAGCATAGAGTAAAGCTCTAAGGAGACGTCAAGACTTTCTTTTGTAAGTCCACCGACAATTCTTGGGATCTTGCTTATGGGCCAATTTTCATTTCCGGGGTCTATTCTAGACGGGGAGTAGGCCAGATAATAATCTTCATCAGGCTTTAACCCCCTATTATCTAACTGAGTTTTTATTATGCTTTCGGTCGCTCCCGGATATATGGTGCTCTCCAAGATGATCAGCGCCCGTCTCTCAAGAGACTTGACTATTTGTTCGGCGACACTAGAGACGGCGGTAACATCGGGGGTCTTTTGTTTGGTCAGAAATGTCGGGATCGCTAAAATATATATATCTGAATCGCTCAATTTTAAGATTGAGTCAGTTACGCTAAACTTATCATTGTCGCTAAGTTCTTGCAGGAGTTCGTCGCTTACGTCTTCGGAGTAGCTGACCCCTTTTCTAAGGGCGTCAAGCTTCTCACCATTTATATCGCAACCGGTGACAGAAAATCCCTTGTCAGCCAAGTTGATAGCTGCGGGGAGTCCGGCTTGTCCAAGACCTATAAAGGCGATCTTCGCCTCTTTTGATTCTATCAGCTTTGGTATCTTTGCAAGTTCGCCCCTTAGGTTCACGCCGCTCTCATTTCTTTCTCAGCCGCTGACTTATTTTTCATCCAGTCTATTGTCTTAATTAGACCATTCTCAAGCGAGACCGTCGGATCGAAGTCGAGTTGTTCTATCGCTTTTGTGATGTCAGGGAGCCTTCTATGGGTCTCCTCGTATTTACCCCACCGCTTTGGACTGGGCATATGCTCGATCTTAGAATCCGATCCAAGGAGTTCCTTTATCGTGCTCGCAAGCTTATTTATCGTCGTCTCCTTAGGGATACCGATATTAAACGTAGCTCCTTTACCTGACTCCATGGCTTTGATAGTCCCGTTGATGGTATCGTCAATATATGTATATGAACGGGCTTGGTCGCCATCACCAAAGACCGTAATTGCTTCGCCTCTTAAAGCTTGTTCTATAAAACGGGCGACGGCTCCGCTACCGCCGATAGGTAAGACTCTTGGTCCATACGAATTAAAATATCTTACTATCGTTACCGGAAGGTCATCTTTCATAGATAGAGCAAGATGCTCGTCTGCCAGTTTTGAAATAGCATATGCCCACCTGGGAACAGTGGGGGATCCGAGAATAGTATCGTCAGTTTCACAAAGCGGGATCTTCTCGTTTTTCCCATAGGCTTCAGAACTGGAGGCGATCAGCGTTTTAGTCTGATATTTTCTACAAAGTTCCAACGCGTTTCGGGTTCCCTCGATATTTATATAAAGGGTCTTTGCAGGATCCGGGCAACATCTTTCCAGTCCCACTATCGCGGCCAGGTGATAGACTGAAGTCGCTTTGCTGATTAGTTTCTCAAGTTTTTTTCTATCGAGGATGGATCCCTCTACAAAGCGGAAATTATTATCGCCAAGATGATGGGAGATATTGACTATCTTCCCGCCGGAGAGATCATCCATTACGACTAGATCGTGGTCGTCTTTTGTAAGCTTATCTACCAGATGAGAGCCTATGAATCCGGCTCCACCGGTGATGAGAATTGTCATTATTTCTCCTTCTAAAGTGTGTTACTGTCCGCCTTTTTCGGCTTCAAAACCTTTTCTGGGTATTCTCTCCCATTGCTTTTTACCCAAAATGACATCGAAGAACGCTAGAAGCCGGGCAATGGCGATGTATTGGTGGTAGCCGAAATTCTCCAATATAGACAGCAGAAAGAGTTGGGGCAGGGACCGGATGGAGTATGTATGAAAAGAATATTGTTCTACAAAGACCGATGCTATCCTTACTACAGTTGTCAGGCCAAAAGAGACGAGTAGGAATGTGAGCAACAGATTTAGCGGTAACATGCCTGCAACAAATGTTCCGCCTACCAGCAGGTAGCTGCCTAATTCAAAAAATGGACCAAAAGTCTCGAATATTACCATATAGGGAACTCCGACCATGCCGACCGTGCCATATCTGGGATTTAGGATCATCCGCCTGTATTTCCAAGCGACTTCGTTAACGACTCGTTGCCAGCGACGTCTTTGAACAAACACGCCCTTCCAAGTCTCCGGGGCCTCCGTATAGACGATCGGATCGGGAAGGAACTCGATTTTGTATGACATTTTATTCTCTCTAAAGTGCTGATGCAGCCGGAAAGTAAACTCGATATCCTCGTGGGTGGTTTCGGAGGTCATGCCCCCGAGTTCAATAAATACATCTTTTCGCCAGAGTCCATAACCGCCGGAAATGACCAGAACCGAGTTTATCTCGCTCCAGCCGACGCGATTTCCAAGAAATGATCCCAGATACTCAACGACTTGAAATTTTGTTACTAACCTCTCTGGAAGTTTCTTGCTAACGATCTCACCCTTATCTACCTTTATACCGTTGGCGATCCTTAGCTGCCCGCCAACCGCGACTATGTGCGCGGGA
>SDBV01005909.1_pt1 | contig 17124 bp, 15 predicted proteins | sample 2277081 | NCBI WGS metagenome assembly SDBV01 (sample SAMN10402039, study PRJNA504765) | marine sediment metagenome | isolation source: marine sediment core GS10_PC15, 223 cmbsf | place: Arctic Ocean: Southern Knipovich Ridge | collected 2010 | reverse complement strand
TTGTTTCGCCTTCCTGGCGATCCGTTTTTCAATTGGCTTTTCCATAAGCCAATTATTACGGATGCCGATGGGGCGGACATAATTAACTGTTTATGACCCGGACATCTCCACTGCTCCTTACAGTCGTGGCAAGTTTCGGTGCGGGCTTTTCAAATCACTGGTAGAATGATGTAGCGCGTGAAGAGAAAGGCTGGGCATGAGATACGTGATTCCTATCTGGCTGGCGACTCTGGTCTCGTTTGCAGCAACGTTGTTCGCGTCATCACCGGCGATCGCGAACATGTGCTGGGGCGCGTCTCTGTACGACGCCTACCAGGACGGAGACGGTGTGGAGCTGCGCTTTTCATTGTTCGCGGATGGCGCCCCCGGGATCGAGGACGCCTTCACATTGAAACGAAACGGAATGAAGCTTTTCGCCGACAAGGTCTTCTCACCAGATGATGCCGACAGCTCGGGCAGCGAGTGCTGGTGGTGGAATGTGGACGAGGCGTACTGCGCCGACAATGAGGCCGAATGTACGGACTGCGATGGCGACGGCGAGCCCGAATGCCTGGGATCGTGCAGCACTGCATACCACTTCACCCAAGAGGATTCATGCGTCTCTCCGGGGCATGTCCGGTACGATCTCGACCCCTGCGGCGGCTGGGAGGAACTGGTTATCGAGGACGTGGGGCAGGACTGCGACTCTTATGGGTGTACGGTAAGCAAGCCGGGCCGTAGCTCGCCCGAGGCGCTCGTCGCTGGACTGATGCTCGGTATTGGACTGATCGCAGCCGGTTTTGCTCGACGCCCCTGGAAATAGGGAAACGACGATGCTCTTCATGAGCGGCTTTCCGCGATCACTGATAGAATACTCTCACGTACAAAACGAAAGGTGGGGGTAATGCGATACTTGCTGTTGATGGTGCTGGCGACCGTGCTGGTGTGCGGCGGGTGTGACGAAGACAGTCGCGGGGCTGAGGGGAGCGATTCGGACACCGACGGGGATACTGATACGGACGGGGATTCCGACACGGATACGGATACCGACACCGATACCGACACGGATACCGATACTGATACCGATACTGACACCGATACCGACACGGACACCGGCCCGGTAGAGTGCAATCTGGGAGAGTACAGCGGCGATTTCACGATCAGCGCACAATCGGATGTTGCAGCCCTCGCGGGATATACCTCAATCTCGGGAGATCTGAATATCAACTGCTCGTCGTGCACCGACTTGAGCGAGTTGAGTTGCCTTATTTCGGTGGGCGGGGACTTCAACATCGACTATAACCACACCCTCACCAACCTGGACGGCCTGGACGGAATCACCTCGGTGGATGGCCATTTAGTGATCGAAGACAATATGCTTCTCACCGACCTTGGCGGGCTGAGCGCCCTCACCTCGGTGGGCTCGGACTTGTCGATCCAGTACAACTACAACCTCCCCAACCTGGACGGCCTGAGCGGCCTCACATCGGTGAGTGGGTGGTTCTTGTTGATCTGGCACAACGCCGCCCTCACCAACCTGACCGGGCTGAGCGCCCTCACCTCGACGGGCAGTATGTTATCGATCGAAAGCAACGCCGCCCTCACCAACCTGACCGGGCTGAACTCCCTCACCTCAGTGGACACCTTGTACATCGAAGGCAACGCCTCCCTCACCAATCTGGACGGGCTGAGTGGAATCACCTCGCTGGGCTGGAACTTGTGGATCGAAGACAACGACGTCCTCACCAACCTGAACGGGCTGAGCGCCCTCACCTCGTTGGGTAATGAGTTGTTGATCACAGAAAACCTCTTCCTTCCCGACTGCGAGGTGTGCGATCTGCTGGACCAGCTCACCAGCGGACCCACTTCGATAGATGTCCACGACAACCTCGACGACACATGCACGCCGGTTCCAGGAAATTGTCCGTAGGGCATTTCTGTCCACCCATCTTCCAGCTTGATCGAGTGTGTCAAAAACCCCTTCGAAAACGTGGTTGTGAAAACGTTGAAATCACATGATTCGGGAATGCCGAAATCGTGTGTGTCAAAGACAGTAGTTTTTAACGCGGACCAGTGGTGTCGGGCTTGGGGGATGATCACTTACCCGACGCTTGCCCTGCGTGAGGCGCTCGTCAACGCGGTGGCACACACCGACTACCAGCTCACCGGGATGAACATTCGCGTGGGATCGCACTTGCACGCGGATACCACGTCGACTGGTCACCGCCCGATGATGTGTCGGCTAGGCTTCGAGGGCTGTGGGACCCCCACGGAATGAGCGGCGGGCCTCTGTGGACTGTCGAGCGCAGCATCGACGGTGAGCTGTGGAATTTACCGCGCAAGGCGTCGCTGGTCGGGATTCTGTTCTACTGGGACGCACCTTTGTGCGTTCGAGCCGATCCGATTGAAGACTGGCTGCTGCTTGTTCGTGAATGTTGCGATGGTTCTTGGATCGACGCACTCGACCGTGCGGGTTGTTGAGCTGTTTCTATTTTGTGGTGTCACGGCACGAAGTTCTGATCCGTTCCGTCCAGGTAAACAGCATTGATGATCTGGTACTTCCCGAATTTGGGATAGTAGCAAAGACGCATGTGATCGACACCGACGGCCGCGGCCTTCTCGTCCTGCTCGAAAAACGTGTGTACTTCTTCGAGGCTTCTTTCGATGTACTTGGGATCGAGGGTCCCCGCTTCGTTTGCTCGGTCAGGAACGAGGATGAGCTTCACGGAGTTCCCCAGTTTGTCTTGGGCGAGAAGCGACAAGTCGGATCCGATCTTTCGCGAGTGCAGTTGCTCCAAGATCGTCGATAAGAAGTTGCGCAAGATCGGGACGACCTTCTCGTTGAACACCCATGCCCACACAGGGGCGAGCAGGGCGGGAATGACGACCAGCGCAATAGTAGCGGGGTCGGTAGCTTTCTTGACGTGACGACCGAGGGCAACAGTCTGCGAGCGCAGGGCGGCTTTGAGTTTCGTGTCGTTGTAATGGGGATATGGTAGGAGAACGATCAGTTCCGTGTCTTCTGTCTTCTCTTCGACGATAGTGTATCCGATGCTGAATCCACCTTTCGGTATCGTTGCGATGTCGCCTGTAAACGTGATGTCAGCTACGAGCACCCACTCGCCGGGGGTCTCTTTGTCGGGTATCACTTCCAGGTTCTCCATGTACCCAATCGTGCCCATCGACATATCGTGGTGCTGAGACAACGGGCGTCGAGCGGGACCTTCACTCATGAGTTCAAGAATCTCTTTTGTAGCGCGTTCCCCGTGGGCGTCCTTCCGTGTGCTCATTATGACTTGGCGTTTCAGTGACGTTGCCATCTATTCCCCTCCTGGTTCGTGGCGTACCTGGAAGCGATTCTACAGAAGACCAGGTTTTACTAAAGCGGGACCCCGGTCAAAACACCACAGGGTGCTAAAAAGCCTTTCAGCAGCGCACCCGGAGGTTCAGAGCGGAGGATGGAAGTCAAAGGTCGATTCTATCCTGGGACTACTTCGACTTGAGCACTGACTCTGCCTGGGTATCCACCCGAATCCACTACAACGTTCCAGCGACCGGCGTGAGGCGGCCGAAGATGGACAGGAGTCCGTTTTGCATGCCCACCAAAATATTTGAATTTGCGTCCGTTGCGATAGTTTATGAAGTTAGGGTCATCCAGTAGCATTACGTTAGCCGCTCTACCTTGAAGGCGAACCACAACTATTTGGTTGGTGGCTACGTTGACCTTATAGAGGAGGTATTTCATCTTCTCCCTCCGTTAGGTTTGCGTCCCCCTCGCGCTCCCCTTCCATATCTTGCCTTCGGCGCTCAATCGCATCATGAAGTTTGATCGCTTTCCCTCGATGTATCCACCAGACAACCCCGAAGACAATCGCTATCACAAAAGCAACTCCGACCAAGGTGCAGAGCATCCACCAGGGGCCACCGTCGCATTTATCGGCAAGAAGAAGAGTCGCCAGAATTCCGAATGCAGCGAAAAGAGCACTCCAACCAATGTGTCCATATGCTGGTGAGGGAACGCCTGTCTTTAGTTTGTCATACTCCATTTCTGATAGGTGATAGACAAGCATTCTCGGCGGGGGGACATGACCAATTTTCGGTTCAAAGGAGTTTTTGTTGCTCATCGTCCTCTCCCATACGATATGCGGCATTCGCAGTCTGGTGCTTTGTCTCAGAAAGCCAATCTTTATTATATCACGTGTCAATGCGTAAAGGCTTATCGAAAAACCGATGAGGCAGATCGAGATGGCTGAAATGATGGTCGCCGCGAATAACTACACGAAGAACTACGCGCGCGCCCTCTCTCTTCCTGGCGACTCCCCAGGACATGCTTGTGGAAAAAGAAAAGGGGAAGAACACAGAGGGGATCCGACCTGAGGATATCTCCCGAATGGAGAAGGAGATGGAGGGTCTGGAACGGGACTTCAAGGTCGTCGAAGAAACCTACGCCCAGAACATGCTGAAACTGGTCCTCGCCCGTGGATACCTGGGCAAATTGCTCGACAACGCTCGCGTTGTTCGTTTCCTCTCGAAAAACTATCTGGAGTACTTGTCAGAGTTTCAGAAGATTCTGGAGGCAACTGGGCTCGAGGGTTAGTCTCATCATGGGAACAGGACAGCTTTTGCTCGGCTAGGTTCCCCGTCCGGAGGAAAAGACTGACAGCGAAAATGTCCTGAGTATTGAACTTGCAGCTGCTCGTTGGATTGTCCTTTGTCTTGCTTCTGATCAGGCGTGCATAATCAGTGTTCGTGCCCCAGAGGGATTTCACCTCTATCTTCTTCGTAACCCACCCCCCATTGGGCCGGGCCAGGCACCCGAGTTGAAATCCGGATCGGAAACGATTCGCATTGTCACTCCATCACGCCAGGGCGTCGAGGTCGTGGACGGTCACCTCGTCGAAGATCGCCTCGACCTTTTCGCGTACGCGCGGCTCCTTGGTGAAGAAGATCAGCTGGAAGCCGCTTTTCTCCTGGAAGGCGCGCACCATCTCGAGAGCCTTCAGCTCGCGCTCCGGGTCCAGGGTTAAGAAGGGCTCGTCGAGGATCAAGAGCTTCTCCGCACCATCCACCCGCTGGGCCAGCGCCAGCCGGGCCGCCAGCACGATGGCATCGCGGGTGCTGCCGGAGAGCAGGCCGGCCGATCTCACCTCGCCCCCGGCGTCCTCGGCCGCAAGCTCATCCTCGTCCAGGTCGCCGATCCTGGCCTCTCTTTCCACGCCGGTGACGATCCGGAGGTACTCCTTCATCCCCTCGGCGATCTCGTCCATCTGCCGGTCCGTGTCCCGGGAAAGCTCTTCGAACAATCCGGCCGCGATCCGGGCCGCCTGCTTGTCGTTCTCCATGCTCTCGATCCTGGCTTCCAGCCGGCGCTGCTCCTCCTCCAGCTTCAGGATTTCCTCCGGCAGCCCCTTGAGCTCTCCACGTATTTCACCCGAGCTCTCACCCGAGGCCTTCTCCTTTTCGGCCTTTGCATCGCGAAAGGCCTTGAGGTTGTCCCTCAGGGAGCGGACCTCGCCGTCGAGCTTTTTCACCTCGGAGTCCGAAGCGTCTTTCGATTCGACACCCTGCTCGTCGAACGCCGAAAGCTTCCGATCGACCTCCCTGAGCGCCTCCTCGGGCCCGAGCCCGCCGCAGTCGTCCTCCATGTCTTTCTTTTTGCCCTCGACGGCCTTGGATAATTCTTCGCAGCGCCCCCGCTTCTGGATGTATTCTTCCCGGCTCTTCACTCCCAGGTCGGAGAGCCATTTCTGCACCCCTTTCTTCTTCTCCTCCAGCAGGCTCTCGATCTCCTTCATCTCCCTGCCGATGTCCCCAAGGACCTTTTCGCTGTCGATTCTGCCGGCCTTCATCTCCTGCAGGCGCCGTTCGATGCCCTCGAAGCCGTGTCGGATCTCGTCGAAGAAGCTCAGAAGCCCCCGGGTCGTCTCCGCATCCAGGCGACTGATCTCCCCGCGCCGCTGGTTCCATTCGTCCCGGACTTCACTGACCAGCCGCGACTCCGCCTCCCGGTCTTCAACCCGCTCCGTCCGGCGGGAGGCGAATACCAGCACTACGGCCAGCACCGCGCCAGCCGCCGCCACTACCAGGCCAATCGTCTGTTCGAACGCGAACGGGCCGGCGATCCCGGCGATGAGGAAGACGGCGGCCAGCACCAGCGTTATGGGGCGCCAGGACATTCGCTGAACCATCGGCCTCTCATCGCAGAACCCCACCACCCGGGCCCTCAACCGATCGGCGTACTCGGACCCCGGCTTGCATTTTATCTGCTCTTTCTCGAGCCCGGCGCACCCGGACACGGCTGCTTCCTGCCGCTTCTTGAGCTCGTCGCAGCGTCCCTTCAGCCTCACGAGATCTTTCTCGCAGTCGGAAACGGCGTTCTGCAGCCCGGAGAGCTCCTGCGACCGATCCTTTGAGAAAGGCCCGAGCCCGGAAAGCTCCTTGGTCATCCGGAGGTACTCGTCGATTAACTTCCTTGACCGCTCGAGGTTGGCCCGCTCCAGGCTCTTCTTTTGGGCCGCCAGCCGGCCCTCCATCTCCTTGAGCCTTTCTTCCTTTTCTTTGATCTTCTTGTCGATCTCTTCGATTTCTTCCTTGAGTTTCCCGACCTCCCCCTCACCTCCCAGTATCCGCTGCCTCTCGGCGCGCTTCTCCTCGAGTTCCTGCGATTTTACCTCGAGTTCCTCCGCGAGTTCCGCGAGCTCCCGGTTTTGCGAGAGCCTCTGGTCGTCTCTTCCGAGCTTTTCCAGTGCTTCGGCGATCGACTCGAGATCCACCCCAGCAGTGAATATGCGGCCCTTGAGATTGCGCACCCAGGCCCCGTCGGCGGACTCTGCTCCAAATTTGATGTCACCCGAACGGACGGCGTGAATGCCGAAGAAGTCCTTCGTGGAGACTTCAGGAGCATCTCCACCGTCTGCTTTGATATCCACCTCGACCGAATCGCCGTAGCGGCTGTTCAGCCTCTTTCCTTCGGAGGTGGACCCCCGCGGGCCGCAAAGCGCCTTGAAGATCGCATCGAACAGGGTAGTCTTCCCGCTCTCGTTCTTGCCCAGAAAGAGCGAAGTCTTCGAAAGGCCGAACTCCTTCGAGGTGAACTTGCCGAAAGACTGGAGGTGGACGATGTGGATCATGATGCCTCCTCCAGTCTCGATTTTAGGTATTCGAGGCCCATGGCCCGCGCGCGTAGCCAGATCTGGTACTCCGGGTCGGACTCGTCGGGCTTCTTTGCCTCCCAGAGCTCGATGAACCCCACAGCGGAGGGCTCGGACGCGATCCCGTCGAGGACCGTGATCTCCGACGTGTCGATTTCGATCTTGCGGGCCTTTCCCTCCAGGCCACGCCGGATCCCGTCAGCAATCTCCCTGACCCGGTTTTCGTCCTCGACGAGGCCTTCTAGTCGAATATGGACGTAGTCGTTCGGCTGCAAGTCGCCTTCAAACGCCATCTCTCCGGTGCTTCCGTCGAGTTTCAGCGGGACCCGGAAAAGCCGATATTGCCCGGCGCTCTTAAAGGGCACAAACACGGTTGAGACGCCCTCTCCCAGCGTAACCAGTATCCCCCCGCGTTCGCTGCGCTCCCCGCTTCTCCAGACGCGCGCAGAACCGGAGTAAGCGATCAGGCAGTTGCCTTTTCGCAAGTCGGCCGGTCGGGAGTGGATGTGTCCCAGTGCAGCGTAGTCGACCCCAAACCGTTCGAAAACGTCTGGATCAAGCGCGGAACCGCCCGCCTCGGCGTCGGGACCGGTGTACGTCATCCCAGTGACGACGCCGTGGGCCATGGCAATCCGGTACGGCGTCTGCTTGGGAGGTATCTTCCAGTCGCAGTAGCCGGAGTAGTCCGCCTGGTGGGGTATGGATAGGATCTCGACCTGTTTGTCCCCGTCGCCCAGGCAGACGAGGCCCCACGGTTGGGTGTGGAGCAACCGCGCTTTACCGAAATCGAAAGAGTCGAGCCGGTGCCTTCCGGCATCCAGCTCCTCGTGGTTGCCAGGAAGATAAAGGACTTCTGCATTTGTCTCTGATATCGCTTCCCGGAAAGCCTCCCGTAGGGCCTCCACGTCCGGCATACTTTCGAACACGTCGCCGGACAGCAGCAGGTAGTCCACCCTGCGCGCATTCGCCGTCTCTACGATCTCCCCGAGCACCCGAAGTGAGTACTCCAGCTCGCCCACGCTCAGGTGCAAATCACTGACATGAAGTATAGTGTTCGGCATATCTCGTGTCTTCTTCAAGTACGCGCGATCCGTACCCTCGTCAAAACGCGTACCCTGTCCAGAAGCTCGCGGTGCTCATCGAGGAGCTGTCCCTCGCGCCATTTGGTCCGTTGCCTGCCGACCCAGGCGCGGAGAGCACAATCACCCTCGTGATGTTTCCACGGAATCCGTGCATGACCCTCCCGCTCCACAAACGAGAGGAAATGCTCGTAGCTCCGCCTCCACGCCTTGGCGTTGCGCGGTGCCAGTTTCCTTGGGGGCGGTCGGTTTGGGTCGTATCTCCACATCATGGGTACCAGTGACCTTGATACCGCGAAACTACTCTATTGTCTCCATCTCCCACGTTCCAACGCCAGTGTTTACAATGTAAACACGTCACCTTCGAGAACAGCGAAAGTTCTTTTCCCCCCCATTTTCTCCTCGTAGCGGCCCCCTCCTCGACTAAAACTGGATGGTGAAGTAATCTGGATCTGCATCCACCGGGAGGGCAGATGAGTTTTCTGAAATCACCGGGTTTAAAGCGCAGGGCGGTTGTTGTCGGTTTGACGGCATTGCTTGCGGGGCTGGTCACGCTGGCGGTTTTTGTCGGTTGTGACGAGACCACCGAAGAGCCATTGCCGAGTGACCCGTCTGCTCTTATGGAGCCAGAACTGCCTGTGTCGGGCATGCCGGATATGGATTCCAGTCATGAGAGCGACCCGATGCCTCCGGCTCTGAGGGCAGCTTTCATCAGGTCGAGGCAGGAAGAGGCCGGGGCGGAGTACGCCGTCGCGACACACGGAAAGATCCCGACCGTCACCAACGGCGGGCATCGTCTTCGTGCGGAGCTGGAGAGCGATTCTGTGCGAATTCTCCCCATGAACAAAGACGCCGACTGGTCGGTGGACATGAGGCTTGCCTCCGTGGAGCGAGGCGAAGAATCCGACCTCGTTCAACGAGCGACCCGTTTTGTCGAAGACAACCGTGTGGACTATCAGCGCGGCAATATCACCGAGTGGTATCTCAACGGACCGATTGGTTTTGAGCAGGGATTCACTATTCAGGAGAAGCCTCTGGATTCGGTTGATGGTGAGTTGAAGTTGAATGTAAGCGTGGACAGCGAACTTGAGATTTCGCTTATCGGGGAGAATGGACTCGCGTTGAAAAACGAGAGCGGTGGAGTGGTTCTTCGTGCGAGTGACCTGATCGTTCTGGACAGCAATGGGGATGCGTTGAGTTCACGGTTTGAGATTGTGGACGGCGGATTCGCCATCGTTGTGGACGACAGTGATGCCGAATATCCCATCCAAGTGGACCCGGTTTGGAGTGAGCAGGCGAAGTTATTGGCGAGCGATGGGGCCGCGGAGGACTACTTTGGCAGTTCCGTATCGCTGAGCGGGGACACGGCCCTGGTGGGGGCAGTGTATGATGACGACAACGGAGCCGATTCCGGTTCGGCGTACGTTTTTGTTCGGTCGGGTACCACATGGACCCAGCAGCAGAAGTTGTTGGCGAGCGATGGGGCCGTGGGCGACCAATTTGGCGGTTCCGTATCGCTGAGCGGGGACACGGCCCTGGTGGGGGCATACTATGATGACGACAACGGAAACTGGTCCGGTTCGGCGTACGTTTTTGTTCGGTCAGGCACAACATGGACCCAGCAAGCGAAGTTGTTGGCGAGCGATGGGGCCGCGGACGACCGCTTTGGTTTTTCCGTATCGCTGAGCGGGGACACGGCCCTGGTGGGGGCACTGTATGATGACGACAACGGAACCGATTCCGGTTCGGCGTACGTTTTTGTTCGGTCGGGAACAACATGGACCCAGCAGCAGAAGTTGTTGGCGAGCGATGGGGCCGTGGGCGACGACTTTGGCTTGTCCGTATCGCTGAGCGGGGACACGGCCCTGGTGGGGGCACATCATGATGACGACAACGGAACCATGTCCGGCTCGGCGTACGTTTTTGTTCGGTCGGGCACAACATGGAGCCAGCAGCAGAAGTTGTTGGCAAGCGATGGGGACGGGGGCGACTTCTTTGGCGGTTCCGTATCGCTGAGCGGGGACACGGCCCTGGTGGGGGCACGTGGGGATGACGACAACGGAGGTAGTTCCGGCTCGGCGTATGTTTTTATTCGGTCGGGAACAACATGGACCCAGCAGCAGAAGCTGTTGGCGAGCGATGGGGCCGCAGCCGACTGGTTTGGATATTCCGTATCGCTGAGCGGGGACACGGCCCTGGTGGGGGCGTGGTTTGATGACGACAACGGAAGTAGTTCCGGCTCGGCGTATGTTTTTGTTCGGTCGGGTACCACATGGACCCAGCAGCAAAAGTTATTAGCGAACGATGGGGCCGCGTACGACCGTTTTGGCGTTTCCGTATCGCTGAGCGGGGACACGGCCCTGGTGGGGGCAGATAGGGATGACGACAACGGAAATAATTCCGGCTCGGCGTATATATTTGAACTGATATGTTCCAGTGGTTCCGATTGCTCAAGCGGATTCTGCGTGGACGGTGTGTGTTGCGAAAACGCATGTGGCGGAGGATTAACCACTGATTGCCAGGCTTGTAGCGTTGCGATGGGATCGAGCACGGATGGATTGTGCGAAGATCTGACGGGGACTACATGCGACGATGGCATGTTCTGTGATGGTACGGAGATATGTTCTTCCGGCGTTTGCGGAAGTTCCACCGGTGATCCTTGTGTAGGACCTGATGGTGATGGCAATTGTGCTGAGACTTGTGATGAAACCTCAGACAATTGCTTGGCAAACGATACGGATGGTTCGGTTTGCGATGACGGTTCGTTCTGCAACGGCACCGAAACCTGCACGACCGGTGTATGTGGCAGCTCCACGGGATATCCATGTACAGGCCCAGATGGTGACGGGGATTGTGCGGAGTCCTGTGATGAAACGGCTGACAACTGTACGGGTCCAGACATCACGGGATCTTCATGTGATGACGGCCTGTTCTGCACAGTCACCGATGCCTGTGACGCCGCCGGTTTGTGTGTGGGAACCGGAAACCCGTGCCCCGGTCCTGATGGAGACATCAACTGCGTTGAGTCATGTGACGAGACTTTTGACAACTGCGCAGGCAATGATGTCAGCGGTTCTCCCTGCAACGACGGTTTATATTGTACTGCCACAGATACCTGCAACGGCTCGGGTTCATGTGTTGGAACCAGCGACCCATGCTCAGGACCAGATGGCGACGGAGACTGTGTGGAATCCTGCCAGGAGGATGCCGGCGCTTGCTCCGCAAACGACCCCGATGGCTCCGACTGCGATGACGGCGACTCGATGACGATAGATGACGAATGCACATCTGGTGTTTGCGAGGGTACGGCTTCAGATACTGATACCGATACAGACACAGACTCAGACACCGACACAAGCGCCGATGCAGGAACTGGCGGCAAAGACAAGGGCGGTTGCGGATGCCGTGCGGTTGGGACAGGCGATTCTGCCACAAGCCTGTTCGGGCTGTTAGTGGCGATTATCTAGATTCAGAGCGGGTACTCATCCCAAGTGAGAAATCCGAAAATAATGACTCCATCACACTCCTTAGACAGGGAGGAATGCTTGGACGATCTGCCGTCCCGTCCACCCCGCAGAGGGATTGGCTGTCAGGTTGAGATGCACGATCTTTCGCCGGTCGTGGGACGGCTCGCCAGGGCCGCACGGGTGTTTGCCCATGACCAGCAGCAGCTTCCTGGCCTTCATCGCGGCACGTGTGCTCACCAAGTCCTTGCGGAAGGCGTCACGCACGATCAGCGGCAGGAATATGACCTGCTCCCTAAAAACTATGACACGGCCAAGTTGGGAGCTACGCCAGCACACGGGTTCAACCTGGTTTGTTCAGATCGAGATTTGCGTTAATAATAAGCTCGTGATGCAGTTCCTCCTGCCTGTCTTCGCTGCCTTCGTTGTACAGCCTGTCTATCGATTCGACGGTGCGGGACTTCATGCGTTCCCAAACACGTCTTGTGTTGGCCAGAAGTGTCTCTTCGAGATCGACCGCGGTCTTGGGAGTGATGATGACGTTGGACAAGGGGATTCGCTTGCCGCGGGTAACGGTGCTTCTGGGATTCTTGTCCAGCGAGGAGGCCTCAAACAGCAGGAGTATGTCTTCAAGTCTCCAGGGCACACGTCGCTGTTCGGGTGCAGGTAGTTCTCCCATTTCGTGGACAACCAAGATACCGCCTTGGCGGAGCGACTGTATCAACGTGTTGAGTTGTTCAGGGACATCACGGAAGGGGACGTGGTGCAGTGTGTTGACCAGCAGAATGACATCAGCGGCCATTCCACCTTCCAGGAATCGTTGCCTAGTGATTGCTATTGCGTTCGCTGCACGCGCGAGCCTCTTGATGGTCCTGTTGATCGGCTCTTCCACCGCCACATAGGTTGTTGAAGCCAGCTTGGGCGCACTCGCCAGTCCCGCCAATACTCTGCCTAGCCCCGCTCCGTAGTCAACAAGCACCGATCCTGAGCGAGAAAGTCGCTCCTGAACCGTCGACGCAACCATTTCCACTTGGATGTCGCCCTGCTGGCACGGCGCGAGTTCCTCCTCGCCAGCAAGCAGAACTCTGCGAATGGTCTCTCCGGTAGTCATTCCTGCAGAGATCCACTGACCGGCACGAAGACGAAGCTCGTAGTCAATCTGCTCCAGGATGCTGTTTAACTCCTTTTCGAACACATTCGCGAGAATCGGCGTTGCTCGCCCACCGCTCCACTTTTCAACCCGCATCAAGTGCGCCCAGGAGGCAGCCAAGAATGCCTGTAGGAGATCATCAGGGGCCTCGCGGCATATCGTCTGCACATCATAGAAGCCTGGACCTTCTTCACCCAATTCAATCCCAGCCACTCTGCGCAAAACGTCGTCGGCGCCATCGAAGACCGAAGCAGGCGCACCGTGAAGGAGTTGGTCGTTTGGGATCCCGCCGAGAATGCTCTCCCACCGGGGTTCAGCCTGTTGAAGCAGAGCCTCGATACGAATCCGCGCTCTCTTCCCAATGCCGTTCACGCCCACATCCCCTTCCTTGTCAAAGGAGACCCTTCTTTGCGAGGGTTGCCCGCAGGAACGCCTCCACTGCGGCCCTCAGCTCCTTCGGCTCGCTGTAGCGTAGTCGTTTGAAGTGGTCGATATCGAACGGAAACGACAACGGCCCTTCCGCCTCGCCCGGAATGTCGGCCGCATCACGCAGGTGTTCCACAAGCACAATCTCGTCGGCCGATTTGCTCGCCAGCGCATATCCGACCTCAATAAGGACGTTCGGGTTCGGGTACAGTCGCTTGGCATACTTGACGACCGGAGTCACATCGCCAACGAACACAGCTGCTTCCTGAATTCTCTCCAGCAATTGAAGATCAATGTGCACGGCGCCGTCAGTCGGCTCCGTGGCACGAGTGATCACGACAGGGAACCTCGGCTCATCAGTCTTGTTGATCTGGCCCGTCACCCACTCAAGCGCATCCGAGATTTGATTCCTGGAGGGTTTGAAGTCGTTCTGCCAAGCCCAGAACACGCAGAATCGCTGTCCGACCGCCAGATCCAGGATGCTCTCTCTCTCCACGAGGCCGAGCGCGCCACAGACCTCACGCTCGTATGCCAGCCTTCCGCCCATCGTAGGCTCAACACAATCATACGCCACGTCACCAACACGCACCCGCTGATGGCTTTCAACTAGACCATCAGATTCTAGCTGCGAGCAGGCCGCCTCCAACTCCTCCTCGGAGAACTTGTGCAGGTATACGCCGAGCTCTTTCAGCGTCTTTTCTGGAGAGTCAGCCAGGCCAGCATGTCTGCGGTCCTCGATCGGGATCGACATCAGAATGGCAAGAACCAGGTGCTCGAGCTTGTGCTCCTGCTGCTTTAATAGAGCGGGGTGGCGACGGCCAAGGCGATGCAGAAGATCCTCGCGCACCCGCCAGAGGCCCTCGACCGCCTGGTAGTAAGGGCCGTTCTTCTTGCTGAACTGAGAGTCCTCGACTACCAACCCTTCGCTCTCCATACGTCTGAGTGCGGTCGTGATCTCCTCGATCTCCACCCTTTTTAGGCTCAAGGCGATCGACTCGGGTGACACTCTGCCTGTTCCTTTCACGCGTGGGCGGAACCAGGGGCCGCAAAGGACTTCCTCGTAGACATCCATCTTCGCAGTCGTTTCAGTCCCGCTCATTTCTCCAATCCTCTGTTCCATGCAGATAGGCCGCACAATGATGTGCCATTCTTGACATAATAACACTTGGTGGGGAATAGTCCGCACAAGCAACGATCGTTTCAACGACCTGGGGAGGTAGAGAGAATGGCACGCATCGAAATCAATCTGTACGAAGTATATTGTAAAAGCTACGGCAAGGTAATGAGTGGAGCTACACTAACCGACCGTGACTACTATTGGGACGTTCCAGGAGGAGCGATGCCTTTGGAAGAAAAGGGGAAGGCTGCTGTCAGCCTCGCCGCTCAAGATGTGAAGACTGGCGGGCCCATGCGGACGAAGCCAGAGTTCGAGGAGCAGATACTTCGATTGATCCCATAGTGAGCGATCACGCGCAAGGGCGTGCGAAAGAGCCCCAAGACATAGCTATCCCCCCTTCCGCTGCCGACGGTGAGTAGGGATCTTACTCGCAGACCTTCCCCTCCCAGCCCATTTCAAGAAGCGCCTCAGCAATTACTTTCTGTGCCGCGTCGGCAAACTGAATCATCAAGTCTCTTGATTCTAGCATTCTGGGCTTGTGCCTTTCGAAGATGTCTGTACCCGACTCACCTTCCTCTGGTTCCACCAAATAGTCGAGCGCAATGCGGTCCGCTAGATCGAAGTATAACTCGCCCGCCGTGTCGCCGATTGCTGTCGCGAACTTTACTACCGTAGAATCATCGGTTCCTTGCGGACCATTCGGTACTTCCTTGTCAAAATGAAATACGAGCTTGTTTCTCAGGGTTTTCAGGTAGCCCGTCCGAAACGACCTAACCTGCTCACTACCCAGCAACGGCTGAAAACTCGATTTGAATGATGTGTAATTCCGAAGATGCTTTCGGATTTGGTCGACAGCAAGTAAACCCTCATACAGCACAGAACTGGAGAAGAGGAACCCATTGATTCGTTGGCGGCTCGCCGATGGCGTGTCAGCCTCCTTTGGGCCAAGCATGGCAACCTGACAGAAACGTAAGGCATTCACAGCTCGTGAAAGCGTCAATATCGCAAGAAAGCGATCATCGGACTTCAACGAAAGATATTTTTTTTGCGAGCAGGTTATTTCCCAACGCTGATTCTGATCCATCACTGTCGCTCCCATAACACGTACTTTTTTCTCACCTATTGGTAGGGTCACTCGCAGACCTTCAACTTCCATCCCATCGAGGGCAAGATCTCGGAGATCAGGTTCTCAGCCGCAGTAGTGAATTGAACCATCACTTCTGTCACTTCTTGGATTTTCGCTTCGTGCCGCTTGCCGAGAGCGTCATCCGTCTCACCGTACTCGGGGGGCAATAGGAAGTTGATAACCACCTCATCGGCCAGGTTGAAGTACACCTCACCGGATGTCGGGCCGATCCCTGTTGCGAACTTGTAAGCGGGAAGATCGAAGCGGTCCATGATTTCCTCCGGCACTTCCTTATCAAAGTGAAAAACAAACTTGTTCCTCGCCCGCTTGAGATAGTCCTCTCGGAGGCTCTGCACGTCAGGATGGCGAAATAGGGGAGTGAAACCGGTAGTGAAAGCCTTGCAGTCCTTCAGATGTTGCCCGAGTCTTTCGACGGCGAGGAACCCCTCATAAAGAACCGAGTTGGCGAACAGGAACCCGTTGATGGTCTGCCGTTTTTTCACCGGTGTGCCGTTGTCACGCGAGTTGATAGTCCGGGCCATGCAGAAGCGAAGCGCGTTCACGACCCGAGCAAGCGTAAGTAGTCCCAGGAAGCGTTTGTCGGACTTGAGCTGCTGGAAGACTTCTTCCGGGCAGGTGTACTCCCAGTGCCTGTTATCACCCACGCGAAGCCTCCTTTTTAACCACAATTTTCCCCACTACTCAGGGACCTCATTTGGTCCGGTGAAAATAGTTCTACGCTTACATTATTTTAAAGGATGGCGGCTCCGGGTGTCCAGCCCGAGAGGCTGTCCAGTTCGTCCCTATGATCACTTCACCGGCCTACCAGGTTTCAGCCGTAATCCCTGCCGAGCTGGGTATGGCTCGCCACGTTTCCGCTCCAGCTTGTCCAGGGCGACGGTCAACGCCTCCTCGATGAGCGACCCGGTTCGAAATAGACGGCGTTCTTGGCTCGCTCCACGACCTCTCCGGTGATCACGACGGCCAGGCAATTACCGTACCCGTATAGGGCCGTGTCGAGCCGGGAAATTTGTACCATGACACTTCCCCAGCAAAAACACGGTGGCCAACATCACGGATTACGGGAATAGCGGCAGGGGTCACGAAACCGTGAAGATACCCTCTTTTTACACAGCAATTTCAGAACCTTCGAGAACTGCGGAAGCTCTTAGTCTTTAGCGGAACAGAGGAGGGAGGGCTAGCAAGGGGCCCGCTCACGGAATACAATCGCTCTCCCACCATGTGATGTCATCGGCATCGTTCGCCGAACCGAGCACGTCCATGTCGCCATCTCCGTCTACGTCCGCCGCGTATACCGAAAAAGCGCCATCGAATTCCACATCCACCATGTGCTCGGTCCAGGCGGTGCCGTCGCCCGCGGTGTTCTCCCACCAGGTGATGTCATCGGCGTATATTGCTGCGCCGAGCACGTCCATGTCGCCGTCTCCGTCCACGTCCACAGCATATACCGAATAGGCACCATCGAATTCCCCACCCACCGTGTGCTCGGTCCAGGCGGATCCGTCGCCCCATTTGTTCTCCCACCAGGCGATGTCATCGTCACCAGTCGCCGCACCGAGCACGTCCATGTCGCCGTCTCCGTCGACGTCCGCCGCGTATACCGAATTGGCG
>SDBV01005908.1_pt1 | contig 17124 bp, 22 predicted proteins | sample 2277081 | NCBI WGS metagenome assembly SDBV01 (sample SAMN10402039, study PRJNA504765) | marine sediment metagenome | isolation source: marine sediment core GS10_PC15, 223 cmbsf | place: Arctic Ocean: Southern Knipovich Ridge | collected 2010 | reverse complement strand
GTTGGGTATTAATGGTTCTTTCACTTCTGTTTATGGGAAAACTGTATGAAGCACCCAGAGAAAGCCCAAGGCCCTGATTTAGATATAAATTGTAGAGATAGGATATATCCCCAAGTATGCTGAAGGATGGAGAAATTGCATAAGAAGCCGTGAGCCCACCTTTAAGGGAAATATTTCCACCTCCCATTCTACTGCCGTCACTTACACTGCTGTAAAAATAACCGCCTGTTCCATAGGCTGCCAGATTAAATTTTTGAAACGGGCTAATAGTAACACCTCCACCTGCAGATGCAGAATAGACAGATACACCATCATTTGTCCGGATGGGAATGTAGGAATAAGCAGTATCCAGTTTTAAGAAGAACAGAGGAAGGGAGTTTAATCTAAGATCCGCAGAAAGCCGAACTCCTCCGCCAGTATTAAAGTATGATGTGCTGTCTCCTAAAGGCAGCACGCCTCCGGGTGTAATAGAGATGGACAGTTCACCTACTTCCTCACCGAAAGCAAAAACTGCAGCAGCAATTAAAAGAATTATTAGTATGGATTTTTTTAACATATACTGGCCTCATATCAAAAATATTTTTAATATCTTCTATGAGGAGACTGGAAGATGATCAGCAAGGCTGCAATATCTCCCTACATCTAACAATATATCATATTTACCATGATTTTACAGAATTTATTAAAATAAAGAGAAAGTGACAACTCACCAAACATGGCTCCATAGTTAAAGAATGAAACAGGATTTTGCTTGATTTATTATTATGGTGGTGTTATTATGTATATATAACTTATTAGGGGAGTGTTCAATGAATAGAACAACAGTAATGCTGCCTGGAGATTTAAAACTTAAAGCAAAAAAAACAGCAGAAAATATGGGAATTTCATTGGGAGAGCTGATCAGATTATCTCTAAAAATACAAGTAGGAAAAAAAACGGATATATTGCAGGATGATCCGTTTATATCTGATAATGCAGTGTTCAGCGGAGACATTCCTAAAGATCTTTCTCTAAATCATGATAGATATCTCTATGGGGATAATGAATGATCTACATAGATACAGGCGCTTTTATTGCCCGTCATCTAAAAAGGGACCAATATCACGACTCCGCAATAAAATGCTGGAATATCCTTCAAACTCATAATGAACGGTATTTCACCAGCAATTTTGTACTTGATGAAACATTTACCCTGCTTGGTCGCCGGGCAGGATATAAATTTGCAGCACAAAGAGCCCGCAATATTTTTTTATCCGATACAATAACAATATTAAGACCGGTTAGGGAGGATGAACTCCTGGCAATTGACCTGTTTGAAAAATATTCAAACCTTGAAGTAAGCTACACTGATTGTATATCTTTTGTACTCATGTCCAGGAATCGAATAGATCGGGTATTCTCTTTTGATAGGCATTTTGAACTTGCGGGTTTCAAAATCATAACTCAAACGCAATATTAAATTACAACCAGACAGGGTGGAAGATTTTGAGTAAAACAATAATATCATGGAATGTTAACGGAATACGTGCAGCAGAGAAGAAGGGTTACAGCGGCGTTGCAGTATATACCAAAACAAAACCCTTCTCAGTTACAAACTTGAATGTTGATAACTGCTATTTTCCCAACAGCCAGTCTGAAGTAAAGAGTGCTGATATTCTTAAAGAGGTTATGGGTTCTGATCATTGTCCCGTAAAAGTTGTGCTGAAATGAAACTTACAAAAAAAAATATGCAGCCCATATTATTGGTTATAGTACTTTGTACTTTAGGCGGCAGTTTTACCTGGTTTATTCTCGAAATTATTTTTGCAGCCATTGGTTTGCCATTCTCTTTGAGTTCCGGAAGAATAGGGTTTGATCTTGAAATTATTGCTTTTTACTTAAATGTAAACCCCGGCACTGTTCTTGGTATAGCTACTGGATTTCTGGTGTTTAAGGCTATCTGATATGGACAAACTTATACTCGCATCAACTTCCCCAAGAAGAAAAGAGATTCTGGAAAAGTTCAGTATCCCCTTCTCTGTTGAACCCTCACCCTATGAAGAGATATTTACAGATGAACATCCGGAAATACAGGTTTTAAACCTCTCAAAAAACAAAATAGAGGCACTCCTTGCTGTAAAGCCGGATCTGAAGCACTCTATAATACTTGGTGCTGACACATGCATTAATCTGAATGGGAAAATAATTGGTAAACCGGAGTCTGCTGAAGAAGCAACAGAAATCCTCTGGTCTTTTTCAGGAAGAACACATCAGGTAATTACAGGTTTAACACTTTATAACGGTAATACCGGACAGCTAACCCAGGATAAAGCGATAACTGATGTTTTATTTGCCGACCTGAGCTTCAGGGAGATCGCCTGGTATCTTAGTACAGCCGAATGGGAAGGTGCTGCTGGTGGATACAGAATTCAGGAGCAGGGCTCCCTGCTTATAAGCTCAATTAATGGCTCCTGGTACAATGTCATGGGGTTGCCAATAAGGCTGTTTTATGGCATGGTGGCCACTCAGGGTTTGAAACTGTTCAGAACCTGATATCTTCCATCATAAGATGAGAATAAGAGAAGGAAGCAGTAGAGACGCAAGATTTTGCGTATCTACTGCAGGGCACTGTACTTTATCTATAAGGATTTATTTATAGGGATAGTATAGCCCAATTCAAGAGGAGGAAAATTTGTCAGTAGTAGCAATGAAAAACCTACTGGAATCGGGTGTACATTTTGGACACCAGACAAAAAGATGGGATCCAAGGATGGAGAAATTCATCTTCGCAGAACGAAATGGAATCCATATAATCGATCTGCAGAAAACAATCGTAAACGTAAGAATAGCTTACGACATGATTCGCGATCAGGTAAAAGACGGCAAGTCAATTCTATTTATCGGTACTAAGAAACAGGCGCAGCAAGCCATCGAAAGAGAAGCAAAACGCTGTGGTATGTTCTATGTGAACAATAGATGGCTGGGCGGAATGCTTACCAATTTCAAAACAATCAAAAAATCAATCCATAGACTCAAGAAAATTGAGAAAATGGAAGTAGACGGTACCTTTGAGAGTTTAACCAAGAAAGAGGTATCCAAGCTTAACAAAGAAAGAGCTAAACTGGATAAGAATCTCGGCGGCATCAAAGAAATGAAAGATATTCCCGGTGCAATTTTTATAATTGATACAAGAAAAGAGACGATAGCTGTGGCAGAGGCAAAAAGAATGGGTATACCCATTGTTGCAGTCGTAGATACAAATTGTGACCCCACAGATATTGATTATCCTATTCCTGGAAATGATGATGCTATAAGAGCAATAGCCCTTTTTACCCAGATCATTTCAAATGCAGTTATTGATGCAGACAACGAAGTCGGAATTGAGATAATTGAAAATCTGCAGGAAGAAAATGAAGAAACTGTAGAGCCTCAAACTGAGACTGAAAATGAAAGTGCAGAACAGGAAACTATTCCTGAAGAAGTTGATGAGCCTGTTGAGGATACAACTCCTGCAGTAAACGACGAAGCACCTACTGAAACCATTTCTGAAGGAGAAAAGAGTGGAGATTAAAGCAGCTGATGTAAAACAACTCCGACAAAAAACAGGTGCCGGTATGATTGATTGTAAAAACGCTCTTGTAAAAGCTGAAGGGGATGCTGCAAAAGCAGAAAGGATTCTCAAAGAGCTTGGTCTTGCTGCAGCAGCAAAAAGAAGAGGGAGAGCCACCAATCAGGGAAGTATTTTTACTCAAATATCAGATAAATCAGCAGTAATCCTTGAAGTTGGGTGTGAAACTGATTTTGTAGCCAATAATGATGACTTTGCAGTACTCGGAAAAGATCTTGCCGAAATGACACTTAATAATGATGCAAATGAAATTACAAGTGAAATGAAGGAAAGAGTCACAGAAACCATAAGCACAATAAAGGAAAATATATCCCTGAAACGCTTTAAAAAAATGGAAATTTCTGAAGATGAAATAGTACTGAACTATATTCATAGCGGAGGTTCTATTGGTATCCTTGTTAAACTGAAATCCGAGAAGAAGGAAGCTCTGGATGACAAAAAAGTTGAAACTATGGGGTTTGATTGCGCACTTCATATTGCAGCATTCAACCCGGAACACCTTTCCAGAGAGAATATTCCTACAGATTACCTTAAAGAACAGGAAGAGATTTTTACCACCCAGGCCAAGAATCTCGAAAGACCGGAAAAGGTTCTGGAAGGAATTGTAAGAGGGAAAATGAACAAACATTTCTCCGAAATATGTTTCCTCGATCAGCCATTTGTAAAGGATGATAAGCAAAGTGTATCCAAAGTTCTGGATGCACTATCAAAAGAGGTTGGAAGTAAAATATCAGTATCTGAATACATCTATTACAGAGTCGGTGAAGAAGTTTAATTAAAATTTCACAAGACCGCTTCCATAAGAGAAGCGGTCTTTTTAATAGGCTGGTCGCCAACAAGTTGGCTGCTCGCCAATGCAACCTAAGGAGCGAAACTATGGAATCTGTTATCAGTAATGCTGAATCCAAAATGAAGAAGAGTGTAGCAGCTCTGAAAAGAGAGTTTAATACCATAAGAACAGGAAGGGCATCTGCAGCTTTGTTTGATAAAATTAAAGTTGAAGCTTACGGACAATCTACTCCTCTTGCACAGGCCGCTACAATTTCAGTACCTGAAGCAAGGCTCGTTGTTATACAGCCATGGGACAAAGGTTTACTAAGCGAGATTGAAAAAGCTATACAGAAATCAGAATTATCTGTAAACCCTAATAATGATGGAAAGGTTATAAGAATTAATATCCCGCCTCTAACAGAGGAACGCCGTAAAGAACTTGTCAAGGTTGCAAAAAACAGTGCAGAGCAGAACAGAGTTTCAGTACGTAACATCCGAAGAGATGCCAACGATGAACTCAAAAAACTTCAGAAATCCGGTGACATCAGCGAAGATGATGAAAAAAAGGCAACAGATAAGATACAGAAGCTTACTGATTCTTTTATTAAGGAGATAGGAGAAGTTCTGGAAGAAAAAGAAAATGAGATTATGGAGATCTAGTTGAGTAATATTCCCAGACATATTGGTATCATTATGGACGGTAATGGACGATGGGCGACGATGCGAAAACTACCCAGAACCGCCGGCCATAGGCAGGGAATTACTACAGCAAAAAAGATTATCAGGGAAGCTATTCGCTTAGGTATCCCCTGGTTGACTCTGTATGTTTTTTCTACTGAAAACTGGAAACGAACCCGGAAAGAGGTAGGATTCCTAATGAAACTTATCATCAATCATATGAGAAATGAAGCATCCTTTTATCACGAAAACAGGATTAGAGTCAGACATACAGGTGATATAGATGGCCTGCCCTCAGATGTTCAGAAAGAAATTAATAAGTCTATACTCAATACAAAAGATTATGATGCAATCACAGTGAATCTTGCCATCAACTACGGCGGAAGGGATGAAATAATCAGAGCTGTCAATCGGTGGACAAACGATGCCAATCAATTAAATAAAAAACTAACTGAAAAAATCTTTGAATCCTACTTGGATAACAGTGATCTTCCGGATCCGGATCTAATTATCAGATCAGCAGGCGAACAGCGCTCAAGCAATTTTTTATTATGGGAGAGTGCCTACTCGGAATACTTCTTCTCTGATAAACTGTGGCCGGATTTTACAGAAGAAGATCTCCGGTTTGCTGTTGCTAGTTTTGGGAACCGGAATCGAAAGTTTGGAGGACTACAATGAGCCAGCTGACTCAAAGGCTTTTACTCTTTTTTATAGGAATTCCGCTGCTGATTGGAATTATCATGCTGCTTCCAATGTATAACCATTTAGCGTGGAATATTGTTATGTTACTGGGATCTATCGCAGGGGCATCAGAGCTATATAAAATACTGAACAAAAAATTTGATTTAACATTGAGAAGATTCCCACTGGCAGGGGCATATCTTCCTGTAGCTGCATATATGGAGATGACAGGCTTTGTTGGAATTGGATTTACAGGACTGGTTCTAATAATCATTATCAGTATTGTAATGACACGTGAAGTCTTTCTTAATGACAAAGCTGATATAGATAAGGTCATATCAAGATTAATGGCAGCTATTATAATATTGTTATATCCAGGCCTTTTTATGGTATATACTATAAAAGTCTCAATCTTCCCTGAAGCTTCCTACTTCATACTACTATTTCTGGTTCTTATATTCACAAACGACACTATGGCATTTGTTGCAGGAAGTCTTTTTGGACGCAAATCTACAAAATTGTTCCTGGTAAGTCCGAACAAAAGTATAGTTGGTTTTATCAGTGGAATTGTATTTACAGCTGCTGTAGGGTTGGTTTTCAGACTTTTGTTTCCTATCCCTATTTCTTTTTGGCAGATGATACTGCTCTCTACTACAAGTGCCTTAACCGCAAATGCAGGTGACCTCATAGAATCAGCAATAAAACGCTCTGCAGATGTAAAGGATGCAGGCAGCTTAATGCCGGGTCGTGGAGGTATTCTGGATTCAATAGATTCCATTCTTTTCAGTGCTCCTCTCTATTATTATATTCTAACCATAATTTTAACCCAGGAATAAAAATGCGAAAGAAAATAATTATCCTTGGAGCTACAGGTTCTATTGGACAGGGAACTCTGGATGTTATAAGGGGAAATAGAGACAAATTTGAAATCATGGCTATTTCTGCACACACTAACAAAAAAGAACTGATTGCTATTTCCAATGAGTTTGATATACCGGTACTTGTGCTTAGTGGTAAAGATTCTGATGATTCCAGGATAGCCTATTCCGGCAGCAATGGTACTCTGGAGATGCTGAAGAATACTGAAGCTGATATTGTAGTTAATGGAATAGCAGGATCTGACGGTCTTATGCCATCTGTTGTTTCCCTTCAAAGTGGAAAAAATCTAGCCCTGGCAAATAAAGAAACGATTGTTATGGCGGGAAAACTCATCATGGATCTTGCAAAGGACCTTGAAAAGAAAATAATTCCTGTTGATTCAGAACATTCTGCTATTTTCCATCTCCTCGGGAACAGAAACTCTGAATCAGTTAAAGAGATAATTCTTACTGCTTCAGGAGGACCATTCCGTCTTAAACCTCTACAGGAGTTTTCCAGTATCACACTTGATGATGCACTTAAGCATCCCACCTGGGAAATGGGAAGAAAGATCACTATTGATTCTGCAACAATGGCAAACAAAGGCCTTGAAGTGATAGAAGCCCATAAGCTGTTTTTACTGCCTGGGGATAAAATCAAGGTATTAATTCATCCGGAAAGTAGAGTTCATTCTCTTATAAGGACCAAAGATTCATCGATGTTTGCTCAAATAAGTGACCCGGATATGAGAGTTCCGATTGGAAACGCGTTATTCTATCCTGAGCTTATGACTTCCTCATTTGGGGAACTGGATCTCGCAGATCAAAAGCTGACATTCTTTAAACCCGATTTTCAGAGATACCCTCTCTTAAAGTTTTCCTATGAGACAATAGCCAGGGGTGGAGCTTATCCACTTGCTTATAATGCGGCCAATGAAATTGCAGTAGAATACTTCATAGACAAGAAGATTCACTTTACAGAAATATCAGAAATAGTTTCTAATATTCTTCAGGATAACTGGAGCGTAAAACCATGTTCTTTTGACGAAATAATCGAGATAGATTTACTGGTTAGAGAGAGAACAATAAACTATATAGAAAAACAAATCAGGAAATAAAAATGCTTTTAACTATATTTATCGGTATTCTTGGACTCGATATTGTAGTCCTTGTACACGAACTGGGTCATCTTATTGCAGCTAAACTAATGGGTATCAGTGTCGAAACATTTTCGATTGGGATGGGTAGAAAGCTCTTCTCCATTCGTTATGGAGAGACTGATTATTGTATCAGTATTTTCCCTATTGGTGGATACTGCAAAATGAAAGGGGAGGAACAGTTCAACAAAGCTATCAGAGAAAAAACCAGTTCAATCTCGTTTGAAAAGGGTTCTATATTCTCTGCAACACCAATTAAGAGGATTACAACTTACCTGGCAGGACCGCTTTTCAATCTTGTATTCTCAATGATTGTACTGTCTATTATATGGTCAACAGGTTTCACAATAAATACCTACAGCAATAAAATTGTACTTCTTTCAGATTATCCGGAAATCTTCAATGGAGGGATTAATCCTGCAGATACTTCCGGAATAATGACAGGAGATAGAATTATTCGTATAGATGACAATATAATTCAAAACTATTCAGACCTGCAGAAAATAATTTACGAATCACCTGGGAAAACGTTATCTGTAATAGTGGAACGTAATTCAGAAGAGATTGTGCTTTCTGTTTCTCCAATTTTAAATAAGGAGACAGGAGCCGGCCGTATCGGAGTCTCTCCATGGGTGGAAGCTGAGGTTGCAAGTGTTACATCTGATTCATCTGCCTATATAGGAGGACTCAAGCAAGGAGATATTATTAAGTCAGCCAATGAAATTACAGTTACTAACTATCTGGATATCTATAAAGCTCTAAGTTTTAAACCGGAATACCTGGATCTTACTGTAGATTCAGACGGAGGTAATCGTAATCTAACCCTGGTGCCAATTTACGAAGATGATGGTAGTGTAGACTTAGGGTTAGTTTTAAAGTCCCTTAGAGTAGAATCTGAAGACCTGAGTATCCCTGCATCTATAATTAGAGGTACAGCAGAGACTTTTGATACATTTATTTTAACAGCTAAAAGCATTTACCTGCTTTTCACAGGTGTGGATGTAAAAAAGGCTGTTTCCGGTCCAATACGTATAAGCTATTACGTAGGAGAGGTAGCTTCAAACAGCTTCAGAGAAGGTTTCAAAACTGGTTTAACAACTATATTCAGATTCCTGAGTATAATAAGTGTAGCACTGGGTTTCGCAAACCTACTGCCAATTCCAATTTTTGACGGGGGATTAATTCTGTTTACATCTATAGAACTGATCAGAAGAAAACCCCTGAGACCTGGCGTATTTTACCGCTACCAGAGTGTTGGTTTTATCATTATTATAATAATATTTTTTCTAACTACTTATAGTGATATTTCATACTTGTTTTCAAAATAGAGTCATTGAGGATTAGAAAATGAAAAAAATAAGCTGTTATTGCGGTACATCTTTTGAAGCAAATATAAAAGATAAGATAAATTTATCGGAAAATCCTGAAATAGTGGATCAGATATTGGATAATAATTTTATGGAATTCATGTGCCCTGCATGTGATAAAATTCTTAAACCTGAATACAGGATCAGATTCTATGGTGATGATATAGATCTAATTATGATCCCGGAGATAGAGAGAGATAGTTTACTTACAGGGAGAGTAGAGATCGAATCAAAACAGGTTGTTGTAGGTTTTCAGGAATTGAGAGAAAAGTTTCTTATACATAAATTCGAATATGATGACAGAATCATTGAACTCATTAAACTTTACTTACTTGAAAAAACTGATACTAAACTGGATATAAGAATTCTATTCACTAAAAAAGAAAAAGAAGTACTTATTTTTTATATTTACGGCCTAAAGGAAGAAGAAACAGGTATTTCAAAGATACCGGAATCTATATACAATAGTATAAGCAGTAATCTGGAGGAAAGGCTGAAGGAGCCTGGGATAAGGGAACTTCTATCTCTTCCCTACAGATCAGTAAATACAATCAGCCCCGAGGTACAGTGAATTGCATAAATTACTAATATTTATACTAATATTAATTACACTTACTATTTCCGTTTTTAGTGGAAATAATATTGTTATCAATAGCGGACATAGTCACCCGGTACAGACATTTGCACAAAATGGTAAATTACTTTTTTCCAGTGATAACAGCGGAACTCTGATGGTCTGGAATACAGAAAATGGGTCTCTAATAAAGAAACTACAGGTCTCCTATCTCATGGTTAAGGACCTGGCAGTAAATGCAGCCGGTACCCGTGTTGCTGTAGTAGAGACTGATACTATCTCCTCTTTTAAACTGAGTGTCTGGGATCTGAAAGAGGATAAGAAACTCTTTTCACACAAAATGGACGAACTGCCTCTGTTCGTTCAATTTAGTCCAACTGGAAATTATATAACATATAGCAAGACAGACTCGAACGGTCTTCGGTTTCTTGATGCTTACAAGGGATTTGAAGTCCCTTTACTGTTTGATGATTATGGAATTGTATCATCAATTTATATAACAGCTTCAGAAAAAACACTACTGTTCTATAGCCCTTCAGGAACAATACAGTACTGGAATCTTACAAGTGGAGAGATTAAAACATCACCCATAAGGACACGTAAGGATCTCTCATCCATCAGCATGACAGAGGATGGAGCATTTATGACTGCGGCGGATAGCAATAATCTATATCTGATTAGTCTTCAGACAGGAAAAACACTTTCCACACAAAAATTGTCGGGAATATTAGCATCAACAATAATTAATAAGACAAAAAATCTGATTATTCTCCAGAAAATTGATGCCAAATATGAGATTAGCATGTGGAGAATAGCAACATCACAGGGAAGAGGAACTCTGACTAAAATTAAATCCTTTGAGATACCATATGCCATCCTGCCTGCAGCCGGGTTCACTCTTATTGATAGAACAGCCTTTCTTTCCGGCTCACAGGGTAAAATTATTTCGATGAACATAGACACCGGAAAATCAGATATTTTCTCCAACAATATTATGGCTGATATATCAGATCTTGATATAATGGCAGGGAAAATGCTTATAGCCACTGACAGGAACCTTATATCTTTAAGTTCAAGGCTTTTTATAGACGGATCTGAACCAATGCGTAAATCTGATATTAATATAAGTACTTATAAGAACCCTTTCCTGGAAGCCACCGGTGTTACTACCAACAACAAAAATTTCTTTATATATCCAATGGATGTATCAAGGGGTGAACTCAAAAAGTTAAATTATGAGCAATTTGAGACTCTTACAGATAACTTTTCTTCTCCAATCGTCTCTGCAGAATTCTCTAATGGTAATTTTATTACCCTTGAAAAGGATGGAACCTGTCAGATAATAGATGCTTTTACAGGAGAAAGTGTATTCTCTTATACATCATTTGGAATAAATTCACTTGAATCGGTCTCTGGTGAAAATCTAATTGCAGGAAGAAATAGAACTGCTTTTCTTCAGTCTCCATTACTCCATATAAACAAATCCTCTGAAGAGATAGTCCCTATCGAGGAAAGTAATATCCTTATTTTTAAAATGGATTACGATAGTATCACTCGTACTCTCTATACAATCGGTTTTGAAGAACGCAGATCAGGATTAATGACTGTTCTAAAGGCCCATTCAGGACAGGCATGGGAGTTAACTGAGACAATACTAACTTATCCTGGAGAAGACCAGGCTGGAAGCTTTGTAGTAGACTCGAGTAAATCCAGAATATATCTTTCTATTGGAACCAGTGGCCTGGTTATGTATGGGTGGGATGGTTTTACTGATATGGAAGATTCCAGGCATATACCGGAAAAATTGTATATTCATAATAATCTGCTGATTTCCCTCAACACTGATTCTTCATTATCAATTTGGAATACGGCTAATGGGAGCCATATTTTAGATTTCTATCTGCTCCGGAATGGAAAATGGATAGTAATATCTTCAACTGGAGAGACAATACTTTCAGATGCTGATTTAAACAATCTTATTTATTAATCATGTGAAGGATTCGCAGCGATTTTATTTATTGCCGAGGAAACTACCGTCTTTACTTCATCAGCATATTCGCCCTCATCAATAGTATGAGCGTAGACAGTTCCAATGAGTGACACTCTATAATGAGGTTTAAGTGAATTTAGAGCAAGAGCTGTCATATCCAGCACACAGTCCTGGCATTTACATATATTCTCTGCCTCCTTTCGCTGAAGCTGTATCTCCATTTGCTCTAAAACTATTCTCTCATTTTCATTTACAAGATTCTCAAAATTATAATTATCTCTCAAACCCATCATTTTGCTCCTATCTTAAGTGGAATCTTTACTCAAATTTTCAAACCTGGTGTATTTTGGAATAAATACAATTGGTACGGTTCCAATTGGACCGTTTCTTTGTTTTGCAATTATCAGTTCAGTTGGTTTATTTACCGGACCCCTTGAATGGTCATCAGCCTGTCCTGTTTCCCGCTCTCTATGCAGGAACATAACAACATCTGCATCCTGTTCAATTGACCCCGACTCTCTAAGATCTGCTAAAGATGGAGCTTTCCCTTCGGACTGCCTGCCAACCTGAGAAAGACAAACAATAGGAATCTCCATCTCTCTTGCAAGGGATTTAAGGGATCTCGATATTTCAGCTACCTGTTCATGACGGGGTACATTATTTTTGCTCTCTGGTTCTATAAGCCCGATATAGTCAACAAAAATGATTTTTACCCCTTCCTTACTAAGCATTCTTCTTGCCTGGGCGCGTAGATCCAGAATTTTCATATTCGGAGTATCATCGATATAGAGGGGTGCTTCATAAATTCTTCCTGCAGCTTCAGTCAGATTATGAAAGTCACTGGGCTTTAACAATCCCGATCTTAATTTATTGGAGTTTATTCTGGATTCACTTGAAATAAGACGATTCATCAATGCCATCTCTGACATCTCAAGAGTAAAAAAACCCACAGGTATCTTATTTTTAATAGACATATTTGCTGCCATTGTAAGGGCTAAAGCAGTTTTACCTACAGAAGGACGTGCACCTATAACAATGAATTCGGAATTCTGAAATCCACTGGTCATATTATCAAGTTCAGTAAACCCTGTTGGAATTCCGGTATAACTTTCCTTTCTATGAAAAAGCGACTCTATTGCCGCTATTGCTTCAGGAACAATTTCCTTGGCTTTTCGGTATTGTCCTCTCTGCTGACTGTCGGTAATCTCAAATATTCTCTTTTCTGCCTCCTCAATAACTGCTCTTCCATCCAGAGAATCATCATGAGCACTGGAAATCATTTCACCGGCAATTTTAAGAAGCAGTCTTCTTATACTATTTTCCTGAACTATTTTAGCGTAGTATTCAACATTAGCACTCGTAGGAACAACAGATGTGAGAGTAGAAACGTAGGCAGTACCGCCGGCACTCTCCAGAGCTCCTTCTGAACGTAGTTCATCTGTAAGTGTAAGAAGATCAACACCCTTACCTTCTTCAAAGAGACCTACAATGGCAGTAAATATTTTTTGATGGGCCAACTTATAAAAGTCGTCAGCCCTTAGATAACGGAAGACAACCGCCAGGGCCTCTGAATCAAGCAAGAGCGCCCCTAATGTCGCCATCTCAGCATCATTATTATGGGGCGGTATTTTATCCTTCAATTCAAGAGGAATCATCCTATAGGGTTGTCCTTTCTATGCTTCATCCACTGATTCTGATACTTCATTTTCTTTCACTTCTTCCTGAGAATCAGCTTCTTTAGCTTCCTCCTGAGGAACAGTTTCTTCAGCTTCTTCCTTAGGAGCAGGTCCTGCTTTTTTCACTTCTTTTGCTGAAGGCTTTTCAGCCTTAACTGCTTCAGCGATTTTCTTATCACTTTTGATAATTATTTTTAAATCGGCAGATTCATTTCCATAATGTTTAATCTTTGCAGTAAACTCACCAACCGTCTTTATTGTATGCTCAGGAAGTTCAATCTTCTTTCTTTCAAGAATAATGCCAGACTTTTTCAGTTCTTCAGCAATATTTGCATTTGTTACAGAACCGAATAGTTTTCCGGTATCACCTGTGGAAACTTTTAATTCGATAGTAACTGCTTCAATCCTTTCTTTCAGACCGGCAGAGGCTGTACGTTTTTCTTCTTTTCGCTTTTCTATAGCTGCTTTTCTGCTTTCAAACATGGCAATATTCTGTTTATTAAAAAGAACTGCCTTCTTCTGAGGAACAAGGAAGTTTCTTGCATAACCGTTTGCTACAACACAAACATCTCCCTCTTCTCCAAGATTATACACATCCTGATTAAGAATAATTTTCATAATTTCTCCTTTTCGACGACTAAGAATGGGTCCACGACACTTCGTGTCGCCCATTTTATCTCTTTTACGACTAAGAATGGGTCCCCGACACTTCGTGTCGCCCATTTTATCGTTTCTAGGTTCTATACCTGATCCATAACTCAGAGACTCCAAGCACGGGAACCCCTATCAATATAACTAAATTAATCCCAGGGAGCAGTAAAATAGCAATACTTATAATTGCAATAAATCGCCTACCGCTTCTGGATACTTTGTATCTATTTAAAAGATACTCTATCAACCCAATACCATGAAGTCCATAAATAAGTACCATGATAAAGGTACCATTCCACATTAAATAACCGATCCATCCGATTCCCATAAACACATCCGCGAGAACGCCGATAAGAAAAACTATCAGGGGCCAGATCATTGTCTCCGGAACAATAAAATCAACCAGTCGAAATCTTGATCTTTTCTCCAATCTACGGGAAATAGCATCAGCAAGATACCAACTACCAGTCAGCATAATAAAGTATACCAGCAAATAATTTCTGAAAACAAGTTTTGATGTCGATTCAATAATTCTATCTGGTTGCAGTTCTTTCAAAAGCACTGCACTTTCAAAAGAATCTGAAGAGGCTGCACCTTTACTAAAAATATCAGAAACGTAAATAATCTGATCCTTAAGAAGTGTAACAATCTCCTCATTCCCTGAATAATAAAGAATCATCGGGATACTAAGTATCGCGAACCCTAAAGTTGCAGCAATTAGCAGGTATAAAGTTCTCATCTTAAAATATGAGATACCCAGTACTCCACCAATAATAGCAAGGGGGTAAGCCAGTTCGGCAATAATAAGGAAACGTCTTAAAGACCTTCCTTCAATACCGGAACCACGAATGACCGTCTGAAGAACAATCACCAGAGCAACAAAAAAACCAGCCATAAAGAGATACTGCACACCATATCTCTGCTGAATAATATAAAGTGGTATTGCAAATAAGAAAAATACCACAGTTATTTGAAAGATCAAAATCGAAGCTGCCGTCAAAGCTGTAAATATAAGTAAATGGCGCCTCTGTAGCGATACTTCCATATGCAGACCTATTGCTTTACATATGGAAGATAGGCCAGAACTCTGGCTCTCTTAATTTCTTTTGATAATGAACGCTGATGCTTTGCACATGTTCCGGTTATTCTTCTGGGAAGAATTTTACCTCTCTCTGTGATAAACCTTCTTAGAGTATCTGCGTCTTTATAGTTAGAAACCACTTTCTGGGTACAAAACCTACATACTTTTCTACGAAAGTAGGATTTTCGCCCTCCTCCTCTCATTGGAGGTCTTCCACCGGAAGGTCTTCTAAAGTTACCGCCCTCGCTTGGTTCTCTAGGTTCTCTTTGCTCTCTAGGTTCTCTTTGCTCTCTAGGTTCTCTTTGCTCTCTGGGTTCTCTGGTTTCTTCCCGATCAACATCTTTTCTTTCCTGAGATGTCTCTGTATTTGCAACCTCTACTTTTCTTTCCTGAGGTGCCTCTGTATTTGCAGCCTCTTTTACTTCATCTTTATTCTCTATATCAGACATAGTATTATCTCCTTTACGACTAAGAACGGGTCCCCGACACTTCGTGTCGCCCGTTTTATCTTCTATTCCTTAGAAGGGAATGTCATCTTCAAAATTTTCAGGTCCATTGGAATTTGCAGGCTGAAACCCTCCAAAGGACTTTCGTTCTGATGGTCCGCTATTCCGGGTTTCACTACGGTTCCCTTCATAATTCCCGGAACCACCTCCGCTGTTACCTTTCCCTAATAATTGGATGTCATTGGCAATTATTTTTACTTTACTACGGGTTTGCCCATCCTTCTCCCATCTATCCTGGCGAAGCTCTCCATTGACTGCAATCTGCTGACCTTTTAATAGATACTGAACTATTTTTTCAGTACGGGGACCAAACATAGTAATATCAAAAAAACTTGCTTCAGAATCCCACTGATCGCCTGACCTCTTAAGGCGATTTACCGCAATACTAAAATCACAAACAGCTGTTCCATTATTTAAATATTTAAGCTCAGCATCTCTTGTCAATCTACCAACAATAAATACAGCATTAATATCTTTAGCCATAGGAATCATCCTCCCTTTTTAGTCTTCTTTCTTTACAAAAAGGTACTTTAGAAAAGATGTCTCAAGCTGGAAATGCTTATCCATCTCGGCTATCTTTTCCGAAAGGACTTCGATTTCGTAGAAATAGTAATGACCTTTTGCTTCTTTTTTAATTTCATAGGCAAGTTCTTTCATTCCCATATCTGTTTCTTTTAAAATTTTTACAGACTGTTTCTCGAATTCAGCTTTTACAAGCTCTTTGCCTTTTGTGAAGTTATCTTCATCTGTACGGAAGATACATGTAAGTTCGTAGGTTCTCATAAACCCTCCTTCTGGACTTTATGATCCGCCTCAAGACGGATAAAGAGGTCCGAGTAAATTAGCATGGTGGAGAATCATTGTCAAGTGAGGAAGCTTTAATACCGAAAAGGAAGTATGACTCAATACATTCATTACGAAGCTAATATTTTCATGTTGAATGATTTGCTTAGGCATATTCAAAGAAATCTTAAGATAGATATCGATAATGATTATTTCCTGGAAAAAATCAAATCTGATATACTTTTTGCTGAGAGTAAACTGGCTATCTTATACGAATCTTTGAAAGACTCTACTCTACAACTGGATAAAGCGCAATATTTCCGTCATTTGTATAAAACAAAAAGTCTTTTTCTTGAAATAACTCAAGGTATAATTGATAAAAGTACCGGTAGATCCCTCGATTTCAATGATTTCACCGATAGACTGAAGGATGCTTTACTCGAACAGCAATTTGAATATGATGATATTAGTAAAATTCTGGACAAAACTAACGCAGAGGAGCTTGATACTGACCAAATAAGCCAGGAAGAGTTGATGTTTCTGATGTCAAACGATGAAGAAACTGAAAATGAAGAGATATAAACACCTGTTCTTTCGGCCATGTAACTGAAATTCCATATTAATCATTTGCTTAAACCAGACTAACCCCTTAAAATAGAGTCAGGAGGGGTATAATAACAATGAAAAGAACCCTTGGAACTCTGGATATATTTTCCCTTGCAAGCGGAGCCATGATCAGTTCCGG
>SDBV01005907.1_pt1:7500-17126 | contig 17126 bp, 10 predicted proteins | sample 2277081 | NCBI WGS metagenome assembly SDBV01 (sample SAMN10402039, study PRJNA504765) | marine sediment metagenome | isolation source: marine sediment core GS10_PC15, 223 cmbsf | place: Arctic Ocean: Southern Knipovich Ridge | collected 2010 | reverse complement strand
ATGCAGGGATTGGATTGTTCGGAAAACAATATGGAAAAAGCAAACCATACAAGCAGGGCAACCACGGGGGGATTGCCCCTACAAGGATTTAAAATGAATATCATCTCTGACGATTACATGATGTTATAGAGAAATATTTTATGTCGCTTATTATTCATAAGCAAGTATTATCAATAAAAAATAAGGAATGTCTTTACGGTCAATACACTCCAACGTCCAGGTAAGAGCGTGATATCTTGCTGATCGCATTAACATAGGCGGCAGTTCGAAGATCGTCTATTTTGTCAGAGCTTAACATGGTCTCCCGTATCTCCTGGTAGGCGGTCCGCATGGTGTCATCCAGGCCTGAACGCACCAGGTCTATCTCTGCGGCCCCATAGATCATTTTTTTTCTGAGATTCTCCGGGATCTTTGTGCCGGTCACCTCTTCCAGAAGTTCGGCATACTGGTGGCTGCGCAGATCATCATAACGCCGCTGCATACGGCCGAAACGTATGTGGGATAAATTCCGGATCCACTCAAAATAAGAGACAGTTACACCGCCGCCGTTTATATATGTATCAGGGATTATTGTAATATTTCGTTTTCTGAGGATCTCGTCTGCATCAAAGGTGACTGGGCCGTTAGCGGCTTCGGCTATAAGTCTAGCTTTAATGCCATTGGCATTATGTTTCGTGATTTGTCCTTCCAGGGCTGCGGGAATGAGGATGTCGCATTCCAGTTCAAGTGCCAGGGCGCCTTTCTCGTCGAACCGGCCTCCGGAGAAATCTCTGACCGAACCGTTTTCTGTAATATGCCGGTTGAGGTCTTCGATATTTATTCCTTTGTCGTTCAGTATGACGCCGTCCCGTTCAATGACCGCAATGATATTGGCTCCGTCTTCTTCCGACAGGAACCTGGCTGCATGGTATCCGACGTTGCCCAGTCCCTGGACCACGACCTGTTTGCCTTCGAGGCTGCCTGACAGGCCGGCCTGTTTCACATCATCGCCATGACGAAAGAACTCGCGCAGTGCGTATTGTATGCCCCTGCCGGTGGCCTCGACACGGCCCCGAATGCCCCCCTGTGACACCGGTTTCCCCGTTACGCAGGCTATATAGTTGATATCTTCCGGATGCAGATGCTTATACGTATCTGCCATCCACGCCATTTCACGCTGGCCGGTACCGACATCAGGTGCTGGAACGTTAGTGGCAGGATTAAGGAAGTTCTTGCGCACCAGTTCATGAGTATATCGGCGCGTGATGGCCTCCATTTCCTCGCGGTTATAATTTCGCGGGTCGATAAGCAGGCCTCCTTTTGATCCGCCGAAAGGTATATCGAGCAGGGCACACTTGTAGCTCATCAGGGCAGCGAGTGCCTCGGTCTCATCCTGATCGGCAAAGGGGGCGAACCTGATGCCGCCTTTGACAGGCAGACGGTGAGTGCTATGAACGGCGCGCCATCCTGTAAAGACTTCAATTTTACCGCGGATCTTGACCGGGAAGCGGACCTGTAATACAGATGTACAGGACTTTATGGCTTCAGCGATTCCAGGGTCTAATCCGAGCACCGCAAAAGCGCGGTCAGCCATCAGGTCGACGCTCTGACGGAATGTATGGTTCTCCTTCTTGTGTTTGCTCATTATATTTATTAAACGAAATAAGGTGTTATCTTCGGTCCTTGTATTCGTACCTAACTTTAATCTTTCAGATGGTAATGAACAGGGTTAGATATAATGTTCCATATTCTCTTTATAATATTCGTACGTCTTTCTTATACCCTCTTTCAGAGTATAAATAGTTTTGTACCCTGTTAGTTCCATAATAGTGGAAATATCAGCAACTGCATCACCAGTTTCAATTTTTTCATAATTGCCCGGCCATGGTACATATTCTATATTTCCATTTTTAACTACCTCAACTATATTGTTTACCATCTCTCTGAATTCCGAACAAATGCCGGAACCGATATTAATGATTCTCCCAACTGCTTTGTCACAACTCCCTATTAAATAAAAACCGTTTGAAATGTCTTCAGAGAATATATAGTCGCGTTTCTGTTTCCCTTCTCCGAATATTTTGATAGTTTCTCCCTTCATTGCCATAGTGATAAACCATCCAATGAGAGCATATTTATTATGTTTAATCTGCTGCCGGACACCATAAGGGTTTGTTATCCTTAAAATAATAAAAGGAATGCCAAATTCTTTATAGTAAAGTTGTAAATATCCTTCCGACAATAATTTATGAACGCCGTATAAACTTAACGGTTCGGGTTTTGCTGACTCGCTTATTATTCCATCTTTTACTGCTCCCAGCACCATTCTGGAACTTGAAAAAACGATTAGCGGCTTTCTATCAAGTTTCCTGACTATTTCCAGTATCTGGAGAGTTGAAGTAGCGCTTACATTCTGATCTTCTATAGGAATCTGCAAACTGTCAATGTAACTTACCTGTGCTGCAAAATGAAAGATAATATCGGATTCTCTAACCAACGGCTCAATAATATACTTATTGCAAACATCGCCTATTACGATTTTGATTTCGTTCCGGATACTCTGAACATTAAAATTGTTGCCGCCATATCTATTATCCAGACTATCTATTATTGTAACAATTGCGCCTCCCGCTACTAATTTTATTGCCAAATTGCTTCCTAAAAAGCCAAGTCCTCCGGTAATCAATACTTTTTTCGATTTGTAAAAGTCCATATTCAGATCCCTTTTTTAAATTTAATAAACTATTATTCTCAATTTCAAGTATGCCAGTAATGTAGTATCTATCCGAAATTATATAGTAAATATCTCTGAAAGGTCTTTTTTTATTTGAAATAAAGTTCCTTTTCAAGATTATCGTCTATTTTATAATAATAATTTGACCTCAAGATAGTCCATTTTATCTCTTACATATTGATCTCTACATGACTCCGGCAGGGCCTTCCCTGAGGAGCGGTCATTATAAAGAACTCCTCTATAATAGTTGTAAGGGATTAATTGCAGGTTTTCCCCGGTAATAGGAGAGTCTATTCAGAGGAAGAACCTGAAATAATGCATCGCTTAACGAGGCTGCTTGAAGACGGGCTTTCTCATGCAAACGACAGGTTGGTACAATTTGATATGGCGTGAACCTGTTGACTCCTGCAGAAACTGTTCAGCTAACAAAGGAAGCCTATTATTCCCCTATGTTTTGCAGGGTATGTGTAGATAAGAAATTGACAATTCTTAATTGATTCATTTCGCTTCTTTATGCTGATCGTGAAACAAATCCTTGATCTTATCCATAAAACCTTTGGACACATCGTCTCCGCTTATTTCAGCAAACTCTTTGAGTAATTCTTTCTGCCTTGCGCTCAGTTTTTTGGGGACATCTATGAAAATATTTACATACTGATCACCTTTTCCATAACCGCCGAGTTTTGAAATGCCTTTTCCCCTTAAATGAAAGACCCTGCCCGAAGGTGTTCCTGCGGGAATCCTGATCTCAGTTTTACCGTCAATTGTCGGCACTTCTATTTCAGAGCCAAGTACAGCCTGTACAAAAGAGATCGGGACTTCACAATGGAGGTCATTGCCTTTTCTTCTGAAGAAAGGGTGCGGTGCTACGTCAATTATTACATAAAGGTCTCCGGGAGGACCGCCAAGACTGCCTGCTTCTCCTTCTTCTGTCACCTTAAGTCTTATTCCGGTATCTACCCCGGCCGGAATTTTAAGTGAAACCTTGCGTTCTTTTTTGACTTTTCCCTGCCCCCTGCATTTCATGCATGGGTCGGTTATGACCTTCCCTTCACCGCCGCAGGTGCCGCAGGTCCTGGCGATTGTAAAAAATCCCTGCTGGAGTTTTGTCTGTCCGGTGCCCTTGCATGTCTGGCAGACCGACGGGCCCTTTCCCGGTTTTGAACCGGTCCCGCTGCAGGTTGAACAGTTTTCTATCCGCGGGATATTGATCTTTTTCTCTGTACCGAAGACAGCTTCACTGAGATCAAGTTCAAGGTCATAACGGAGGTCATGTCCCTTCCTGGGGCGCGTTCTTCCCCTTCCGGAAAAATCTCCGAAGATGTCACCGAACACATTGCCGAAGATATCTCCAAAGGCACTTGAGAAGTCACCAAAACCTCCTGCACCAAAGCCTTCACCCATTCCTTCAGCGGTGCCGAACTGGTCAAAGTGTGCCTTTTTCTGGGGATCACTCAGGCATGAGTAAGCCTCGTTTACCTCTTTAAAGTGCTCTTCAGAGGAGTTGTCTCCGGGATTTCTGTCAGGATGATACTTAAGCGCAAGCTTCCTGTACGCCTTTTTTATATCGACTTCGTTTGCGTTCCTGTCTACTCCAAGTATGTTGTAATAATCTTTAGCCATGTTTTCCGTTAATCGTTAATCGTCAATTGTTAATCGTCAATTGTCTTTTTTATCCGGGTCTGTTTCTTCGAATTCAGCCTCAACTACATCTTCCTTTTCCTTTTCAGGTTCTTCGGCCGCTGCCTGTTCGCCTTCGGCCTGCTGGGCACTGTCGCCCTCAGCATTTGCCTTATACATTTCTTCGGCAATTTTGTGGGAAGCTGTAGTTAATTCCTCAACTGCTTTCTTGAGCTCATCCGGATCAGTTGTCGTATCTTTCAGGCTCCTGCATTTTTCAAGCGCACTGTTTATGTTCTGTTTTTCATCGTCAGTAATCTTGTCACCGTAATCTTTTAATGACTTCTCTACTGTGTACACCAGGGTATCCGCTTCGTTTCTGGCTTCGGCTAGCTGACGTTTTTTCTTGTCTTCACCAGCATGTGATTCAGCATCGGTCGTCATCTTGTTGATTTCATCATCAGAAAGGCCGCTGGAGGCCGTTATTTTGATGGACTGCTCTTTCCCTGTGCCTTTGTCTTTTGCGGAGACGTGGAGAATGCCGTTTGCGTCTATATCAAAAGTAACTTCTATTTGGGGCAGGCCCCTTGGTGCGGGCGGTATGCCCACGAGTTCAAAGTTGCCGAGAAGTTTATTGTCATTTGCCATCTCTCTTTCACCCTGGCATATTTTAATGGTAACAGCAGGCTGGTTGTCCGCTGCTGTCGAGAATGTCTGGCTTTTCTTTGCGGGAATCGTTGTGTTTTTTTCAATGAGCTTGGTAAAGACCCCGCCAAGTGTTTCAATGCCGAGTGAAAGAGGGGTAACATCCAGGAGCAGTACATCTTTGACTTCCCCTTTTAATACACCGGCCTGAATTGCCGCGCCCGATGCAACGACTTCATCAGGGTTGACTCCTTTAGATGCTTCTTTACCGAAAAAATCTTTTACTGCCTGCTGGACTTTGGGTGTCCTGGTCTGTCCGCCTACAAGTATTACTTCGTTAATGTCAGATGCACTCAGTCCCGCGTCAGATAATGCTGTTTTGCAGGGTCCGATCGTCCTCTCTATAAGATCACCCGTAAGTTGTTCGAGTTTGGCGCGTGACAGTTTGGTTACAAGGTGTTTCGGTCCGCTCGCATCTGCTGTGATAAAAGGGAGGTTGATCTCTGTTTCCATTGCTGAAGACAGTTCTACCTTGGCTTTTTCAGCCGATTCCTTTAATCTCTGGAGGGCCATTTTGTCATTATGGAGATCAATTCCGGAATCTTTTTTGAACTCATCAACAAGCCAGTCCATAATCTTAAGATCAAAATCATCGCCTCCAAGATATGTATCGCCATTCGTAGATTTAACTTCTACAATACCTTCCCCGATTTCGAGAATTGAGATATCAAAGGTCCCGCCACCGAGGTCATAGACTGCAATTTTCTCTTCTTTTTTCTTGTCCATGCCGTAGGCAAGGGCTGCCGCTGTCGGTTCATTAATTATTCTTAAAACATTCAGCCCTGCAATCTTGCCGGCGTCTTTTGTTGCCTGGCGCTGGCTGTCATCGAAATAAGCGGGTGCCGTTATGACTGCGTCGGTAACAGGTTCGCCCAGATAGTCTTCTGCGGCCTGCTTTAATTTCTGCAGAATCATTGCAGAGACTTCAGGAGGTGAATATGTCTTTCCGTGCGATTCAACATGGGCGTCACTGTTTGAAGCTGCCACGAGTTTATAAGGCAGTTTTTTCCTTGCTTCACTGGCTTCGGCGGAATCGAACTTCCTCCCCATAAGTCTTTTGATAGAGAAGATGGTATTTTCAGGGTTAGTGATAGCCTGTCTTTTTGCGATCTGTCCGATCAGTCTCTCCCCTTTGTCAGTGAACGCAACCACTGAAGGGGTTGTACGTGTTCCTTCCTGGTTTGCAATTATCGTCGGTTCGCCGCCCTGCATTACTGCAACCACTGAATTGGTGGTCCCGAGGTCAATGCCTATTACTCTTCCCATGAATCAGCCCTCCTCTTTAAATCCGGTATCTTTAATTATTATTATTTTCATCTGTTGTAACGGTTTCGTCTTTTGTGATGCCTTCTTCGGTATCTTCAGGCGCTGCCTGTTTTTTTGCAACCCCAACGAGAGGGGCCCTCAATACCCTGCCTCTTAACATATATCCTTTTCTGAATTCTTTTACAACCGTATTTTCATCTGCGTCATCTGTCTCAATCTGGGACATTGCGTGATGAATTGCCGGGTCAAACTGCTTTCCGACTGCTTCTATAGTAAGCAGTCCATGTTTTTCAAGCACACCCTTCAGTTCTTTAAGGGTCAACTCAACACCTTCAGCAAGGGAGCTGGAAGTTTCACTGCCGGATGAATGCTGCAGTGCCAGTTCAAGATGGTCTATTACGGTGAGAATGTCCGACATGATATCTTCATTTGCATATTTCAGAAGGTCTTCTTTGTTTTTTGCAGTTATTTTTTTGAAATTCTCGAAGTCAGCATAGAGCCTGATATATTTATCATTTGCTTCCTCAATGGATTTTTTGAGTTCGTCAGTCCCTTCTTCTTCAGGTACGGGGGCAGCTTCTCCTGCTTCATTCTCAGGTTCCTGGGGAAGCTCACTTTCATGTTCTTCTGTCATTAATATAATTCTCCTTTAAGCATCTGCGGTCCCTAAGTTTCAGACAATATCCGTGTAAGTGCCTTTGCGGTATCGTCAACGACCGGGATTACTCTTTGGTAATTCATCCTTGTAGGACCAATTATTCCTATGGCGCCGCTGAAATATTTATTATCGTTATATGTTGATACGACCATGCTTAGCTCTTTCATTACAGGCAGGATATTCCCCATGCCTACAACGACCTGCGGCCCCTGGGATTCACTTATCTGAGTGAGTAATTTCAGCATGAAGTTTTTGTCTTCGATAGCCTTAAGGATCCCCTTTATCTGTTTCATTGTGACAAAGTCCGGAAGGTTGGAAGTGCCTGCAAGCTCTCCTGAAGTGAAACTGCCGGCTTCAGGAGTGACTATGTCCTTGCATAGAAACAGCAGATTGGTAATGAGCTCATCGCGCACCAGCTTCTCTTTATATAACTGGTATGCTATTTTTTCTTTGACCATTTTGATCGTCAGTCCGCTGAATCTTTTGTTTATATAATCAGAAGCTGAATCGAGCTGTTTTTGTGTATGTGATTTGTCAAGCTCTATAGTCTTGTTTTTAACAACCTGCTCATCTGATATTATGATAGTCAGAACTTTCCTGTTTTCGTATTTAATAAATTTAATCCGCTGAAAAATTATGTCATCTATTTTGGGAGGCGTTGCAATTGCAAGGTACTGTGAAAAAGAAGAGAGGGTTTTTGCAGCCTCTTTAATAAGAAGAAGATTGTCATTTTTTACAACTCTGAATTTCCTGGACAGTTCATCTGACAGGGCTTCATCGGTAGAGCGTGAATATTCCTCTAATAGAGTATTTACATAAAATCTGTATCCCTTTTCAGTAGGTACTCTTCCCGCGGATGTATGCGGCTGTATAATATAGCCGAGCTGTTCAAGTTTTGCCATAGTATTTCTTATTGTGGCCGAAGACAATCCAAACGAAAATCGCCGGGTGATCAATATGGATCCAACAGGAACATTCAGATCGATATGGCTTTGAATTATTGCCCAGAGTATTTTTTTGCGTCTTTCGTCAAGTTTATTCATAATGATTAGCACTCTACCATTGAGAGTGCTATTACTATAGCAACAAGGATTATTTCGTGTCAAGAAGCTGGATTTGCTTAAAAATGCCTTGTTTATCGGATAATTTATAACTAATCGGGCACCAAGCGGCAAAGTGAAGAAATGGAATTAGAATCTTTTTTCAGTATTTCAGCAATTATTAATAATAAGTGTTTTCATTGCGAAACTGTGTGCCTCTGCGCCTTTGCGCTTAGTGCCCAGAAAAAACTATGCTAATAAACAAAAAAAGATGATTTCTGAGATATTTGGAGGAAATTGGATAAATGATTAGATTATCGCTTGTAATCGGCCATATTCATTCTATTTGGGGTTTTGACTGTGAATTGGGTTTATGGTAATAATATCATGCTTAAATATTGATTGAATGTTTTGAGCATTTAATAGTACTTAAGCTGATGGTATTTGAGATGGACTTTATTTATCTCTAAAATCGTTATACAATATTAAACAGACCTACCAGTCGTAATATTGTAGTGTTCTTTGAAAACTAAAAAGTAGGCCCGCAAGTTAAGTTTTTAACAAATGAGAGTTTGATCATGGCTCAGAACGAACGCTGGCGGCGCGCCTAACACATGCAAGTCGAACGGGGTGCATGGAGCTGATCACTTCGGTGTGAAGCACCATGTTACTTAGTGGCGAACGGGTGAGTAACACATAGGTAACCTGCCCTTAGGATTGGGATACTCCCGGGAAACCGGGCACAATACCGAATATGACCCCAGGGTGAAATGCCCAGGGGTAAAAGCTGCTGGCAACAGTGGCGCCTGAGGATGGGCCTGTGGCCTATCAGCTTGTTGGTGAGGTAAAAGCTCACCAAGGCAAAGACGGGTAGCCGGACTGAGAGGTTGATCGGCCACACTGGAACTGAGACACGGTCCAGACTCCTACGGGAGGCAGCAGTGGGGAATTTTGCGCAATGGGCGAAAGCCTGACGCAGCGACGCCGCGTGGGGGAAGAAGGCCTTCGGGTTGTAAACTCCTTTAGTATGGGAAGAAGCCTTCGGGTGACGGTACCGTAAGAATAAGCCACGGCTAACTCTGTGCCAGCAGCCGCGGTAATACAGAGGTGGCAAGCGTTGTTCGGATTTACTGGGCTTAAAGGGCGTGTAGGCGTCCTGATAAGTCAGATGTGGAAGCCTTGGGCTCAACCCAAGAATTGCATTTGAAACTGTCAGGATTGAGTCGTGCAAGGGAGGGCGGAATTCCTGGTGTAGCGGTGAAATGCGTAGATATCAGGAGGAAGGCCGGTGGTGAAGACGGCCCTCTAGGCAATGACTGACGCTGAGGCGCGAAAGCGTGGGGAGCAAACAGGATTAGATACCCTGGTAGTCCACGCCCTAAACGGTGCGTACTAGGTGTGGGTGGCGATAGTCATCCGTGCCGTAGGGAAACCATTAAGTACGCCGCCTGGGGAGTACGGCCGCAAGGTTGAAACTCAAATGAATTGACGGGGGCCCGCACAAGCGGTGGAGCATGTGGTTTAATTCGACGCTACGCGCAAAACCTTACCTGGGCTTGACATGTTTGTGGTAGGAACCCGAAAGGGTGACGACTTATTCTTCGGAATAGGAGCTTACACAGGT
>SDBV01005907.1_pt1:0-2500 | contig 17126 bp, 10 predicted proteins | sample 2277081 | NCBI WGS metagenome assembly SDBV01 (sample SAMN10402039, study PRJNA504765) | marine sediment metagenome | isolation source: marine sediment core GS10_PC15, 223 cmbsf | place: Arctic Ocean: Southern Knipovich Ridge | collected 2010 | reverse complement strand
AATTGCCCGAGATAGTGTTTTTGAGCTGGAGGTCTCAATTCATCGAACATTGAAACCGGTACTCCAAAAGCTGCGTAATGACGGCTATCGTCTGGTGGGTCTTGAGCAGACCACCAATTCAATTAGCATGCATAACTACGGTTTCTCGCGACGTACTGCGCTGGTAGTGGGTAACGAACGCACCGGATTAACGGCAGATATCCTTGATATATTAGACGACGTGGTTGAGATCCCGGTATACGGCCTTCCCCATAGCTTCAACGCTGCAACCGCGGCCAGTATGACGCTATACGAATATTGCCGGCAGTTTCCCAACGGATAAGGAAGGTAAAAAATTGACAATTGACGAACAAGGAGGTTTTTTTCTACTTCGTCAACCTCTTTTCCTGTTGTTCCCTTTATCGCCATCTGGCAGGCACTATGCTGCTGATTTTCCCATCCACTTTCTCTTTTATTTCTTTATCAACCTCAAGCACCGGAGGGTACCAGGGTTTCATGCGGCAGTCAAAGACCACCGGCGCATGCATGCGGGTATGGAAGCGGCGGCTTTCGGGGTTTTTGCCGTATATGTCACCGGCAGGTTCGAAGCGTGTAAAAAAGGTCCAGAGAAATTCTTTCATGCTCACTGTAGCGGTCCTGCTGTCATCAACGAGCAGGACGACCGGCCAATCTTCAAGTCCTCCGTGGTTTGCGACTTTACTACCGAGTTCCCGGTCTGATTCATATGGCCTGCACTGGAGCACGAGCGTACCTGGCAGAAAAACTTCGGGTTTGTCACATCCATCAGGCAATCTTCCTTTAAACTCATGGGGCAGCTTTCTGACAGGTTCTTTGCCTAATCCCATAAGCACGGCCTTGGAGCCTTTATTTACCGAAGGCCCTGTATAATCAAGCGTGTCCTGCGAAACATTGTCAAAGACAAAGAGGTCGGTTTCCCAGTTTACCCTTTCAAGGACATGTTCCCAGAGCTTTGCGAAATCAGTTACATCAATATCACCGTCAGTAATAATCAGAAACTTAGTAAGCGACAACTGTCCTTCGCCGAGGATCCTCATTGCAGCGGAAAAGGCTTCTCTGGGATAACGATTATTCACTCTGGCAGCAGCAAGGGAATGAAAGCCGGTGTCACCGAATGTCTTCAACTGTTTTACTCCGTTCATAACCAGAGGGAAAAGAGGAGAAAGGAGCTCCTGTAGATAGTCGCCGATATAATAATCTTCCTGCCTCGGTCTGCCGACTACGGTAGCAGGGTAGATTGCGTCCTTGCGGTGATAAAGCCGGTTTACATGAAATACCGGGTAGTCATGCTGAAGGGAGTTATAGCCGAAATGGTCTCCGAACGGACCTTCCGGTCTCCTTTCAAAAGGCGGCACCTCACCCTTGATTGCAAACTCCGCATTAGCAACGAGCGGGTGTCCTCCAAGCGGGTCATCGGTCATATCAAGCCGCTTCCCGAGCAGGAGTGACGCAAGGATGAGCTCCGGGACATCTTCTGGTACGGGAGCGATGGCCGAAAGGATGAGGGCCGGCGGGCCTCCGATAAATAGACTAAGCGGCAACGGTTTATTATTTTGTTCAGCAACATTATAATGGTAACCGCCGCCTTTGTGGATCTGCCAGTGAATTCCTGTTGTTCTGTCATCATATCTGTGAATTCTGTACATTCCGAGGTTGTGCCCCTTGCCTTCGGGGTGTTCAGTGTAGACAAGCGGCAGCGTAACAAACGGCCCGCCGTCTGAGTGCCATGAAGTGAGCATCGGGAGTTCTGTCAGGCGCGGGGGCTGCTGAAGGTTTTCGAGCACGGGAGCGGTCTTGATTTTCTTTGTGCCTATCTTCAGTCCCTGCATCAAAAGACCCTTTCCGCTCCAGAGTTTACTGATGTCCGGCGGCAGGAGCTTTTCAGCGAACTTCACTGCATCATTGACAAACCGGACCGGCCGCTTTCCAAACGCAAGGTCGATCCTGCGTTCTGTTCCAAAGAGATTCGTCACCACCGGGAACTTGCTCCCCTGAACATTTCTGAAAAAGAGGGCAGGCCCGCCTTTTTCAATCACCCGCCTGTGGATTTCGGCTATCTCCAGATACGGATCGACCTCAGCATCTACAAAGATGACCTCATCTTCTCTTTTCAGGATATCAATATAAGCCCTGAGATCATTAATGATGTTCATAGTCAGTAGTTCTATATGCCGATGCTGTCAATGAAAAGCCCCGGCAATAAAAATCAAACGGTATAAAATAGTTCGGCATATTGTAACAATTACTGGTCAAAAAATCCTCATTCCACGCATCCTCGTCCCCCAGGTTGAAATTAACTTTTAACCTCTTTTAGCAGATAAAGAAACATCTTGACATCAGAGGTTTTTTCTATAAAAGGTAATTAAAAACATTCTTTTATATAAATGCAAACAATTTAACAGGATTAATATAGAATATTATCTGAACACTGGAAAGTGATGTCACAGGAAATGGACAGAATACTGATTGCAGACGACAACAG
>SDBV01005906.1_pt1 | contig 17127 bp, 10 predicted proteins | sample 2277081 | NCBI WGS metagenome assembly SDBV01 (sample SAMN10402039, study PRJNA504765) | marine sediment metagenome | isolation source: marine sediment core GS10_PC15, 223 cmbsf | place: Arctic Ocean: Southern Knipovich Ridge | collected 2010 | reverse complement strand
GGGATTGGAAGACAAGCTGGGCACTCAGATGCGGGCCGTAGGCGAAGTCATGAGTCTGGGCAAGACCTACAAAGAGGCCTTCTTGAAGGCGATTCGCTCGCTGGAAATCGGACGTTCCGGTTTGGGGTTCGCCAAAGACTTTCATACCCGGCCCTTGGACGACTTGATCAGCATGCTGGCCGAGCCGTCGTCCGAGCGACAGTTCATCATGTACGAAGCACTCCGCAAAGGCGCCGATGTGCAAACCCTCCACGAGCAGACCTACATCAAGGCCTGGTTCATCGAACAGATGAAGGAACTCGTCGAGTTGGAAGAGGAAATCCTCAAGCACAAAGGCGGCACACTGCCCGACGACCTGTTGATCCGGGCGAAGAAGGACGGTTTTGCCGACAAGTACCTTGGACAGTTGCTCGACCTGCCGGAGAGCGAGATCCGCCATCGCCGTACGGCGCTGGGTGTGGTCGAGGGTTGGCATGCCGTGCCGGTAAGCGGCGTGGAAGATGCCGCCTACTACTACTCGACCTACAACGCCCCCGATGCGACCGAGGTGTCACCCAATCGCAAGGTGATGGTCTTAGGCAGCGGCCCGAACCGCATCGGACAGGGGATCGAGTTCGACTATTGCTGTGTCCACGCAGCCTTCGCCCTGCGCGACGAGGGCATCGAGTCGATCATGGTCAACTGCAACCCGGAAACCGTCTCGACCGACTACGACACTTCGGACAAGCTCTACTTCGAGCCCTTGACCGTGGAAGATGTGCTGAGCATCTACGAGAAGGAGAAGCCCGAAGGGGTAATCGTTCAGTTCGGTGGTCAGACGCCGCTGAATCTCGCGGCCGAGTTGGCCGAGTCAGGCGTGAAGATCCTGGGCACCTCGCACGAGACGATCGAGTTGGCCGAGGACCGCGGCCGCTTCCGACAGATAATGCGTAAGCTGGGCATCCCCCAGCCGGAGTCCGGGATGGCCAGCAACCTCGACGAAGCGCTACAGATCGCCGAGAGGATCGGCTATCCGCTGATGGTGCGTCCGTCGTTCGTGCTCGGCGGCCGGGCGATGGAGGTCGTCCACGACCAGCAGATGCTCAAGCGCTACGTCGCCGCCGCGGTCGACGTCACGCCCGAGCGACCGATCCTGATTGACAAGTTCCTGGAAAACGCCATCGAGGTGGAAGCCGACGCCATCGCCGACGGGGAGGATGCTTTCGTTCCCGCGATTATGGAGCACATCGAGTTGGCCGGTGTCCACTCGGGCGATTCGGCTTGCGTGATCCCGCCGATCAGCATCCCGCCGAAACATATCGACACTATCTACCAGTACAACCGGAAGATCGCCATCGAGATGAACGTGGTGGGATTGATGAACATCCAGTATGCGATCCACCAAGACACGGTGTACATTCTGGAGGCCAATCCTCGTGCCAGCCGTACGGTGCCGTTGGTCTCGAAGGTCTGCAATATACCGATGGCCCGGATTGCTACGCAGGTCATGCTGGGTAAGAAGCTCTCGGAGTTGGGTCTGAGCCGGAAGTCGGTTCCCCATTTCGGCGTCAAGGAAGCGGTCTTTCCGTTCAATATGTACCACGAGGTCGACCCGATACTGGGACCGGAGATGCGCAGCACGGGCGAGGTGTTGGGGATGGCCAAGTCCTTCGGCCTGGCTTTCTACAAGGCCCAGGAAGCCACGGGGCTGAAATTGCCGCTGGAGGGAACGGTGCTGATCACCGTGGCCGACCGCGATAAGTCGGCCGTCCAGGAGGTCGCCCGTCGATTTGTCGAGTTGGGCTTTAGGATCAGGGCCACCAAGGGAACCGCGGCCTTCCTTGCCGAACACGGGATCGCTTCCGAGCCCATCGTGAAGATGCGCGAGGGGCGACCGAACATCGGCGACGCCATCATCGACGGAGAGATCCAATTGGTGGTCAACACGCCCCGAGGCAAAGCGAGCAAGGCCGACGATGCCTACATCCGGCAGACGGCAATCAAATGCAAGATACCCTACGTGACCACGCTGGCGGCCGCCGTGGCCGCCGCCAAAGGTATCGCCGCCTGTCGCAACGGCCGCGAACCGGGTAAGAGCTTACAGAGTTACCACGCCGACATCACCTAGTTTTATGGAGGAACGAACATGGGTGGGTTTTACGGAGTTGCCTCGGAAGAGGATTGTGTTGCCGATCTGTTTTACGGCACGGATTACCATTCGCACCTGGGCACGGTTCGCGGCGGCATGGCTGTGAAGAACGGCCAAGGGTTCACGCGTTTCATCAAGGACATCACCAACTCACAATTCCGCAGCAAGTTCGAGGACGACCTCGGCAAAATGCACGGATCGATCGGGATTGGGGTGATCAGCGACTACGATGACCAGCCGCTGATCATCGGTTCGCACCTGGGCTCCTATGCCCTGGTCACGGTCGGGCGGATCGAGAACCTCGACGCGCTTGCCGACGAAGTCTTCAGCAGCCGGACGGCGCATTTCTCGGAGATGAGCGGCAACGCGGTCAATCCCACCGAACTGGTGGCCACGCTGATCAACAGCAAAAGCACCTTCGAGGAGGGCATTCAACACGCCCAGCAGCTCATCGAAGGGTCATGTTCGATGCTGTTGTTGACCGACCGATGCATCTACGCCGCCCGCGACCGACTGGGCCGCACACCGATCGTCATCGGCCGAAAGGAGGGCGCCTACAGCGTGGCGATGGAGTCCTGCGCCCTGCCGAACCTGGGCTACGAAGTCGAGCGCTACCTCGGGCCGGGCGAGATCATACGAATCAGCGCCGACGAGGTTGAAACACTCTTGCCGCCCGGCGAGCAGATGCAGATTTGCTCTTTCCTGTGGGTCTACTACGGCTATCCGGCATCGAACTACGAAGGCATCAACACCGAGGTCGTTCGCAACCGCTGTGGGGCGGCCCTGGCCAAGGCCGATGACAGCCGGATCGATCTGGTGGCCGGCATTCCCGATTCAGGGACCGGACACGCGATCGGTTATGCCAACCAAGCGGGCATCCCTTACGGCCGCCCGTTCGTCAAGTACACGCCGACCTGGCCACGAAGTTTCATGCCGCAGGATCAACGGGTTCGGGATCTGGTGGCGCGGATGAAGCTGATTCCGATCCGCGAGTTGATCTCGGGGCGGCGTCTGCTGTTTTGCGAAGATTCGATCGTGCGCGGCACGCAACTGAAAGACACGGTCCAGCGGCTTTACGACTGTGGTGCAAAAGAAGTCCACATGCGACCGGCCTGCCCCCCGCTGATCCACGGCTGCAAGTTCTTGAACTTCTCCCGTTCCAAATCGGTGCTCGACCTGGCCGGCCGCAAGGCGATCAAGGAACTCGGAGACGACCAACAGCACCTGGACGAATACGCCGACGCCGCGTCCGATCGCCACCTCGCCATGGTCGATCGCATTCGGCAGCGATTGGGGCTCACGTCGTTGAAGTACCAGAAGCTCAGCGACCTGGTCTCGGCGATCGGGTTGCCGAAGGAGAAACTCTGCACTTACTGCTGGGACGGTGCCGAAGTCTGCGGCACGTGTCCGAAGCGCGCCGTGAAAGAGGAGAAAACACCCGTTCACCCAAAGTGAACCCGCCAAGCACGTCCGGGAATTCCGATTCGTGAAAAGCCGCGACCAGAGGTCGCGGAACTCTACCGTTGGGACTTGTTGCATGGGGGGGAATCGGATGGACACGACATCGAAATCCGTGATGACTCTGCCGGTCCGAAACACACCACACCCTGAGGGGCAGTAGTGGCGGGGCCGGGGCGAAAGAACGTGCTTCAAGAACCTCGTGCCGAAGTTTCTCGGATGCACCGAATTAGCGGGGTTTATCGAGCCTTCTCGTCGCTGCTCTGGGAATCGTTCCTACCGCAATAATCTTTTGCTTGCAGTTGTTCGTGCAGTCGATAGCCATGAAGAAGACTCCCGTTCCCTTTGTTCCTCTAGGGGTTAGGGTTTCGGGGCAAACCTGTTCGCAAAGCCCCGTCCTCTATCCCCAAGTCACAGTTTCCTAGCCCCTTCTTCTGCCGCCGTAGGTCAGGGCTCGCCCTGACGGATCTTTGCAACCAGCTCACACGTCCCATTCGTCAGCCCGAGGCCTGACCTACCGGGTAATGAGGTACTTGACAAGGCCGCTCTGACCGTTCACACTCCGGGTGCTGCGTTTTGGGACGGGAAAAAGACGAATATCCTTTGCCTGCAGTTGTTCGTGCAGTCGACAGCCATGAAGAAGACTCTCGACCCCTTTTTCCTTATCATGTATCCAACAACGACCAAGGTGTTTAGGCCATCATGACGGAAGCAACATCGGCAGGCAGGCGTCTGCGAGACGCGCTGGAGGCTGAACGACCCCTGCAAATGGTGGGGGTCGTCAACGCCTACTGCGCGTTGTTGGCCGAGCGGTCAGGGTTTCGCGCCCTCTATCTTTCCGGCGCCGGCGTGGCCAACGCTTCGATGGGCCTGCCGGATCTCGGAGTGACAACGCTCGGTGACGTGCTGGAAGACGCCCGACGAATCACCGCCGCAACCCGATTGCCGTTGCTGGTCGATGCCGACACCGGATGGGGCGGACCCCTGATGATCGCCCGGACCGTACGTTCGATGATCCGTGCAGGCGTGGCTGGCGTGCATCTCGAGGACCAGCAACAGGCCAAGCGCTGTGGCCATCGCCCGGGCAAGGTGCTGGTGGACACCGAAGAGATGATCGACCGGATCAAATCCGCGGTGGATGCACGGGATGATCCCTCGTTTGTGGTGATGGCCCGCACGGACGCCTTCGGCGTGGAGGGACTCAGCGCGGCCGTGGAGCGGGCGTGCCGCTATGCCGAGGCGGGCGCCGACATGATCTTCGCCGAGGCCATGTCCGAGTTGGATCAGTACCGGCGTTTCACCAGCGAGGTGGATGTGCCCGTGTTGGCCAATGTGACGGAATTCGGACTCACCCCGCTGCTGAGTGTCAACGAGCTCGACAGTGTCGGCGTCGCACTGGTTCTGTACCCGCTCTCGGCCTTCCGCGCGATGAGTGCCGCGGCACAGCAGGTTTACGAAACAATACGTCGCGATGGCAGCCAGCAAGAGGTGCTGCCGCTGATGCAAACCCGCGAACAACTCTACGAGGTTCTGGGCTACCAAGCCTGGGAGCAAAAACTGGACGAATCATTTCAGAAAACTAAGAAGGAAAGGAAACCATGAAGCAGAAACAGAGAACCGATGGACTCGCCGGTGTGATCGCCGGAAGAACCGCCATTTGCTCGTGCGGCGAAAAGGGAATGGGATTGAACTACCGGGGCTACTCGATCGAGGACCTCTCCGAAAACGCCGAGTTCGAGGAGGTGGCCTACCTGCTGCTCTATGGAGAACTACCCGACCGGGCCCAACTCGATGCCTACCGGCAGCACTTGATGGAGCTGCGCAGGCTGCCCGAGTTGCTCAAAACGGTGCTGGAAGCCTTGCCCGAAACGTCGCAAGCGATGGAAGTGTTGCGCACCGGCTGTTCGGTGCTGGGCTGTCTCGAACCGGAACGCGACTTCACGGAACAGTTGCACGTGGCTGACCGCCTGCTGGCCGCTTTCCCGGGCATGTTGCTCTACTGGTACCACTTCAGCCGGCGTGGAGTGCGGATCGAAACCGAGACCGACCAAGCGTCACTCGGCGCTCATTTCCTCGAGTTGCTCACCGGCGAGCCACCGCAGGATATGTACCGCCAGGCGATGAACCTCTCGCTGATCCTCTACGCGGAACATGAATACAACGCGTCCACCTTCTCGGCGCGGATCACCGCCTCCACGTTGTCGGATTCCTACTCGGCGATCACGTCGGCCATCGGCACCTTGCGCGGGCCGCTGCACGGCGGCGCCAACGAGGCCACGCTGGACCTGATTCGCAGCTACGGCGACCCGGACGCAGCCGAACAGGGAGTATTGCAGTTGCTGGCGGAAAAACAGCGGATCATGGGGTTCGGGCACCGCGTTTATTCGGTCTGCGATCCGCGGGCCGCCCTGGTCAAAGCGTGGGCCAAACGGCTCTCCTCCCAGGCCGAGGACGCGTATCTCTTTCCGATCGCCGAGCGGATCGAAACGGTCATGTGGCGTGAGAAGGAGTTGTTTCCCAATCTCGATTTCTACAGCGCTTTGACTTACCATTTCATGCGGATCCCCAAGATGATGTTCACGCCGTTGTTCGTTTGCTCGCGAGTCACCGGCTGGTGCGCGCACGTCATGGAGCAGCGTGGCGACAACCGGCTGATCCGTCCCAGCGCCGAATACGTCGGCCCCCGACCCAAGCCCTACGTGCCGATCGCGGACCGCGCCGCCAAGGCAGCGGATCCCCTTCATGGGGAGAACGGCTCATGACGAGTTCGACTTCGGCGCGGCGTCCGGATCCCGACCTGGTGCTGACGGACGTCGCCGACTACGTGGTCGAGGCCGAGATCGATAGTCGCGAGGCTCATCGGACGGCCCAGTGGTGCCTGATGGACAGCCTCGGCTGCGGGATGCTGGCGCTGCGTTTCGGCCAGTGCACCAGATTACTGGGGCCCGTGGTACCCGGCGCCACGCTCGCCGGCGGCGCCCGTGTGCCGGGGACTGCTTATGAGCTGGACCCCGTGCAGGCGGCCTTCAACATCGGCAGCATGATCCGGTGGCTGGACTACAACGACACCTGGCTGGCTGCCGAATGGGGGCACCCGTCCGACAACCTCGGCGGGATCCTGGCCTCGGCCGACTGGCTCAGCCGGCGGCGCGCGGCGGACGGTCAAACACCGCTCTTCGTTCGCGATGTCCTTACCGCCATGATCAAGGCGCACGAGATCCAAGGGGTGATTGCACTTGAAAACGCATTCAACCGCGTGGGACTCGACCACGTCCTCTTGGTGCGCGTGGCCACCACCGCCGTGGTGACCGGATTGCTGGGAGGCCGACGCGACGACGTGATCAACGCGGTCTCCAACGCCTGGATCGACGGGGGGGCTCTGCGCACGTATCGCCACGCACCCAACACCGGCTCGCGCAAATCCTGGGCCGCCGGCGACGCCACCAGCCGCGGCGTTCGGCTGGCCCTGATGACGCTTTGCGGGGAGATGGGGTATCCCTCGGCGCTTACCGCGCCGAGATGGGGATTCTGCGACGTGTTGTTCGACGGCAAGCCGCTGAGCTTCTCCCAATCGTACGGCAGCTACGTGATGGAAAACGTGCTGTTTAAGATCTCCTATCCGGCCGAGTTCCATGCCCAAAGCGCCGTCGAGGCGGCCGCCGAGCTGCACCCGCGAGTTTGCGACCGCCTCGACGAAATCGATCGCATCGTGATCGAAACGCAAGAGCCGGCCGTACGGATCATCGACAAGACCGGGCCGCTGGACAACCCGGCCGACCGCGACCACTGCTTGCAGTACATGGTGGCCGTACCGCTGATCCACGGCACGCTTACCGCGGACCACTACGAGGACGAGGCGGCGGCCGATCCGCGGATCGATGCCCTGAGGGAGAAAATGGTGGTGATCGAAGAACCCCGCTATTCTCGCGACTATCTCGACCCGAAGAAGCGGAGCATTGCCAACGCAGTTCAGGTTTTCTTTACGGATGGAAGCTCGACGCAGCGGGTCGAGATCGAGTATCCCCTCGGCCATCGGCGGCGCAGAACGGAGGGTGTCCCGCTGTTGAAGGAGAAGTTCGAGGCCAATCTGGCCAGCCGCCTGCCCGAGCCGCAGTGCCGGACCATCCTCGATCTGTTTGCCGACCCCGACTCGCTAGCGGCGACGCCCGTGCATGAATTCATGGCCCTGTGGACGGTGGAAGAGAACGCGTGAAGGATCTCTGGGGAGTTGCCGGCGGCGATGGGGGCAAGCCCGACCGCTAAACGCTTGTCGAGCAACGCGTTATGGCAACATCTTCGCACGCCAACTTAGCCGTAGGTCAGGGCTCGCCCTGACAGATCTCCGCAACCAGGCGATGAGGCACTTGACAAGGCCGTTCTGGCCGTTCAAACTGGCAGCGCAGTCCCTCCGCTGAAGATCAAGGCGGACGGGGATCCAAATCTGAAATCGTCATGCCCAAGGAGAGTGAAAATGAGACCGCCAAAACGAACGAGCCGTACTGCGTTATGGTCACTGCTGATTCTTTTCGTAGCAGCGTCTAGCGTCTTCGCGGCCCAGAACAGCGACAGTCGAGACGTGCTGGGTAAGCTTGGCGTGAAGAAAGGCATCTGCGTGGTGCTTGACGATCCCCGATGCGAACTCGCGTTGGGATTGGCCGGGAGTAGTGAATTGACCTTCTACGTTCAAGTCTCCGGCGCGGAGGATCGGCAGGCGGCTTGCCGGGCGGCGGACGCCGCGGGCATGTACGGCACGCGGATCTATGTGGGCAGCGGCGAACCCACGACAATCCACATGGCCGACAATCTGGCCGACGCGGTGGTGGCGACAGGTGATTCGGCGGGCATTCCCAGGGCCGAGGTGCTTCGGGTCTTGCGGCCGGGCGGAAAGGCGCTGCTTGGTCAACAGATCGTGACAAAACCGGTCCCCGACGGGGCCGACGACTGGACCCACTCGTATTACGCACCCGACAACAATCCCCAGAGCAACGACCGCCTGGCCCTGGCGCCCTACCTGACCCAGTTCATTGCCGAGCCGCACCACGGGCCGGCGCCCCAGAACGTGGTGGCCTCGGCGGGGCGGGTCTTCATCGCTTTTGGCCACATCGCCTGGAAGCAGCGCGCGGAGCCATGGCTCGACACCCTGATGGCGGTCAACGGCTTCAACGGCACCATGCTCTGGAAGCGGCCGTTGACCTCGGGAATTATGGTCGATCGCAACACGATGATTGCCACGCCGACGGCCCTTTACCTCGGCGACGAGAAATCCTGCAAGGTGATCGACCCTGAAACCGGCGAGGTTACCGACGAGATCACCGTGCCGGTCGAGTTGACCGGCGGGACCTTCTGGAAATGGATGGCCATCGCCGACGGCGTGCTCTACGCGCTGGTGGGAGAGCAAGAACCGCTCGACGGCGTCAAACGCTGGCGAAGGACCGTTGGCGGCTGGCCGTGGAACGAGATCTCCGAGGGCTACAATGTCAAGGACCCTGCTTCATTCGAGCCGGAGACATGGAAGCGCGACCAGCCCTTCAACCTGAAGGAGCATCAATGGGGTTTCTCGAAGACCCTCCTGGCGATCGATCTGAAGACCAAGGACGTGCTCTGGCACCACCAGGAGCAATTGCCCATCGACAGCCGGGCCCTGTGCATGAAGAACGGCCGGCTCTTCTTCAGCCATTTCGGCGAATACATAGCCTGTCTGGATGCGAACTCGGGCAAGGAGATCTGGCGCAGGACGGCCGAAAAGGACGCGGAACTGTTCAAGGCGATTGGCCCCTACTGCCCGTACCAGATCGCCTATACCGGCTGGCGGAGCACGATCTACCTGCGATGTTCGGACGAGGCCCTGATCTTCGCCGGCCCACAGGTCTTCGACGTCACGGCAGTCTCGACCGACGACGGCCGATATTTGTGGACGTACAAAGCCGATAGAAACCCGCACGTGCTGATCCGCGACGACGGGTTGTATATCATCGGCGCGCACGGATTCAATGGCGACACGCACAAGCTCGACCCGCTCACCGGCAAGGTATTGGCGAGCCACAACATCGCCCGAGCAGCCTGCACGCGTGTGACCGGCAGCGCGGACAGCATTTTCTTCCGCGGCGGCGGCGACGGCACCATGCGCCTCGAGCCGGACAGCGGCAAGATGCAATGGATCTCGCCGATGCGGCCGTCGTGTTTCACCGGCACGCTGGTATCCGGCGGACACCTCTACTGGATGCCCTGGGCGTGTGATTGCAACCTGCAGATGTTCGGGGTGATTTGCTGCGGCCCGGCGGGTGACTTCAAGTTCGACCAGGCGGCCGAGGAATCCCAGCGGCTCGATACGCCAGACGGTCCGAGAGCGGTCGCGCAGTTCGAGCAGTCGCCGGCCGACTGGCCGACCTATCGCGCCAGTAACGCCCGAACTGCCAAAACGCCGGTCGCGATCCCGGATTCCGTCAGCCTGAGTTGGACCTACACGCCGGAGGCTCCTTTCGAAGCCACACCGCCGGTGGTCGCCGGCGGTCTGATCTTTCTGAGCGGTTCCGACGGGACGGTCCGCGCCTTGAATGCGGCCGACGGCACCATGCGCTGGGTGGCCTACACGGGCGGTGCCGTGCGATATCCTCCCGCCTTGGCCGACGGCCGGGCGCTGGTCGGCTCGGGTGACGGTTACGCCTACGCCTTCGAGGCGGCCACCGGGCGGCTGTTGTGGCGATTCCGCGCCGCGCCGGCCGAGAGGAAAATCTGCATCTACGACTCGCTCTTGTCCACCTGGCCGGTGGCAAGTGGCGTGCTGGTCGACCACGGGGTGGCCTACTGCGCGGCCGGGATCAACAACTACGACGGCACACACGTCTATGCTCTGGACGCCGCAACCGGCAAGATCAAGTGGCAGAACAACAGCTCCGGCAGTGCGGGACCGTCGTTCGGCGCCGGAGCAAGCGTTCAAGGCGACCTGCTGCTGGACGACGGTAAACTCTACCTGGCCAGCGGCAGCGCGGGCTCGCCGGCCGTGTTCGACATTGCCAGCGGAAAGCAACTGGGCCCGGGCCAACGAGGCCTTCGCGGTCGCGAGTTGCACCTGTCGGTCGGCAAGAACGAGCGCGGAGAACCCCAGCGCCTCGTACAGCCCTTCGGTCAACCCTTGTACTCTACGCCGGCTAGTCCTGTGTTTGACAGGAACCTGAAAACGAAATGGGGCGTTCCGGTCGTGGCAGCGAAGAACGCGAACCTCTTGTGCCGCCAAGACCCCGACGGCTGGAAGCTGGTCGCCCAGGATCCGTCGGACAACAAAGACTTGTGGCAGCAGCCGCTGCCGGGTGAACCCGTACGATGGGCCACTGCCGTGGACGCCCGCGGCCGGATTATCGTGACACTTCGCAACGGCCAAGTGCTCTGCTTCGGCAGTTGATGCCGGCAACGAAATCCTCGATCCTCAGCCCGCAGGGTCAAAACACCGAGCCGACACTCACACTCCTTGAAGAACCTGGTTAGTCATCGCTTCCGAATCCCAGCATTTCGGCTGTTCGCGACCAGCCATTGCCGGATGCTCTCGGCGATGCGGGTCGCCGTTGCTTCTGGCAACCTGATCGGGTACGTGCCGCCTCGGCAAACCCAGCATCACCGTCCCACCGGCTGCCTGACGGGTTCGATGCGCTGCGTCGGCTCGGCAAGCCCGCGGTGGAGCCTAGCTGCTTATTGCAATCCCACTTCCAATAGGAGATAGAGTTGTGGGTTTTCCGTTGATGTCTTCTTCGGTTGATTCGCACCGGCCGGAGCATTCTCTCCGGACGCCCAAACAGATGAGGGTACATAGGTCAGTCCGCCAACCAGTACGGGCCGGCCCAACGGCACGCTAAGCGTGGTGGCGAGTTCTTGCGTCTCAATCGCGACGCGGTCTACCATGGGGGCTAGGCGACCTGACTGGGATGTCGATCGCTCGAGCAAGCGGCCTTGTGGCTCACCCAGCACAGTCAGCGTCGATTTCAGGTCGACAATGGCCCCTTCGTCGTCGGAAACCAAAGTGGGGCGTATCTCGAGCAAGGTACCGAAGTTCGGCACTTGAATAACGGGCTGATAGCCGACGGCCCGCCCCCTTCCGAAGCCGATTGCCGAGCCGTCCGATGCAAAGATAAAGCGGGCGCCATTCTTCAGAGACGCATGATGCGAGCCCTTCTCCTCGGGTCGATCGAGACTGCCGACCACGGGAATGTAGCTCGACACCACGTTTTGCCGTGTGCCGCTTATGAGATAGACCAATTGACCGTTGAAGCACTTTGTCAGACCGCGGATGCTGGACGGTCGGCGGGTGAAAGTCGCCAGCACTTCACGGTTGACCTGCGAACCACCTTCTCCTGCGGTGATTAGCTCCTCGAGTTCATCCGAATTGAGCACCAACCAGCGGGCGTCGATCGTCACTGTTCTGCGCTTGGACAATCCTTTGCGGAGTTGCTTGAAGATTCCCTCGATCTGCAAGTGTACCGCTGCCGTCTGATAGACCAACAAGGAGGTGCCAAGTGGATGCGTCGAGCCTGGGCCACCAACGTCGTCCCAACTGTCGGCGTCTACCACTGTCCTGAGTGCCTCGACGATGCCATCCATAGTGATCTGGGCAGATCCGGATGAGTAGCCCAGGCCTGATTGCGAGGCTCCCATCCCGCCCATGCCACCGCCCCTGCCGGCAGGGACTTGGGTAAGTGACGAACGGTTTCCGTCGGGATTGGGATTATCGCGCACGCTAAACATGCCGCCGCCCATCATGCCGCCACCCCTGCCGCCCATCCCGCCGCCACCCCTGCCGCCCATCCCGCCGCCACCCATCCCGCCCATGATGTATCCCCGTGACGAACGGTTTCCGTCGGAATAGGGGTAATCGCGCACGTTCAGCAAGAGATCACCTAACTGGTAGACCACGATCGTGTACTCTTCCTCTTCCGGCTGCGCGGCAGCCTCGCGCGGTAGTGAGAGAGCGATGGCGGCGAGAACCGCACAATAGGTGCAAAGAATAAAACGTGACTTACACATGGAAATACTCCTTCTTTGTGAAAGAACTAAGGGGTTGTTCTCGCCCACCACACTCGGGCGAGGTTGACTTGTCCAAGCAATCGCGGCTGACGTGTAGCATAAGCAAAGAACTCCTCCGCTCGCGCACCACGGCAGGCCAGAAGTGCGATCCAGGCTTCACTAGGGGGCGGCGTCTCTTGCGTCACCCGCGCAATCAGTGAGTCGGTTACCTCCGGTCCGTTCACGTGCCCGAGTACCAAGGCCGCGGAGATACGGACGGATTCGTCTTCATCCTCAAGTAGGTTCAGCAACTCTCCGAGCAACGGTCGAGCATGGGCATCGGCCACGGCGAGCGCCTCGCCACGAATCGCGTCGTCGTGAATCAGCGATAAGAAGCTGCGAAGCGCGGGCTTGGGATCGGCAGTAAGCATCCGGCTAAGGATCGCCGCACGGACACGTCGATCGGTTGTCTGACCTACGACATCGGCCAACCGCTGGACGCCCACGATCTGCTGAAGTGTGGTCAGAGCCTCGTCGCGGAACGCTTCTCGCCGACACAATCGCAGCAGAGGCTGTGTCGACTGTGTTGTGCCGCAAACTGCCAGCAGTCGCAGCACGGCGTGCTTCTGGTCGTCGTTGGACCGCAGCAGTCGTCGCAACAACAGCCGCTGGGCGTTGCCACCCATCGGGCCGAACGATTCGGCAAGTTGCTCGACGTCGGTATCTGGATCTCGGCAGAGCTGCTCGATCGCTTTGTCGACCGCCGCGACCGCCAAAGACCGCCGCCCGGTAACCGGCTTGCGCGTATGAACGGCGAAGAGGAATCGCTCGTACGTGGTCGCGGGGCGGCCGGCAGAGAGTGACCTCTCCTCGATCGGGGACTTGTCTTCCACATCGTGTTCGGGCGCGTCGTCGTGAATCGAATCGGGCACCACGGCGACAGCCGCCGTCGGGCGGTTTACCTCCAGAGGGTGTTGCGTTGGCTCTTGTCGCCAGAGTTGGACCGACACGGTGACCGCTACCATTGCCGCGATGGCCGCCGCCAAGCTGGCCACTCGCCGAATATGGCGGCGCCGGATTTCGCTTCGCGACTGCCGCTGCCAAAAATCCGTGAGCCGAGCAACCTGTTGCGGTGATTGCTCCACCTGCAAGGCTGCTCGAATCTGCTGATTCAGGTCGTCGGTTGTTTTGTCGGGGTCGTTGTGATTCATGTCGGATACGCCCGAGTATAGTTGATACCAATCGCCCCAGCGATGCGTTTGCGTGCCAGATGTAAGCAGGTATGCACGTTGCCTTCCGTGATTTCCAGCACGTCAGCAACGTCGCACGCCGCGAGCCCTTCGCCCAAACTCAGCAGTGCCACTTCGCGTTGCCGTTGCGGCAAGCGGTCGATCGCAGCTCGCACGTTCGCATGCAGTTCATCGGCAGCAGCCTGTTCCACCGGCTGGGCCGCACTGGAAATTATCTCATCGTCAGGCAGAGGTAGTGTGTCTCGTCGGCGTCGTCGGCGATCTCGGTCGACGTTTAGCACAATCTTGAGCATCCATGTACCGAACGAGGCTTCACCCCGGAAGCTCCGCCACCGCCGCAACACCAGACAGAGTGCGTCCTGCACCACATCCTCTGCGATGTGCTGGTCGCCGGTCAGCCGCAACGCAAATCGCAAAGCGGCCGGCAAATGCTCGACAACCAACCGATCTACATCGCTTCTGCCAATCGGCCCTACCATCTACTATGGATCCTTGCATAGCCTGTCTAATTAGACGTTGGCAGCGGCCTTCGACTTAAAAGAAAAACCGGCCCGTCGCCAGAAATCCATTCTATCCGGGGATCACAGAGAAAGCTCGCGTCTTCCAATCGACTATCGAGCAGATAATGAATCGCTACACGACGGACAAAAAATGCGTGATCACCGCACAGATAAGCGTCCGGCCGGGAATGCTTCATCAAACCACCCTGCGTGAAACACTCCTCCCCCCATCTGCTGGATGGCTGTTTCGGAAGCCGTCTTGGCAATCTGGGACGATCCGGGCGAACCGGCCGAATCGAGGCCAAAACTGGCCCAAATTCCCAAGGTATCTTGAGGCGCTCACCGGTGCAGCCACAATCGCATGGCTCGGGGATCCGGTGCCAATGATGCCTAGGAACCTATCCGGCACTCACAGGATAGAGGCATCCATGGCACCACGCTGTTGCACCAAACCCTTCTCGTTCTTGCGACATGGAAGCCTCCGTGCTTCGCTCGAAGGCCTATCTTGCCCATCTTCCGCGATGCACGCCATAGACCACCCCCCATCTGGTAAACAAGCCCAAATCCCGTTGCGAACCCTGTCCTGCACCCGTCACCGAAAGAATTAGGTCATCCCTATTGACCGGGGGACGGCCAGTGCCTACAATCACCTAATAGATTAGGTGAGCGAGTTCTTTTCGACGGAGAAGGTGATGAGCGAGATAGCGCCCAGCGGACGGGAGTTGGAGATTCTGAAGGTGCTCTGGGACCTGGGGCCGGCGAGCGTGCGCAACGTGCGTCAGCGCATGTGCCCGAACGGCGAGCTGGCCTTCAATACGGTGCAGACGCTGCTGCGGATCATGGACGACAAGGGATTGGTCTCGCACAAGCAGCAGGGCCGGACGTTCATTTACACGCCCCAATACAGCCGCGAGCGTGCGACCTCGCGGTTTCTGGAGCGAATGTTCGACGGGGCGATCGATCAGGTTGTGTTGAGCATGATAAGCACGGCCAGTCCAAATCCGGAAGAACTGAAACAGATCGAGAGGATCGTGGCCGACGCCCGACGCCGCAAACAAGGCCAAGGACAACGAAAAGAGGGTTCCTGAAATGCCGTGCAGTGCATCCATCGGTTCGTGGCTGGTCTACTCGGCCCTTGTGAGCTTGGTGGTCTCGACGCTTGGTAGCGGCGCGGTGCTGCTTTGCCGCCAACCGACGCGGCGATTGCGAATCATCGAACTCACCTTGGTCGGCTGCCTTGTCGCCCCTTGGCTAGGCATGATCCCGGCCTATCCGCAATGGTCCATCGGATGGTGGTACGCGTCACCGTCCGAGCCGCACGAAGTTGTCGCGATTCCATCGACGGAGCTGGCGTTGATGCCAGTGGTTTCCCAAGCTGATGCCGCGTCACTCTCAGTTTCCGACTCTCCATCGCGGTCGATTGCCGAAACGGTCGAAAGGCCGGCCGCGGCATGGGATGTCGGCTCGTGGCTTGCCGCGCTCTACTTGTTCGGCGTGGCGATTGGCGTCGCATGGTGGTTGGCTGGCGTGGCCGCACTGGCGAGGATTATCTGGAGCGCGCACGCTGCGCCGCCGCGATGCCAGCGGTTGCTTGCGGAGATTGCCGGCCGGCGCAGCGATCGGGTACGACTGTTGGTAAGCCGCCGGGCGAAGCAACCATTTGCCTCTGTTGGAGTGGCAGTTCAACTGCCACCCCAGCATGCGATGTGGCGTTGGGCAGTGATCGTCTTGCCCGAAGACTTGTGCGGCGACGAGCAAGCCGTGCGATGGGCGTTGGCCCACGAGTGGGCGCACATTAAGCGTCACCACTTCCAGGCGTGGTTTGTGGCCGGTCTGGTTCGCGTGCTGTTCTACTATCAGCCGCTGGTCTGGTGGTTGCGCCGCCACCTCCGGCTTTGCCAGGATTTCATGGCCGACGCTCGAGCGAGCCGCGAGGCTTCGCAGCCCGAGGATTATGCCGAGTTTCTCACCGTCCGGGCCACCGCGGGATCGCTCCACCCGGCGATGGTCGGCCTTGGAATGGGTTTTCGTCAACCAGACCTTTGCAGGAGAGTTATCGCGCTCGTACAGAATCCGCCGCCCGAAAGCCGCACACCGCGGTTGTGGAACGCTTTGGTGAGTCTGGCTGCGTTGGTTCTGATTGGTCTGCTGCCGGCTCTAACGTTTACACGTGAATCGACGGCGCAAGAAGCGCTGAACGTCCCGGCATGGAAGTCACGCGTTGCCAAAAAAGTGGAATTCGCCACCGAGCCCCAAAACTTCGCCAAGAGAGACAAGATCGTGATCCAGGAGGTCTGGTCAGAGCTTGGAACGCTGGCCAAGGGCGACACCGTGCGTGTCAAAGGAACCTACACTCTAGCTAGCCGCCGCACCGCCACGCTGTTGTTTTCCATCACTCACGCATCGCGTGACGACGCCCAGGGCGGATGCACCATGGGGCGACCGATTCGGGCGGGAACGGTGCCGTTCGAACTGGAACTGCCCGTTGCGGTCGAGGGCCGACTCCATATCGGCTTCTATGACGTTCGGAGCCACAAGAACTTCGGGAACGTGTATTTCGGACCGGCTCCAACATCCACATACGAATCGGCCGAGCAAGAGACGGTGAAGGTCCCACCAAGGAAGTCATCCGCCACAAAAAGAACGCCATTCTCCATCGGGCCCAAGTTGTTCCTCAAAGGAGACAAAATCACGATCGAGGAGGTCTGGTCAGAGCGTGGAACGTTGGCCAAGGGCGACACCGTGCGTGTGAAAGGATATTACACTCTGAATAGCGCCTACATCGCCACGCTGTTGTTTT
>SDBV01005905.1_pt1 | contig 17132 bp, 14 predicted proteins | sample 2277081 | NCBI WGS metagenome assembly SDBV01 (sample SAMN10402039, study PRJNA504765) | marine sediment metagenome | isolation source: marine sediment core GS10_PC15, 223 cmbsf | place: Arctic Ocean: Southern Knipovich Ridge | collected 2010 | reverse complement strand
GGTGGAACCTGCCTCCGGGGTGGAGACTTAGTGTTACTGGTGACAAGAGCTTCCAAGCTACGCTGGACGCAGGTAGCCGCCGTTTCATAACAACCTACTGGGAGACTCCCGACCTCGCCTCTGCCCAGGCGGTGCTGGAGGCGCTTGAGATTGAACGCTAACTGCGGCCACCCCCATGACTGGTTTCATTGCTACGCCGGTAGCCATGACCTGTGGGTCCCGGAGGCATACAGCCACCCGGCGAAGATGGCAGCCGCTTTGTGCCAGCGCATCCTCAGCCACCTCAAGGAACTGGGGTTGCTCACCGCTGAGGACACCATACTGGACTTCATGTGCGGCATTGGCACCACCGTCCTCCTGGGGGCACTACAGGGCAATCCTGCGGTAGGGGTAGAGCTGGAGCCGAAGTTCGTTGACCTGGCCAGGCAGAATGTGGCGCATGTCTCAAAGAAGGTGGGCCGGGAGCTGAACGCTACCGTCATCCAGGGGGATGCTCGAAACTTAAGCGACCTGCTGGGGGAGCGAGGGATGATTGGGATTACTTCGCCGCCCTTCTTAGATGCTCAGACGGGTGGGGGTATCTCTAAACTTATGCGGGGTGAAGGTGATTACAAACTTACTACAAGGATGCCGGGCAATGTTTATCAGCCGTCAGAAGCGGGCACCACCCCCGGTCAGATAGGGCAGCTAAAGGACGGGCCCGACAGGGTAGTTGGGGTCACCAGCCCGCCGTATGAGAAGAGTATGGACTCGGATGAGGATGCCGAGGCCCGGTCAGCCAGAACAGGTGGCTTCAAACAAGGTCAGCAAACGCTTAGGTATGCTGATAACCCCCTGACCTACCTCTCCCGTGACCCGAGCGGGCTGAGCAACGAGCAGCGCCACGAGATAGCCAAACAGAAACCACAGATAGGTCAGCATGAAGGCGAGTCCTACCTCTCAGCGATGAAGTTGGTTTATGAACAGGCTTTTCTCTGCTGCGATGTGCTGGCCGTGGTCACCAAGAACCCCACCAGAAATGGGAAATTACGGGACTTGGCAGGGGACACCCGCCGCCTCTTAGAAGAGGTTGGCTTTCGTATCCACTGTATTCACCGGGCCATCCTGTTCGAGGAACTTGAGCAGGGCCACATGTTCGAGGGCAGCCAGAAGAAGGTCAAAGGGAGGCTGTCATTCTTCAAGCGCCTCTCCTACCAGAAGGGCAGCCCGGTGGCTCAGTGGGAGGATATCGTGATTTGTGTGCGGGGGGGATTTTGAAGGCCTGCCCCCGCTGCGGCGGTAATCGTTGTAGGTCCGAAGGCCGAGACCGTCTATTCTGCCAGGACTGTCGGCGCTCCTTTAGCACAAGCCCTCAGGACCACGCTAAGTGGCACAGGTGGACAGAGGAGGAGAAAGACATACTACGGCGTGGCTGGGACAACACAAACGCCACTGGCCGAGCTCTGGCAGCCACCATCGGGGTGACACACGCAGCGGCGCGGCGTAAGGCTGGGAACATGGGCCTGTGGAAACGCACCGATTATCGTAAACGGGTCTGGACGCCGGCGGAAGACGAACAGTTGGAGCAAATGGTTCACCGCCTCGCACCATCCACTATCGCCAACAGGCTGGGCCGCTCCGTCAATTCTGTATGCTCAAGAGTCAAAAGGCTCGGGCTAATACGCCGGGTCCGGGATGGCTGGTACACCAAAATGGAGGTCTGTGGCATCCTGGGCATGGATCATAAGTGGGTGCAGCGCCGCATAGATTCCGGCGAGCTCAAGGCCAGCTACCATAACGGCCATAGACCCGGCCACACCGGTATGACCATGTGGCACATAGAAGAAGGGGACTTGCGCAGCTATATACGCAGCCACGCCTACGAGTTGAATGGGCGCAATGTTGACCTCCCGACTATCGTTGATTTGATAGCGGGATGATAGGAGGAACAGATGGACTGGATGCTGGATGACGATGACATTCTGAATGCTACGGGCTGTGTTTCCTTGGATGCGGAGGTTCTAAAAACCATCCGACAAGCCACTCTTTATCAATACCGCAAGATACGGGAGTGGCTGGAGGGGCCGTGCCCGCACATGTCCTCCGGTGTTCGGCATCACTGTTTCGCCTGCTTCGCCGAGTTCTCCCAAGGGGGTTGACTGATGCTTGTCGCTGGTAGATAATTAGGATGATGGAACAAGCAACTACGGTAGTCGCAATCATAGCTTACGACCACATCTGCCAGAAGTGCCACCACGAATGGCAGACCCGCTCTCAGCATCCCCGGCAGTGCCCCACCTGTGGGACACGGCGCTGGGATGGCCCCAAGAACTCAGCTTAGGGAGGCTACCATGCCTGAGTGGGTAGACCCAACCACGTGCCTGCACCACGCCACAGAACTGGTGCGCACCATCGGGGCCAACGGTAAGAGCTTCGCATGGGAGCGGTGCGCAGCCTGCCAAAAGAACATGAACGGGGTTGGTGTGTGGCTTCCACATCTCGGCCGAGATGTGGACACCCTGCCCGTTGCGAATGACTACTCAGACACCTATTGCGCAGTGTGTAGCGCTAAGGGGGCCGAGCTCCACCACTGGGCACCCAAAGCCCTGTTCGGTGCTGAATCCGACCTCTGGCCCACGGCTATGCTGTGCCCTAACTGTCACGAGCGTTGGCATCAGGTTGTTAATCGGGTCGGCCAACTTGCCCGCTAATGTAGCCTCAGCCCTATTCTATAGAGCGAGGAACTGGTCGGTCATCCCTCTCAGGCCACGGGATAAACGTCCCCTTATACCCTGGGAGGGCTTTCAGAAACGCATCGCCACGGAGCAAGAGGTGCGGGGTTGGTTTGCCAAGGAGCCGCAGGCCAATCTGGGTATTGTGACCGGCAGCATATCGGGCCTGTTTGTTCTTGACCTTGATGACCGGCACGGGGGCAACGATTCCATAGACATGCTACTGGACGGGACCCGCCACCTGCCCGACAGCCCCTTTGCCTTCACGGGGGGCAAGAGTGTGGTGCCATCGGCCCACCTTTACTTCAAGATGGAGGGACCCACCCCCACGATGCCGGGGCTACTGCCCGGCGTGGACCTGAAGGCAGAGGGTGGCTACGTTGTGGCTCCCCCGTCAATTCACCCCGATGGGGGCGTGTACGAGTGGGTGGTTAGCCCACGGGAGGTGGAGTTGTTACCGGCGCCGGGGTGGCTGGTAGCTGACCTGATTGCTAAGCGCCGGTCAGCACCAGTGGGGGGTGGGGGTGCCCCCCATGACCCGTCCTGGGTAGCCGACCTATTGCAGTCTGGGGTGGGGGAGGGGCAGCGCAACGAGGCTGCAACACGGCTGGCGGGCTACTTCCGGGGCCGGGGCATGGACATAGCCACGGTACTGGCGGTGATGGCCCCGTTCGCGGCCCGGTGTAGCCCCCCTCTCCCTGAACGGGAGTTGGACACTATCGTGAAGAGTGTGTGCCGATACCCGCCCAGCAGGTCTGGGGGCACACAACAAGGTGAGCCCTACTTTTAATGCGGCAGCAACTAACACAGCAGATAGTACTGCAATGGGTATCCCTGGCAACGGGGAACTTCAACACCCGTCAGATATGGCAGGAGCTGAACATACAGACAGCCGAAGCCAAGAACCATCTCCGGGTGATTCTCAACCGGGCCGCAGATGTGGGAATCATTGCAAAGACAGGTGTAGATGGTACCTATCGGAGGGTAGACAACGAGAAGCAGGTGATGGAGTGGCAGGCGGCGGACACTGAGAACTACCTGCCGATAGAGCTCCCCTTTGGCATCCACGAACATTGTCGCATCTACCCCAAGTCAATCATCATCTTAGCCGGCAGCAAGAACGAGGGGAAGACAGCCTTCCTGCTCCAGTGTGTAGCTATGAACATGGGGAAGTTCGGCGTGGACCTGTTCAACAGCGAGACGGGCCCGGAGCAGCTAAAGGTGCGGTTCGGGCCGTTAGGGGTGCCAAACCCAGCTCCCTTCAACGTCTACGAGCGGTACGACAACTTCGCCGATGTGATAGAGCCGGACCGCCTGAGCATCATAGACTACTTGGACCTGAGTTCTGAGGTCTACCTGGTGGGGGTGGAGATAGACCGGATATACCAGAAGCTGACCACGGGCTGCGCCATCATCGGCCTACAAAAGCCACCGCCTACCAAGGTGATGGTCAAAGGGGTGGAGAAGTTCATTGACCGGGACTTAGCGTATGGCGGGGGCTTCACGGCCAAGAGGGCGGTGCTCTATATCTCCCTGAGTATGCGTCGGTGCAAGCTGGTGTATGTGAAGACCCCCGCTGACCCGAAGGTATTGCCAGCCAATATGACATGGACCTACGGTTTCGATGAGTATGGCTACTTCACCAACGTCCTGCGCTCCTATAGGGATGAGTACGAAAGGGAGATGGATGTATGACAATCCTGTTACGCTTGTTACGAATGTTACGTTTCGTAATGGTCGTTACGGCATTACGAGACCGTAACAAAGCTGTACAGATTTAACTCGTTACGCTCCCCTGTACCCCCCTCCCCAAAGACCCCTCCCTTCCCTGGGGAGGGGTACGGGGAGCACCGTGATGAGGATGAGGAAAGTGTAACGCCGGGAGGAGTGACGCTGATTACCCGGACCTACGGGGGTGGCGGGGGTGCAGCCCTATTGGCGAGCGTGGTCTTAAGCAATTGAAAGACTGTAGCCACGGGTAGCCAGAGTGAGCCCCACCCTGTAGTAGGACCCGGCAAGGGGCAGAGGGCCTCATAGGCTTCCTGGCAAACAGCTAACAGGTGCTCAATCTCGTCATCTCGGTAGTGGAAACCCTTATCGAAACCTTGCCGATAAACCAAGTGCTGCGTGTCAGCGTCCATCACTCCCCCTTCCTGGGCTTAGTCTTGGGCCAGCGGTGGCCGCAGACCCGGCACCTGAATGTATCATCGGACTGCCGGTGGACTATCTGGCGGCTCTTACAGTTGGGGCAGATGGGTTTCATGGTGTCACCTCCTACATATTCCAAGCGCCGTCCATAGCGCCTATCTGCTCACCCTGGGCGATGGCTTCCTGGATGGACTTTATGGTGAAGCCATGCCGGAAGGTGTGGTGAATCTCTTGCTCTACCTGAACATATTCATGAAGTAGTTCCGGATTGTGTTGTCCGGCCAGGATAAGGGCAGGCCTGGGGGCAAAGATGCAGAAGATGCAGCTCAGCCGGGGCATCCCCAGGTCATAGGCGTGGTGGTGTTCAACGCCACTCTGCCGGATGGATTTCCATACTTTGTGGGTAGTCCAGTCGTGTATTGGCAGCCACTCATGGACTGTCCTGGACTGGGTGGTTAGTCTCTCAAGCAACTTGAAGGGGGGCCTCTTTGCCCTGGCTGGGCTTTCCTCAGCTCTCAGGCCCATGCAGTTGAGTATCTTGGTGTGGCGGTAGATGCTACGCTCCCTGGTTAGCTGGGTGATTATCTTTCCTATCTGGCCCCGCTTGTGATCTGAGGTGCAGTACCTGGTGGTGGAACTGGGCCACATGCCCCGCTGCCTGATGTGGGTCAAGAGGTCCCCCTGGGGGCGCTTGACCGCTTCAAACCGCAGGCCGTAGGCTTTGGCCTGTCGCTCTGCCAGGTCTCGGGTCCCCTCCCACTCCATGCGCCCCAGGTCAGCGTGAGCCACTACCAACTGGGTAAGAGGGTAGCCCTGGTCCTGGGCCAGGCCCCACACATAGTCCAACATAGTCTGGCTGTCCTTGCCAGCACTGCTATTCAGGACTACCCAGTCATAGTCGCCAAGCTTCACTTCTCACCTCCTAACCTGCACCTATTATACACCCCCCCACACACACTGTCAATATAGTTTGTTTGTTCTGATTTCTGCTGGGTGGACACCCGTGGTAGAATAGGGTATGCCTAACGGCAAGCTGACTGTGAGGATGGAAAGGTTCGTCCTTGAGTATATCCGGTTGGGCAGTGCCACTCAGGCCGCCCTCCTTGCGGGGTATTCCCAGAAGACAGCATCAGAGATGGGCTACGAGAACCTCAACAAACCTCAAATCAAGGCCCGCATAGATACACTCCAGGGTCAAATCGCTTCTGAAAAGGTTCTTTCAGTCGTTCAGCGCAAGATACACCTGTCCGACACGGTGCGGACCCCAGCCGAAGGCCCCCCCACCCACCGGGACCACATCTCCGCAATCGGCGAGCTCAACAAGATGGAGAAGGTCTATGAAACCGGGGCGGTGGTGAACCAGGACAACCGGGTGGTGAACATCTACGTCCAGACCGAGAGGGCAAAGGAGCTGCTGGGCCAGGTGAAGGATCGATGGCAGGAGGTGGGTGAATAGTGGAAGTGGTTAAGGCTGTGATGGATTGGCATATCCCCTTGTGGTTTCTCATGGGAATAGCTGGGGTATACCTAATGTATTCTGCGATATGGGGGCGTAATGATTGACTGGAACAAGGCAGTGGTCTGGGGCACCATCCTGGGGCTGACGTGGGCCATGCTGTGGGTGGGGGTGAGTCAATAGCCACGACACTTGGGCTGGCTGGTTGTGCGTCCCATGTAATCGGAGGCTGTCCCTTGTCCAGCCAGCCCAAGCCTGAAAGGGGGTGAAAGTTATGACAATCGCTTGTGGTGTTTGCGGGTCGGAAAACATACGGCAGGTGTTGGGAGGAGCCTTTTGTGGAGACTGCGGTCAAGTCTTCACCCCCGAGCAACTAAACCGTGCAAGGGAAGTGCTTGAACCTCCGCACAACTAAGGTCTTCGAGGAACTGCTGGAGGCCTGGAAGGGCCGGAAACGCCGCTGTCTGCTCGAAGGTGGCACCTCCAGCTCTAAAACCTACTCCATGCTCCAGTTTCTCATCTACATCGCTGAGAAGGCTCCTAAGCCCACCCTGATAAGCCTGGTGAGCGAGTCCCTGCCCCACCTGAAACGGGGCATGATACGGGACTTCTTCAACATCCTTGGGGAGAGCGCCGACCACAACCCCTATTACTCAAAGACCGAGTTCACCTACAAGAGGCCGGAGTGGAAGGGGGCCTTTGAGTTCTTCGGCGCGGATGACGCCAGTAAGGTGAGAGGGCCAAGGCGGCAGATACTGGCCATCAACGAGGGCAACAACATACCCTGGGAGACGGCGCGGGGCTTAGACATCAGGACAAGCATGTTCACCATCGTTGACTGGAACCCGGTGGGGCGATTCTGGGCGCATGAGCACTGGATTGACACCGATGAGGTCCCCCACCCTGAGAACGCCTATAGCCACAGCACCTACTTGGATGCAAAGGATGTGATACCAGGTCAACTCGTTCAGGACATAGAAGCATATCGGAATACAGACCCCAACTGGTGGAGAATCTATGGGCTGGGGCTGGAGGGGAAGATAACCGGGCTGGTATATCCCAACTTTGAGCAGGTGGACGAGTTGCCGATGGGAGCCGTGTTTTACGGGCTGGACTACGGGTTCTCGGCTGACCCCACCGTGTTGGTGAAGAATGTTGTTGTTGGTGATAAACTGTACAGCCAGCAGATGTTTTACGACTATAGCGGACTGACCAACGGGCAAATAGCGCAGCGGTTCGGGTTGCTGGGGATAAGGAACGAGCCGATTTACCCTGACCCGGACGAGCCGAAGAGCGCGGAGGAGTTGAGACAGTTGGGGTATAATGTCAGGCAAGCCGTCATGGGGAGGGGGAGTGTGGACTTCGGACAGCAGAAGGTCAATAATTACTACCAGTACTGGACAAAGGACTCACTTGAGTGCATAGAAGAGCAACGCAACTTCCGGTTTATCGTGGATAAAGTAACGGAGCTGTTTACCGACCGCACGACCCACCGGTGGTCCCACGGGATGGCGGCGAGGCGGTATGCGGCATCGAGCCACATGAGCCAGGCGGGTAGGGCCCCGGTGACGAAGAAGGCAGCGATGCGGTTTGGGGGATGATGAGAAGTCGTGAAGAAATCCAGAGGCATTCTCCACCGCCCTTTCCAAGAGGGGTAAAGACAAGCATCCAACGCAGTGGTCTCATCATCTCTGAGGCTCTTATCCTTGAAGTTCTATTGGACATCCGGGAGTTGCTGGCGGCGCAACTTGGAATAGTGCCCCATCCTACCATGGGGGCTAAGGAGGGTAGCGATGCTGTGGATGCGCCGAATCACCGATAAAGACCTGTTCGTCTCTGTCATGCCGAGGGGTTTCGGTGAAGCATGGAGACTTCCCGAACTACGGGCTTCAGTTATCGCTCCGGTGCCCCTGAATGTCCTGTTGGGCATCTGCTACCGCCTTTATTGGTGTCTGGTGTGGTGGAGTTGGCCGGAGGACAAGAGGGAGACACGGGGCAACATTCTCAGGCACAAAGCCTACGCGGAGGGATTTGAAGTGGGTGGAGCAGTGGGGTACCGTAAGGGGTGGGATGAGGGCAAGGATGTGATGTTTGAAACCTCCTTTGACTTGTTCCAGAGGGTTGACCGGATAAACAGTAGGAACTGACCGGAGGACAGTCATGCCTGACTATTTCAAGCTTGTCCAGGAGCAGAAGGGGAACCCTGACATAGGTCAGCACCCGGGTCTCCGCACCAACCAGTCCCCCCTGGACAAGAGGATGCAGGAGGATGTGGACCTGCTGTATTTGGCCAAGTATGTGCTCAGTGACAGCGACCCGAAAGCCGTGCCTGATATCGTGAACATCACCCTGAACCGGCCAGCGGTGTTTTTTGCTAATGTGACATCCGCCCTTGGCAATGCCCGCCAGCAGACTATTGTGGAGGCTGAGGACAAGAGTGTTGACACCAACTTCGTGGAGCAGTTCCTTAATGCGGCCCAGGCCTCTGCGGACCGGAGGCTGCGGAAACGGGGCCTGATGTTGCTTAACCCGTTTGCCGATATTCAGTCCTGCGCCAGGGGCCGGACAGCCCGGAGAGTGCTGCTGAGCCAGGATAAAGAGACCGGAGAAGGGATAGTCAACATCAGCCCCTGGGACGGGCGGTACGTGTACCACGAGCAGGGGGAGGACGGCCTTAACTGGGGAGCCTATGAGACCATACGTAGCAAGGATGATGTCTTAGCCGAATATGGCGAGAGTGTTGCTATCAAGGTCAATAACAGCGAGGCTGCTGCCCTGGATGTGTGGGATAAAAAGGTCAACGAGATTTGGATTGCCGGGGAGAAGGTAAGCGAAGTAGAGAACATCTACGGCTTCTGCCCAGTGGTGTTGCAGGTGGTGTCTTTGGGATACGGACGAGCTCTTCTTGACCGGAACTGGCAACTGCATGACGGGGAGAGCATCTTCTTTATGATTCGGGACATCGTGCCAGAGGTAAATCGGCTGGTGTCCATACTCCAGACCCTGAACATGAACGAACTCAAGGCAGCGCTCCAGTACATGAACCCTGACGGAACAGATCAGGACGAACCGCCCGACAGACCGGGGATGGGTGATGTGATTTCGACCGGTAAGGGAAAAATAGAGCCGATTCATCTGGGAGAGGCCCGTGAAGCTGCCCGGATGCTGTACAACATCATGGAGAAAGCCTTCCAGGAGGGGAGCTACACCGATATAGACATCGGGAATGTGAGGCAACCCTTCTCGGCTGTGGCACTGATCACCATCGGTGAGAGCAAGGACATAGTGCATATGCCGAGGCTGGCCATGAAGGAGAACCTGAACGTTGACACCGCCGAGATGCTCATAAGGCAGGCCCTGCAAATCGGGGGCTCTATAGATCTTGGCACACCCGGCCACAAGAAGGCGTTTGCCACCTCAAAGTTGATGGGGGAGTACGATATCCATTACAAGTATTTCATCAAGTCCCCCAAGATTGACATAGCCCGCATGAGCTTGGCGGATGCGGCCTCAAAGTGGTATCCCAGGCGCTACCAGTATGAGCATGTTCTTCAGGTGGAGGACCCCGATGGGCTACTTAGGGACTGGCGTAGCGAACAGGCAGAACTCATGTCGCCTGGTATCAGGATGCACCGTACCATTATGAGCTTGCTTGACCGGGCTGAGGAGCAGAACGATGAGAACGCCTCAAGGGAGGCCCAGATTTTGGCGTCCGAGATGGGCATGAGCATAGACCAGGTATTGAGGGGGGAGGTGATGCCGCCAGAGATGGAGGATGTCAAGCCTACTCAGAGTGCCCTGCCTCTGCTGGGGCCTGGTGGTGCTGTGGGTGGGGTGAGTCCTTCACCGCAGGAGGTATGATGGTAGTTCAGACGAGCCAGTGGCTGCTGACTCAGGGTGAGAGGGAGCGATTGTTTGGAACAAAGGCTAAGAGTTACGGTGAGGTCCTTAATGAAGCCCAACTGCGAAAAGTGGCGGAGAAGCAGGAGGAACTTTGTTTCTACTACTTGGATGTGGGGGGGAGTGGGCCAGTTATGAGGGGACACTGTGACCATTGCCGACAGGCTCTCCGCAAAGAAGCGGGATTAGATGCCTGAACCAAACAAAAAACTACCGTTCACCAGAGAAGACTACTTCAAGATGTTGGACTCCAAACTGAAGCCACAGAACCCCTCAAGGGTTGGTGGTTTTATTGACGCCTTCCGTGCCCGGTTGGGGGGTAACGGCAACGGACATGGCAAGCCGTTCAAGCTGACGCCGAGGAAGCAGTAGTGGGCGCCAGCCCTGAAGAAATTAGAGTGCCAATGGTTGCAGTTCCCACATATTCCTTTGAGTGTTTCTATGAAGACATGCCCAAGAGTCACATCGGGCGGTTCTGGAGGTACAATCTTAATCCGTTGAGAATATTCCTGGGGTATTTCAGGAGAGTGTTCAAGTGGTTCCCTAAGTGATAGACCGCACCCGCACTAAACCCCCAGTCATTGGGGAAGAACCGAGGCGCCGGCGGAAGCGCCGCATCCTTGATGTCCGGGAGGCACAGGAGCAGTTCGGCGTAACCCTCACCGGGGACACAGCCCTTGAGGTGGAGGAGGACGAGCAGGGGAAACTCACCGGCAGGATACTCCCGGCCCGTGAACCCTTCGAGGTGCAACCGGGGGGCTTCGGCCCCGCAGCCTTCGAGCCTTTCGAGGCACCGCCCGTCACCGGCCCGTCACGGGGCAGGGTGGAGGCGCAGCGGGCCTTCAAGGAGCAGCAGGTGTTCCTTGAGGAGTCCAGGGATGCGATAGAGAGGCTGTACCCCGACCTGGTGCAGACGAGGGAGTTCGTTTCGCCGTTGGCACCGGTGGGAACCCGCTTACCCACAGAGGAACGAATAGGGTTTGAGGCGATTGAGGGTCTCCAGGCTCGGATGGAGGAAGACCCGGAGGGGTTCCTGGATGACCTGAGAGACAAGGGCCGCAGCCCAGACTCAGAGTTGGTGCTCCAGGCCCTGTTCAACGCCAGCCCGCAGGATATCGAGGCTTTCTTCGGGGCTGACACCGAGACACTGGCAGAGTTGTCTATCGCTGCGTGGCGCTCCCTGCCACCCGAAGTAGTGCAGAACATGATGGAGGAAGACCCGGAGGCTTTCGTAACTGTGCTACTCCGAGATGGGGGGAGAACAGATGAGAAGGAAGCCTTCCTGCGTGGCCTCGGTGTAAGCAACGAGGACATAGAAGAAATATTCTCCATCCAAACGTTTGCCCTACCTCTTGATGGTAAGATGACCGCCCTTACCATTAATATGAGGACGGGCAAAGCATTTGACCAACAGGGCAATCTCGTAGGGAGCTACAACCAGATTACCAGGGAGTTCTCCGCCCTTCCGGTGGAGAGCGAAGCCAAAGACATTTGGGATGCTGTTGTATTGTCTGCGGCGGGGATATGGGATAGGACTGCGGGATTCTTCCTTGACGTTGTGCCCACCCTCATTTACCCCGAAGTGTCTGAGTTCCACAGAAAACTCCGGGGCGATGCTTGGGCCGACCAGGTTAATGAGCGCAACCAGACGATAAGAAATGACTTCCGCGCTAAATACGGTGAGCAGAGACGGAAGTATGAGGCATGGGTAACCAAGCACCCGGAGTTACAGCCGAGGCGTGAATGGTTGGAGGGTGCATACCGCCACCCCAGCCTGCTAAAAGAGGCCTCTTACTTCGCCTATGAGGCAGCGAATATAGCCCCGTACCTTGTGGCCTCTGCGGTCACGGCTGTGGCGGTCACAGCGGCCACGGGCAACCCATTAGCGGGCATCATCGCCAGTGGGGCCATACTCGTGCCCAGCGAGACCGAAGCGGTAAAGCGAGAGTTGCTGCTGCACGGCATGGAGGAAAGCCAAGCGGCCCAGGTGGCTCTTGCTGCCGGTGCGCTGATAGGGTCCTTGGAAGGGTTGGGGCATTTCCCCTTGTTCAAGTCCCTATCCCCGTTGCTTATGCGGAGGTTCCGGGCTGAGGCGGGCAAAGAGCTTGCCCGGTTGACAATGGGGCAGCTAACCAAGAAGGGGCTGAGGACCTTTGCGCTGGTGGAAATAACCGAGACCCTGACAGAGGTGCTACAGGAAGCTGTGTCCAATGCTGCGATAAAGATAGCCGATGAGGAGCATAGCCTCTTCGAGGGCTTTGAGGACATCGCCGTAAAGACCGCTGTGGCAGTGGCCCCGCTTGCCCTGGTGGGCGGTGGAGCCTCCATGGTCAGGGTGGCCCCCTCCCAGACCTCCGGGCTGAGTGATGCCGAGATGGAGGCAAAGGGGTGGTTCCAGGATGTGGAGACGGGTAACTGGTACGAAGCTGCGGCCAATATCCCGGAGGGCAAGGGGCTGGAGAGACCGGTGGAGGTGGTGGAGCCTGTTCCTGCAGTAATTCCTGAAGTCGAACTCACAATAGAGCAAGCGACAAAGGTAAAGGCTGAGCATCGTAAATCCCCAGAAGCAATAAGACTGCGGAAGGAATGGGAAAAAGCACGAGAAGAATTTGGGGCGGCTTCGGAGCAAGCAAAAGCTATAAGGGAGCAAATACTGGCGGCAGAGGAGCGTGCCCTGATAGTGACAGTTCCCATTGAGCACAAGGGCACAGAACCGGAAGGTATCAAGATAGCCGATGAACTTGGTGTCCGGTTTGAGGGAACCCAGCCTGGCTTCCAAGAAATACCCTCGAAGCTGATGTTCACCGATGTCAAGGAGACGGGCAGCACCTTCACGGCTAACACACTGGAGGAGGCCAGAACCAAACTGGCCGATATGAGGGAGAAGTTTGCCAAAGCCCGCCCGGTGAAGGCTGCGCCCGAAGTTAGTGCTGAAGTGCAAAGCACGATAGATGAGAGCACAGAGGCCATAGCGGCTGCGGCCAAGCCCGGCATGACTGTGGCAGAGAGGGAAGCGGCAGGTAATAGACTCCAAGTAGCCCGGGGCAAACTCCTGAATCAGGCTGCGGATGCCTTGGAAGCGGGTGATACACAGTTGGCAGCCAGACTTGAGGATGCGGCGAGTGAAGCGGCCAAGGCTGGGACAGCAGTGGAACCGTTGCTTGAAGAGTTGGCCAAGGAACCGCCCAAAGCCAAGCCTGAGACACCACCTGCGGAGGTCCGGGAGAACCTTGAAACAACCGGACAGCCGATAATACCCATATCAGAGGCCGACGTAGCACTCACTTTGCTGGGCGCATACCTTGATGCCCCCACAACCAAGTCGGCATGGGAACTGACTCAGGAGCTCAGACGGGAGGCGAGGAGCAAAAGGGCAAAGTTGCTCAAGGCCAGGACCCAGGAGCTCATTATCGGGCAGGGCATCTCACCCGAGGAAGCAATCAACCAGGCCACAAAAGAGACCATGGCCGGCGAACTCCCAGCGTCGAGGGAGGACTTCTTTGATGACCTGACCCAGCGGATGCGGGATGCCTTGTTCAGCAAGGTCTACCTTACCCTGAAGGAAGAACCCTTTGAAATGATGTCCACCGCCTCCGCTCTGACCAATGCCCTGACCGGGAAGCCGATACCACGGGAACCCGGAGTCAAGGGCGGGTCTGCCTACAAGAGGCTACAACGTGTGTTCTCGCCGGAGGTCTTCGAGGCGCTGAAGAGGAACGCGGCGGCGGGCAAAACCCTGAAGCAAGTTATCGAAGGCTTGTATATCCTGGAGGGCAAACCGCCGATACCTGTTGACGAGAAGATGGCCAACTACCTGCTCAGCCTGCCCACTGTCCCTTACGGACACGTCAAGCTGGGTGCGGAGGCGTTTGCACCTAAAGGCTTAGATGAAAAGCACACCGCTGAGGAGATGAAGCAGGGGACTCTTGAGCTGAGACTCGAACTGGCTAAAGAACCACAGGTGACCACCCAGTTTGAACTTCCCATAGAGAAGGGGGCGGAGCAGATACCGTTGCTGCCGAGACCGGCAATGGACGGCGTCATTCGTGTGCTCAAAGAGATAGGCATGAGCCCGGTGGACATCGGGAACTTCCTTCGGGCCAACAAAGCGTCATTCGACTTCTCGTTCTGGAGGCAGCAGGCTCCACTGATTGCTGGGCACCCGGTCGCCTTTGTGCAGGCTAACATAGAGGCGTGGAAGGCCATATGGAGTCAGAAGTCGGCGGAGGCATCCTGGGAGCGAATTACCAGGGACCCGCTTTTTGAGATTTACACCCTTGCCGCAGAGGAGGGCGGGGACTTTCTCAGGCCGCTGTTTCTGGCGAAGGGGACGGCGCAGTGGAGAGGGACTGAGGAGTTCGGTTACCTCACCGGAGACCGGGCCATTCCCAAGCTAACCGCCAAGTTGCCCTGGGTGAAACTGTCTGCCCGGTCTTTTGAGACAGGCACGAACGTCCACAACTGGCTCATCTTTAAGAACTATTACAAGGCGATGCTCAAGCTCAACGAGATGTATGCGTCCGGCAAGAAGACCCTGAAGCCCGGTGAGGCCTTCGATATTCAGAAAGAGATGGTTGACTTCGCCAAGATGCTCAGCAACTTCTCGGCCCGTGGGTCTCTCGGCAAGTTCAAAGGTGCTGCCCCGCAACTGAGTGGCTTGTTCTTTGCACCAAGGGCTGCTGTGGGCAGAATTCTCAGCGTGAAGGACCTGATTAACTCCAACCCGAGAGTAAGGATGGAGGCGTGGAAGAACGCTGCCACATTCGTGGGCACCTTCGGGGGAATGGTTCTGCTTGGTGCTCAAATGGGCTGGTGGGATGTGGAGACAGACCCCAAGAGTGCTGAGTTTATGAGTATCAGGCTGGGCAACACCCGGATTGACCCCTGGGGCGGCTTCAGACCCTTCCTGGTGTTCTTCACCCGGGCCGTCACCCAGACCGGGGTGTCCAGCGTCACGGGCGCCGAATACAAGGCGGAACCCCTCAGCCTGCTCCAAACCTTCATTCGGGGCAAGGCGTCACCGTTGGCCTCGCTGATACTCGATTTCTGGCGGGGTAAGAACTTCATCGGCGAAGAAGTGGATGTTAAGAACAAGAAGCAGTGGGCGGAGCGTGTGGCCCCATTCTCCGTCTGGGACATATACGAAGCCTACATGGATGACCCATTCACGGCATCTGTGAGTGCTGTGCCTGCTCTGCTTGGCGCTGGTGTCCAGACATACACCGGTGACTGGGCCGAGAACATCCTGAAACTGGGGCTGCCCAAGTATAGCGATAACCTGGCCTACGGCCTGATAGACCCAAGGTACGACACGGCCGATTTCTGGGCGGACACATCCCCGCAGTTCACCGGCGTTGACCCGGCTACACTGACTGAAGAGAAGGGCTTCCCGGACTATATCCGGGCCCTGGTGGAAGCCAAGGTAATCAAAGAGCAGTTGGCAATCATCCCTAACGAGAAACTGGTGAAGCTCAATGCCGACCCCGATAAGGGCACCACGTTTGGCCAGTACTACCGGATGTGGAAGGAAAGAGAAAAGATAGTAGCCAGTGGGGATAAGAAGAAACTGGCTGATTTCGATAAGGACGAGCGGACCCGCAACGCCCACCTCGGCAACTTCTCCCAGCGGCAGTTCGCCCTGCTCAACGAGTACTGGTCCATAACCGACAAGAAGAAGCAGGCCGAGTTCCTTGAGGAGCACGAGGCCGAGATTGGCACCAACATGCGTGACGACTATCTCAGGCGTCACCCGAAGGAGAACGCCCAACTGGCGGTATGGGGCCAGGCCAACATACTCAGTCAGGAAGCCTACACTGAGGTCCAGCGGCTGATGAATGTGCTGGACATACCCGACAAGGCCATGCCTGAGAACACTATGCCGCCGGCGGAGAGCGTAGAGACCCACTTCACCTACATAGAAGAGGGCGAGAAGGGCGGCTACGGCACCTGGGAGACCCAACTGATTCTGGCTAATGACGATGCCTACCGGGAGTGGAAGGACTTGCAGCCGATAGACACTCCGATAGCGGCCCTGGAGTTGCTGATTGCGGACCGGGCACTCTATGACGAGGAGAAACTGCTCCGGGAGACCCTGCCCAGCATAGAGGACAAGGACGCTGCCAATTACGAGGATGGCTACCAGTTCGCCATAGAGCAGTTGAAGGAGAAGAACAAGGTGTGGGTGGACAACGAGCGGCGTGTGGAGGCCCTGAAGAAGGGCACCAATGAGGCCCCCACGGCGGATGAGCATGTCAACTACTTCGTGGAGCGGGGTCTGAAGACGGACGAGTTCTCCTCGGGCAGCGCTGAGATCAAGTTGTTCTCCGTGGACAACCTGGAGAGTTACCGCTGGCTGCTGGACAACTTTGACAACATTGAGGATGATGGCGGTCTACCGGATGATGACCCACGGGTAGTGGACGGTAGGCACAGTGAGAAGTGGAACATACCCAAGATGCGACTTGAGGCCGACCCGGTGCAGCGGGATAAGCAGGTCCTCTTTGACGCTATAGACCCTGCCGATGACGTGGCTCAGGAAGCCTTCAAGGCGAACCCCAAGAACAAGGCATGGCTTGAGAACACCTGGCGCATAGCCGCCTTTGGCTGGAACATGGACATGCCGGAGGGCCAGGTTGAGGCCCACGTTGCCTTCAAACAAGTCCAGAGGGACACCAGCAACAACAGCGCGGAGTCAATGCTGTTCCGGGTGGATGACCAGACGGGCTACAGCAACATGCGTGTGGAGTTGGGGCTTGAGGACGAGGATGGGGGCTTGAAGGCGGTTGACAAGACAAGAGTCCCCATCTGGCGCATACAGGTGCAGTTCCGAGACAAGGATGCTGAATACGAGGCCATTCAGAACGATGACCTCGCGGTGCAGGCAAAGGAGCGGGCGGAATTCCTTGCCAAGCCTGAGA
>SDBV01005904.1_pt1 | contig 17135 bp, 15 predicted proteins | sample 2277081 | NCBI WGS metagenome assembly SDBV01 (sample SAMN10402039, study PRJNA504765) | marine sediment metagenome | isolation source: marine sediment core GS10_PC15, 223 cmbsf | place: Arctic Ocean: Southern Knipovich Ridge | collected 2010 | reverse complement strand
ACTGATAATCATATAAAATCGAATTTTTATAATTATTTAAATAATAGTCAGTTATAATTTTTTTGTTTATCCTACATTGATTAAATGTTTTATATTATTTTTTAAAAGTAAAGATTTTATTAAAAAACCTTTCACAAGATTTTCCATTATGACAATCCCAAAAATTTATCCCGAATTTCTACAATTCTTTTTTTACATTGTGGTAACCAATTTGAAAATGTTTTCAATCCAGTAATTAATTCTTTTCCATTTTTTACTATTGGTCCAACAGCTATATCTTCCAACTTAAAATAAATATTTTGAGATTTAATATATTCATCTAAATCATAGGGGAATAATATTACAGGTTTTTTCACTAAAATAAAATCGAAATAAACTGAAGAGTAATCCGTTATTAACAAATCGGAAATAATTATTAATTCTTGCATATCATCTCAACACATTTACCATTAGATATTGAAAAGGGATTACAGAAAATTATTAAAGTTCCTGGCATAATTATGGAGTTCGGGGTGTGATAGGGTCAAAATCTAGTTCTTTTTGATAATTTAAGAGTGGTTTATAAACCTATATAATTATACTAGAAAAGTTGTTGAATTTGATACTTTTGAAGGATACAATATGGAAAATATTTATATTCATATTATATATTAAATAAAAGGAAAAGAAAGAAATAGATATAAATCAAATCTTTAAAAAAGATTAATGAAAAACATGATGGAATATTTATATAAGCGCCTATTAAAGAATCCGAATGTCATTAACGTCAAATGTAATTTATGCGATTCATATAATAGTGAAATAGTTCTTTTAACAAAAGATTATGTTTATAATAAAATACCCGGAATCTATGCAATTAGTCATTGCTTAAATTGTAATTCATTTTTTTCAAATCCTAGACTTAAATCTGAAATATTAGAGTATTATTATAGTAAAACAACAATTTATAGGAACTATATTCTAGAACAAGATTATGTAAAAAAAAGAAAAAATTTCTTTTTAAGTAAAGAGATATTAAATGACTTTTATGGTTATCCCTTCTTAGATAAAAATCTTTTACGAAAATTCAAATTATTTCCAAGTTTTCTTCGTGGTAGGAAAAGACAAAAAAGAACACTATTTATTCCTCCCTATATCAAGAATGGTAGAGTATTAGATATAGGATGTTCTTCTGGTAATTATTTAAATGTCTTAAAGAAATTAGGTTGGACTGTTAAAGGAATAGATTTAAATATAAAAGCAGTAATTTATGCTGTAAACGTTTTAAAATTAGAAGTGGAAAATATAAGTATTGAAGATTTTCATACTGATTTATTATTCGATATAATATATTTAAATATGGTTTTAGAGCATGTGTCATCCCCGAAAGAAACTTTAATTAAATGTTATTCTATTCTTAAATCAAACGGAAAATTAGTTTTAAGAATTCCTGATTTTAATGGTTTGGAAGTAAGAATTTATAAAAAATTTGCCTATACTCTTCAACTCCCCTCTCATCTACATCATTTTACAACCCAATCGATAAAAAAATATCTCGAGATGGCAAAATTTAATTTAGTTAGAATTATTCATGGGAATTCAGATCGAGATTTAGTTGCCCCCTTAATTTTCATGTTACAAGAGCAACCAGATAATATATTGTTACAAATTTTGATTAAATTGATAACGAAAAAATATATTAGAAAAATTATAGTAAAAAAGTTTGTCAAGATAATATCTAATCTTGGCAAAACATCCCGAATGACTGTTGTAGCAGAAAAAAGAAAAATTACAAATTCTTCTAGGTAAACCCAGATACTTAGGATTATCAATAAATGCCTTTCCCTTCATTGAGCCAAAACATACAATTTTTCTATCTATTGATGGATTAAAAATCCTTGAGAAAAACAATAATAAATTTATTTCTTTTAAATACCTCAAAAAGACTTCTATTATTGAATTATAGTTTTTACTAAAGATATACTTGAAAAATGTAATATTAAAGATATTATCTTTAACAAATTTGATCATATTCATAAATTATGAGAGTGTTCATTAATTTGTTTTAGATCTGTAAGAAATTCTTTTATTTAATTATTATTATTTTACTCTTATACACTTTTACTATAATTTCTGAAATCGTATTTTTAAATTTTAACTAATTATATTATAAAAAGAAATTGAGAAATTAAATTAAATTTAAACAAACTCTTAAATATTTTAAATTCAAATGCACATTAAAAATGGTTATTTTAATAACAGTCTGTATTGTTAATTACAACTCATCTGATTTTATAATAAACACACTTTATTGCCTTGAAAAATTAACCAAATGTAAATATAAAGTTATAATTAGAGATAACAACTCCAAAATTAAGGATTTTCTAAATTTAAAAAAAAAAATTAGAAAAATTTCAAATGTACAGTTATATAGAGTAGAAAATTTTGATTATAAAGGGAGTTTATCTCATGGAATAGCATTAAATGATTTAATTGGAAGAATAGATACAAAATATGGTGTATTTTTAGATGCGGATTGTACATTTTTGCATAAGAATTGGGATGAAATATTAATAAACGAATTAGATAATGATCATCCGATAATTGGAACTCAGGCATCAAAATACCCCAACCATAAAAAATTTGCAGATTTTCCATTTATGTATGCGATATTATTTGACGTTAATATATTTAAACGATTAGGCATTAATTTTAAGCCAATTGATATCAAAAAAGGAAAAGATACAGGGTATCAAATGCGAGAAAGATATCTTAGCAATGGATTTAAAGGAAAAATTTTAATATTTAAAAATACACGGGAGTATAAATCTGGACCTTTCCATAGATATATTTGTGGAGAATATTATTTGGAAGGGTATGAAGAGATTTTTGCTTGTCATTTTGGTCGAGGATCTACACTTGGTAAAAATAAATATCTAAATACATCTAAAAAAAAATATTACAAATTACCTCTTATTGGTTCACATTTACTTAAACTAAAAGGTAAGAGAGAGAAAAATGGGTGGATAAAAATTTGTAGAATAATTGTTAATAAAAAACCTAAATCTTCTTTATAATTAATAGATGTAAAATTTTTTGGAAAAGATATTTATGATTTAATTATTATAACACTTTCATACTCATAATTATAATCAGAGAATATTGTTTTAAAATTATACAATCTAAAATTAATGAGAAATAGAAAAAACAATTTAATTAGTAGGTTTTTAGATATTTTCATTAAATTTCTTGAATATTTTAGTTTAAAATATAAGTTTCAATTATTAAATTCAATTAAAAATCTTCTTTTTTCGTTTAAAACAAAAGTTTTCTATTTAGTTGAATCAAAAAAGTGGATTATATATTGGGTTGGAAAATACATTACTGAAAATTTAAAAAAAGAAAGTTTAATTAAAGCAGAAATTGCTTATCCTAATTTTGCAAAAAAAAAAATAATCCATTATGGATCGATTAGTTGCTTTATACAAGATAAAGAGTTTTCTCATCATCAAAAATTCAATAAAACGGTATTAACTTGGTTTCATATTATACAAAATGAAGAAAAACTGAAATTTATTCCCGTAATAAATAAAAAAATTGATATTATACACACAACAAATTATATTACTAAAAATTTGTTAATTGAATATGGTGTAAAGGAAGAGAAAATAGTAGTTATCCCATTAGGTATTGATTTATCAATATTTAAACCTTATTCTGAAAAAGAACGGAAGAAATTGAGAAAAAAATTAAAAATCCCCTTAGATAAAACTATAATAGGTTCATTTCAAAAAGATGGAATTGGATGGGGTGAAGGATTAAAACCAAAATGGGAAAAAGGTCCAGATATTTTTTGTAAAGTTATTAAAAAAATTAGTGAAACCAATGACATTTTTATTTTATTAACTGGTCCAGCAAGAGGTTTCGTTAAAAATAAATTGACTAAATATAAAATTCCATATTATCATACATTTTTAGAGAATTATTTGGATATAGTTAGTTATTATAATTTGATAGATTTATATATTATTACTTCGAGAGTAGAAGGGGGTCCAAAAGGATTATTAGAAGCAATGGCAACAGGGATACCATTAGTTTCAACAAAAGTAGGTATGGCACCAGAAATTATAAAGCAAAACTTCAATGGATTTATTGCGGAGATTGATAACATTGACCAAATCTATCATTACGCTTTGAAAATAATAGAAGATAAAAACTTAAGAAAAAAAATAACAAATAATGCTCTTAAAGTAATAACACGTTATAGTTGGGAAAAAATAGCTAAAGAATATTATTATAAAATATACAAAAAGCTTCTAGATAAATGATTAGAATATTTTTATAAAGTTTTTTCAGATTTTTTTCAATATCTTCTCTCAAATTTAGAGATCCAAGAAAATTTTTGATTATTTTTGCTATTTATTTACTCACATAAATATTCATTAATTTTTTATTGATTTATTTGATTTATTTCAGGAATATTACTACTTATGCAAGTGAATTTCTATTTCATAAAAAAAGAAAATAATTTAAATAAAGGAGATTCAATTTTTATAACACCAGGATAATCACATTCTTTACAAGATTCAAGTCCTAAACGATTATTCTTTAAAAGAAGATTTCTTACGTGATCAAACTTTTCACCATACCAAATTTCTAATAAATTACTAATGTTCACATTCCCCATAGGATCTGAGAAATATAAATCAGCACAACATTTATTTACTCTTCCATCGGTTGTAATGTTAAATTGAGAAAAAGGATGTTCACAAAATCCATACCACTTGTGAGAATCAAATTTTTTGTTAGGTGCAGTTCCAGCTCTGGTAGTAAGAATAGCTTTAATATCACGTTTAAAAATATTAAAACAGAAAATATCTTCGTTATTAGTATAAAACCCTCTTTTAATTTGAGATTTATTGAAATATTTCGGAAGAATTTCTTCCTTGATTTTAACAAAAATCTCTGGTATTGGAGATTCTAAATTATCAGTATAATAATTAATGGATAACTCATTAATACCATTTTTTAATAGTTCTTCAGCTTTTTTTAAAGTTAATGCCTTTCCATTAGTCAAAATTTGAATCCAAGCCTTAGGTAAATTATTACGAGCAATTAAAACGAATTGAGCCAAATTTGAGGATATTAAAGGATCACTATTAACATGATAGGCAATTCTACCTGAATAATTTAATTTTTTTAATTGAAGTATTACTTTTTTATACATTTCAATAGGCATAGTTTTATCTTCCCTCTTTTCATTCTGGATAGAGGCGGCACAAAATGAACAGGTACTATTACATCTTGTACGGATCTCAAAATAAACTGTCTTAAATAGTGGAACTCTTTTTCTAGAGAGTTTTAATTCTCTACACCGAAATTTATAAAATAAATTTTTTCTTAAAAAAATTTTTAATGAATAAGGAAAATATTTTTCATATATTTTTTGAGAAAATGTTACCATTTTACAATATTTAAATAAGTTAGTTATAATTTTTAATTAACACAAGAAGTCACATAATCATAAACTTTTTGTAATAAAAACCTCATTTTAATCCAACTATATTTCTCAATCATTAACTTTCTTGCTTGTTTTCTTAGATCATTCAAATTTTCAAAATTTTCAACAATATAATAGATTTTTTTTATTAAATCCACTTTACTTTCACTTTTAAAGATAATTCCATTTTTATTATGAGTAATTATGCCTTTTATTCCAGGTACATCACTACCTAGAATAATTTTTTCCATAGCCATTCCTTCTAGCAATTTTGTTGGTATATTATCTTTTACAAAAGAAATTGAAAGTAGGGGACTAATTACAACATCACAGGCACTATAATATAGTGGCATAATATCATAATGGATGTAGTTATGAAATTCAATGAGATCTTTATATTTAATACTCAAATTTTTAATAAAATTTTGTAAAGGTCCTTTACCTAAAATAATCATTAGAATTTTTTTTTTTATTTCTATTGGCAATTTTATAATTACATTCAAAAAAAATTTAATTCCGGTTAAATGTTCTAAATATCCATTATAAAATAAAATAATTTTGCCTTCCCAATGGTTTTTTTTACGAAATTCCTTACCTTTTTGGTTCCATTTAATAGGATCAAACTTATTTAAATCAACCCCCATGGGTATGATTTTTATTTTAGTTGGGTTTATCTTATAAAAATTTCTCATCCTTTGTTTTATACCTTTTGTTTGAACGATAATAGCATTAGCATATTTAACAATCTTCCTCTCATTTAAGATTATGGGTTTAAATATCAAAGAATGTAGTAATTTTGGAATGTATTGATTGTTTCTAATAATAGGATCATCAGAACCAAAACGATGCGTTTCATAAATAAAAGGTATTTTATATTTTCTAGCATATTTCATTCCAGCTTTCGCAAAAATCATTGGGTCATGTCCTTGAATAATATCAAAATTCTTTTCTTTAACAAAATTTACTAATTTAGTTGAATAAAAATTGATGAGAAAATGATGATTAAGGATATACTTAATAGTCTTATTTTTAGATTTAAAATCATAAAATAATTTAACCCGATGAACTCTTAAATTATCGAAATTTTCTTTAGCTTTTAATGAAGTAAAAGTATTTAAAAATGAGACATATAGATAATGTTGATTTATTCTATCTAATGAAAGATTGAAAATTCTTGTTTCAGATCCTCCAAATATAGGAATAAATTCATCTGCAAATTGTAGAATTTTCATGTTTAATTTTTTTTTTTTATTTTTTGTAGACAGAATATTAGAAAAGTAAATTTTTCATTTATTTTATTCCATTCAGTAATTCTTTCTTCACATTCAAGATCAATTTCAGGACCAAAAACAATAAAACCTCTATTATAGGCTTTTTTTAATGAATTTTCTATTGTTCTTCTGTTATATACAAAAATTGGGCTATTAAATGCTAAAGAACTTTTAGTGGATATTTCTTTTTCCCAATAATCTGTGGATGTAATAAGTATTCCTCCAATTTTCAAAATTCGGTTCATTTCTTTGAAATATTTATCGTCATCAACACCATGTTCAATAACGCTTAAACATATTACGATGTCAAAAAATTCATTTTGAAACGGTGTTTTTGTTAAGTCTCCCGGGATAAACTCGATTTTACCATATGTCTTTTTCTTGTTAAATACCAAATTAATAGCTTTAAGATTTTTATAACCAAATTGATAAAGCCAATGAAGAATTAAAGAATCTCTTTCCCCTCCTGCATCTAGGATTAGTGAGGATTTAGTTGAGTTTTGAAGAATAATATTTAAAGCAATTAAATTATCCCAATTTTTCGCTAAAACAAGTTGGGGGTGAAAATTTAGTTTAGATTTTTGTATTATATGGTTACATAATCTTAAATCTTCCCTTTTTTTTAAAGTAGTATTATTCCATGGAATCTTATGAGATAAATTAGGTGAAAAATTATACCCCAGTAATTTTAAATAGTTTTTATATATAACATTGTATTTAAAAATGAAATCTATAAAATAATCATATTTTAGAAGGATCCTTCTAAAATGCATAAAATTTTTTTTGTAATATAACTTTTCAAGCAAAAAATATAATCCTCTATTTATTTCAAATCAGAATTTTACGTAAATTAAATTAGATGAAGAACTTTCATTTTATACAGTGTTTTAATATATTCGTTATTCCTGCCTAGAGATAATAACCAGATATTTTGTATATAATCTTAAAAAAAATCTGTTGTTTAATCCTCGTTTAAAAATGAAATTATCTGAATAGTATAAGAGACTACATTTATTATTATTATGCCAAGTTTCCAAGATCTTTTTTCATAAATTAAATAGATTTCATCATGAGCATTTAGTATTGATTGTAAAAGTGAAATGCCACTTTTTGGAGCTCTTATTAGAAGTACATATTTCATTTTTAATATAAATATCACTCACGTTATTCTGAATAATTTAAGAGTTATTAATTATTAAGAATTATTAATAGAAAGGAAAAAAAAGAGACAAGAGGATTTTGAAAATTGAAAAAAATTTGTTGGATCTCCGCTTATCTTCCAAATCCTACTCCATTTGCGAGTATCTCTTATATGATAATAAAGGAACTCCTAAAACTAAATAACTTCGAATTTACGCTGATAACATTTAACGATAAACCAATAAATACAGATTTGCCAATTAAAATTTATCCCATTATAGAAAAAGACTCATTTTATGCAATTGTTAAAACTTTACAAGTGCTAAAGAAAGAAAATTTTGATATCATTCATATTATATCAGCTCGTTTTAACTATAAACGATTGTTTTATACAATAGCCTTTTTAACAAAATTTTTTTTACGTGTTAAATCAAAAATTATAATTTCAGCCCATGAGTTTTATGATTTCTCAAATTTGAGAGAATTGATTATTGGTGGGCTTTATCATCTTTTTTTATTAAGATTTTCAGATATAATTTTGGTATTCAACAGAATATTTCCAAACATGATTCTCTCAAAATCGGTATATAAAAAAAAAAAAGAGAATATAATCTTTCTCTCTAAAAATGTTCAATCTTTAAGATATGAAGAAATATCCCCAACGAAAATATGGGAAACGAAAAAAGTCTCGCCATTTATTTTATTTTTTGGTTTTCTAAGAATTGATAAAGGTCTTCCATATTTAATTAAAGCTTTTGCATTAGTTCAAAAAGATCTACCAAATTTAAAATTAATCATTGCGGGTGGTATTTCTAAAGGTACTGGATCTAAGAATTACTATTTATATACAAGAAAGTTAGTTATAAAACTAAATCTGGAAAAAAAAGTGATTTTTACAGATTATATTTCTTGGGAAGAAATAATGGAATTATTTAAGTTAGCACAAATAGTTGTTTACCCTTATTTAAGAATAGATAATAGTAGTGCTATATTTCCCGCATTGTACTCCAAAAAAGCCATAGTTTGCTCCGATATTACTGGACTTAGGCAAATTTTTACTAATGGAAAGGATTGTTTATTTGCCAAACCTAAAAATGCTAGTGATATTGCTAGAAAAATCATTAAAATCTTAACAAATGATGATTTAAGAAATTCAATTGAGAAAGGAGCTGAAAAAATATTTTTAAATAATTCAATTGAAAAATTATGTGATAAATACAAGGATGTCTTTTCTGAATACTAAGAAATCTTTTGAAAACTAAAAAATTTTAAATTAGTATGATATATCAATCATAACGGTTGATATTCAAGTTAATTTTTTCATTTAGGTAATCGATATAGATTTTTATTATATGATTCCATTCATATTTCTTCACTATCAATAAAGCATTTCTTTTAAGTTTCGATAATTCTTCACGGTCATTTAATAACATAATAATTTTTTTAGAAAGATCGTTTGAATTATTTAATTTAAAAGTTCTACCACCATTTTCAATAATTTTAGACATTGGAGGTTTATTTGCACATATAACTGGGGTTCCGCTTGCCATTGCTTCTAAAATAACAAGGCCATATCCTTCTAATTCTGAAGGTAAAATAAAAATTTCACTTGAAGCATAGTATTTCCTAATCAAATCATCTTTTACAAATCCTAGAAATGTAACATTTTGATCAATCCCTAATAATTTGGAAAACTTTTTGCAATAATCAAGCATTTGGCCTGTTCCGATTAAAATTAGATGTGCTTCAGGTATTTGTTTAATTATATTAGTCATTGCTTTTAATAAAATTGGAATTCGTTTTCTCTCATAAAATGCTCCAACATATAATAAAATACTATTCCCAAATTTATTTTTTATTTCAGGATTATGGTTTTTAGGATTAAATCTCTCAAGATTAATCCCATATGGAATGAATTTTATATATTCACTTTTAACATCATAAAAATCAATAACTTGCTTTTTAGAAGATTCTGACGCAGTAATGATATTTTTATGTTTTGAAAATTGTTTTTTTGCTAAATAGTTGTAAAAAGGTAAATTCAAATAATCTCCAATTGATCGCGGATTCTCATAATGATAAAAAATTGAAATAACAGGAATTCTCTTAAATTTGAAAAATCTCGTAAATCCAAAAACAAATGATAATATTATTATATCTGAATCTCTGTAAAACGTAAAATTCTTTTTTCTTAGAATGTTTAATCCAAAACTAAAAGAATTAAATAAAAAAATTGATCCTAATTTTCCAAATATTGATTTAGAATCTTTTACTCTTAAAATAGGAATTTCTTTATATTTATCATATCTGTTTCCACCATTCCAATAAGTTGTTACTATTTTTACATTATGGTTTAATTTTTTTAAAAATATTGAAAGATTCTCCACAACTCTCTCAATCCCTCCTAAAATACCTCGATTTGGATAAGGAAAGACTGGGGATATTATTGTTATTTTCATGAAATAATAGCTTATTTTAAAAATGGTTTAATAGAAATTTATTATATTGCCTTATGATTGATATATACTTATAATTAATATAAAGCAAATTTATTTTTAATTAATCCAGTAGAAAGGATTTTTATTAGAAAAAATTTATTTTTTATACATTCAGTATAATTCCAATTAATAATGATAGAGATATAGGAATTGATAACCTGAAATTAATTATTTGAAATAATCGCTGAAAAAAATTTAATTTCTTGTTTTTATATTTTTCATTAAAAAAAAACACTCTCCTATAACCTTCTGCGTATTTCCATCCTTTTAACTTTTTTCCATAAAATAATCCGATAAACCTATGAATTGAAAAATATCGTTGAAAGGTTGTATATTGAGATTTATAGATATTAACTATTTTTTTTACTAGTAGAAATCCTTTAGTTTCAAAAGGTTGATAATAATTTGGGTTAATAGGAGCATAAAAGTAGAGTTTTGGCAATTTTTCTATTAACATTTTATCGCATATATAATATAGAATTTCACCAGTAATTATATGATCTTGACGTAAATAATATGAGAATCGAGGTTCAGGGGCAAATATAATATCTGGTTTCTCTTTTTCTAAATAATTTCTAACTAACTCAACTGAATTCTTACTAAATCTAATGTTAGAATCTATCATACTGAAAAAGTGAATTTGTTTAGTTGGTATTCCATAAATCCTTAAAGCTTTATAAAATTCTAGTGTTCTTATCTTACTTATTCTTTTACCCTTAAAATCTTTATATTTCCGTGAAACACCTTCCTCTCCTCTTGTCATTGATGCGATTTTTATTTCGAAGCTATATTTACTTTGATTGGTTAAATGAAATAACAGATGTAGACAATATATATCTAAATCATCTGGATGAGGTTGAAAAAAAATGATTTTAACCATATAATTATCATTTCTGAATTGATATTTAAATTTAGATTTAATATACTTTTTGAGATAAATTTAAAATATTATTTTTAGACTCTTTTATTAGTGTAATTAGTACATAAATATAATGTTTGAACTTAACTTCGCTCATCAAGGAATTTGGGAAAAAGAAATAAATAATTTTATTGGATTTAAATCAAAAATTGATAGAAAAAAAATCAAACACGTTTTATCATTGAATTGGGAAGAACATTGTTTAGAATGTGTTGTTCCACTTTGTTATAAAAGTTGTTTAATATATAAAAAAAGAATAGATGGAAATTGTTTAAGATTTTTATATGGAATTTATCCTAATAAAAATTTTAGTGGGCACTACAATTTTGGAGCAGATCTAAGATTTAGAAAATGGGCGAAACTGGAAACACGTGTTAATCTAATCAGTATCCCATTAAAAGTATTGAAAGAGAAATATTCTTTTTTGATTCAAAAAATTCGTGTAAATATAATCTACAAAATAGGTGTAATTGCTTATTTTTATTATATGATTCAAAAAATATTTGATCAAATTAATCAAATATATAAAAAAATAAAATTTTCTTCTTCAAAAGGAAAATTAGAAAAGAATATTGAAGATCAATTTGATGAATTTGTTTTAGAATGTTTTTCTCATGAAAATGATTCATTTAATTTAATACTTGAACAAAAAATACGAAGTAATAACATTGAAAAATTAGTTTTAAGAATTTCAATTGAAGTCAAACCTAAATATAATTTATATAAATTTCCAATTAACAAATTTGATTTATCATATATTAATTATGAGAACACCATATGTCTTTATCCTGAACATGTAGGATATCGAGGCCGAAGGCTAATCTTCACTTGGCTAGATTTTATTAAATATAATGATTATAATAATACCAAGAAGGCTCCACATGCAAAGATGGTAAAATGCATTGCTTGGGATCTTGACAACACCATCTGGGATGGTATTTTAGTCAATTCTGATAAGAATAAGTTAACTTTAAAATCAAATGTTAAATATTTAATAAAAGCACTCGATAAAAAGGGATTCCTACAAACAATTGTAAGTAAAAACAATTTTGAAGATGCTTGGGATGTTATTAAAAAACTTAAGTTAAAAAAATATTTTATATATCCACAAATTAACTGGAGAGAAAAAAGTGAAAATTTAAAGAAAATTTCAAAAAAAATCAATATAAATTTAGATTCTTTTGCATTGATAGATGATTCTTCATTCGAAAGGAATGAAGTAGAAACAGCACTCCCTCAAGTTAGAATTTATTCTGAAAAAGAAATTCCAAAGCTAATAGAATATGGAGAATTTAATATTCCAATAACAAAAGCTAGTAAAAGAAGAAAGTTATCTTATATAGCAAATGTAGAAAGAGACAAAGTTCTTTCTTCTTTTTCAGGTAGTTATGAACAATTTTTAAAAACTTGTAATATGGAAATGACTATATTCATACCTAAAAAAGAAAGTCAAATTCTCCGTTGTTGGGAATTAATTCAAAGAAGTAATCAATTAAATCTATCTTCAAATCGATACACTAAAGAAGAAATTTACAATTTAATTGCTAATCCTAAAAAATTATGTCTTGCTTTTAACTGCAAAGATAAATTTGGAGATTATGGTTTGGTGGGTTTTGCTTGTATTGATGAAAGCAAAGAAAATCCAATAATACAAGATTTTGTTATATCTTGCAGAGTAGCATTAAGAAAGGTTGAATATACATTCTTTAATTGGCTAGCCTTAAAAGAAAAAAATAAAAATAAAAGGTTATTAATTGCCAATTTGAAAAAAACTGAACGAAACAGCCCTATGTTTAGTGTATTTAAAGATTTACCCTTCAAAACAATAAAAAAAGAAAAAAAAAAGGTTACGATGGTATTTGATTTAAGTAAACAAATTCGTTTAAAAAAACTTATTAAAATTAATGAAGAATTAAGATGAATAAATGATATATTTCTCATCAGGGGGATTCATTTGAAGGAATATTAAAAGTGATTAGACTTCTATTTTGAATTCAAGCTCCAATTTATTATTGGAAATCCTCTAGAAAAGGGAGTATTTAAATTAACCTAATTTTATTTTAAGTTTGTAATGAGTAAAAATATTTTATTCTTTAAAACATTAGAATGTGGGTTAATCCTTTTTTATCTAATGATAAATATATTTTCTATTGTTATTTTTCCTATAAATTTAATACTTGGTATTATTTGCATTTTGTGTTTACCCGGATATAACCTTTTAAAGTTATTAAAACCAAATTCCGCGCCTATTGAAAAAATTGGATTAACAATAATATTCAGTATAGCAATTGATAATATTATTATGTTTTTCTATTACATTTTTCTCTATAATGTTGCCATAACTCAGGAAAACCCGAGTTTTTTCTTTGATGAGAAGTTATTGATAATTATCATTCTTTTTGTCGCTTTATTTTTAATTTTATTTAATGAATTAAAAGATTTACGAAATCCTAAGAGTAAGGATATTTTGAGAGAATCCCTTGGAAAAAAAATAAAGATTGATATAAAAGCGTTATTTGTATATATCATTTTTATATTATCTTTAGTATTAGTAATTATTTCAACATTCTATAGTAGTGTATCAAATACTCAACTCAATGAAAATCTTGTTGATTATAGTCAAACTTTCACATTTTTTACTCGAGTTCCACTAATATTTTATCTCTTTTTAACGATCTCTATTTCCTGTTTGATTTACATTATTTTTTTTACTAAAAATAGATTTTTCATTCTGATTTCAATTTCTGCATTTATTTACTGTCTCTGGATTCTTCCATATATTCAAATTGGAAATTATTTTAACAATGATTCCTACGAATTATTCAAAATCTACACTAATTATATAGAAAATGGAATAGTAGCTGAATCAAATTATGCTTTTCTTATAAAAGTTTATAGGCTTACAACATATAGATATTCTTCTAGTTTATTTACCTCAATACTTCTTGTAAGTGCTACTGGTGTTGATATCAACATAGCATTATGGTATCTATATCCTATTATTTTCCTATTTACTCCTTTTCTATTTTATTCTATCTTTCAAAAGTATACTAATGAGAAAGAGAAAAATAACCTTATTCTCATTATATTGTTAACTATTTTTGCAATTTTCTCACCTCAAATTTTAAAATATCCTCACACAGCCTCCACGGGGGTTATTGGTGCTATTATATTTATTATATTAGTTGTAGAATTTTTTGATTTAATTAATAATAGAGAATCGAATTTTGAGAAAAGAAAATTCTTAACCATAATTTTCCTATATTTTTTTCTCTGTTTAACTCATTTTGAAGAAACTTTCTATTTTTTATTTATAATATCTCTATATCTTATATATTTCGTATTTCTTGAATATAGGAAAAATATAATGGAGATTAAATATCATTATCAAACCAGCCATGAAGAAAAAATCACGACTGAAAAAGAAATTAAAATGTTTTTATTATATATTGGAGGTCTTTTAATTGTATTATCAATAATTTTTTACGTTACAATAGAATTTTTTGGAAATATTCGCTTATATTTCAATTCTATCGTAAGTAATGATTCTGTTCTTCAAAATATATTTATGATTTATTTTAATACAAAAGTGTCTCTACCATTTTTAGCAGGAAATTATCAAATAAACCTTTATATTATTGGGATTATTGTTTTTGGGATAATTTTATTTTTATATTTTTGTTATTTCTCACTTTTCAAATATAATTATATTCTCTTAAAGATTTATGAAGGAATTGCTAAAATTTTTAAAAAAATTCATATTGTTATTAAAAGACTAATTTCTATCAGATATTTTTCTTTAATTTTTTATATTTCGTTATTTGCAGTAATTTTAATAATAGAACTTTATTTTATTCAGTTTTTAGTGGAGGAGGGTTTAGTTTTAGCTGTTGAAATTATCTTAAATTATTCTATTTTAATTTTTCAATTATTTTTGTTTGTTAAAGGTATACTTTATTATAAAACTAATAATAAAAAACAGAATTATTTCATTTTATCTATAGTTGCATCAAGTTCGATAATGATTATTTTATTTATCTTTGGAAATATAACATTAGCATATTATATTTTCAATGCAAGATTCTTCACATATTTAATTATTTTTAATTTAATTATTATTCAAAATACTTATTTTGAGGAATTTTTTAATAAAGAAAAGAAATTTCTAATTTTAATAATGATTTTATTTATTATATTAGCAATTTTTTATAGTTTAAGAAAAATTGCATATGGATAAACATAATTAAAATTGAATTTTTTCTTATAGTGTTTTTACTTAATCCGAATTTAAGACTTTTTTATAAAGTTCAATGTGAGAGATAGCTGATTTTTCCCATGAAAATTCTGCCTTTACTCTTTCAATAGCCTCTTTTCCCATTTGTATAAGACGTTTTTTATCATTTAATAATTCTAGAATTAAGTCGCTTAATTCAGTGTAGTTTTTAAAATCAGATGTGAATCCCGTTTTACCGTCTATTATGATTTCACTGGGCCCCATAATGTCTGATCCAATAACTACTCTCCCGCATGCTCCTGATTCAATTATTACATGACCAAAAATTTCTTGTCGAGAAGGATAAACAACTAAATCTGCCATAGAATAATATTTTGCCAAATTATACCGAGAGATAAATCCGGTAAAAATCACATAATCAGATAAATTATATTTATAGATTAATGATTTTACCACATGTAGATAACCTGAATCTTCACCTATAATAAATAATTTAACATTTTTATTTTTTTGAACGATAAAATTAAGTATTTTAATTAGTTTATCTACACCTTTCCCTTTATTTATTCGACCAACATATAAAATTATATCAGATTCTTCAACATTATACTTTTTTTTTAAATCCGTTGGATCAACATATCTATAAAGTTGTGTATTCACTCCATCTGGAATATAATGAATATAGTCATTATCTATCCCAAATTTTTTTATGATTGAGATCTCATTTTTAGAAACAGCAATAAAATGAGGTTTCAATAATTTACGTTTTAAATAGCCAATTAATTTATCGTGAATCATTTTTGGAATCTTATCTCCATAATCCCAATTTATACTTATTCCTCCGTGTGGCGTTATTATAACTGGCTTCTTTTTCATCAATGATATTAAACATCCAATATCTTCCTGAAACGTCCTTACCGCATGAGAATGAAAAAGATCTATGTTCTTAGCTTCTTTTAAGAGAAATGGAAAAAATTTAAATGAAATTCGATATTCTCTAAATTTTAAGAATGAATGAAATCTATAAATATTGAAATTCTTGCTTTTTTTTTCGAAAAAATAAGTTCTCTCTCTTCCTTTTTGTGCTACATAAGAGGTAGTATAAATATTAGTCTTGATCCCCATTTTTTTTAAATAGGAAGTAAGATCCATTATATGATTATAAGGGCCACCAAATTTCCCAGTGAACATAGGAATTAATCTACCGATTGTAATCGGGTGATTCATGTTTATTCTAATTTAGTATGAAGAAATGAGAATTTATTTTGTATAATTTAAAAAAGAAATCTTATTTATGATTTCGGCATCATTTAAAATTTTCGAAAAATAATATTTTTAAATCCAACTAATAGTCCTAATCCCCATGCAAAACCCCGAGTGTGATGTAATAAAGATGTACCAAGAAAACCATGAATTTTACTTTTTGATTTAACAGCTACTTGAAACGAGGGTATAAGACCATAAATTAATAAGAATAATTCTGTTAAGACAAAAACCCAAAGCCAAAGTGAATAACAAAAAGAAATCCAAGATGGCAAATTGATATAAAAATTTATGAAATATAAAAATGGCAAAAATAAACTTGATAATAAAA
>SDBV01005903.1_pt1 | contig 17136 bp, 21 predicted proteins | sample 2277081 | NCBI WGS metagenome assembly SDBV01 (sample SAMN10402039, study PRJNA504765) | marine sediment metagenome | isolation source: marine sediment core GS10_PC15, 223 cmbsf | place: Arctic Ocean: Southern Knipovich Ridge | collected 2010 | reverse complement strand
ACCTGCTGCTGCACCAGGCCCATACCCCACCCTCGCGGCAGGAGTCCCGCTGGTGTGGTAGGGGGGTATAGCCGCTTCTGGTTCTTGTCAGGTCCAGCCCCATCTACTAATTATCTACTAAATTGTACTAAATTAGTATATAGCCAATGTCTCCTTACAGAAAATCGCCCCGCTACAGAAAAAGTCCCATACCACTACCCAGAAAACCTACAGGATTTCATGAAATGAAATTATACAGAAACGTAGATTACGGAAGCGCCAGCTTCGCTGTCGGGTATAATTTGACAAAATACAGGGTTCTGTGGTACATTGAGTTTTCAGTCTTTCCAATGGATTGCCCCTTTCCCTTGATGTAACTCAATATAAACCGAGAATTGCCATTATAGTATGACTCAAATTATCTATTCACTTTCAGAAAAATCAGATTATTGAAGTTTTTCTTTTGTGACGTAAATAGGGCCGAAGAGGTCTATTTACAGCAAAATACTTCATCATCGAATAGCCATATGTCCCAAATTTCGTGGAATAAAAACGCTCATCTCCCGTTATATTATGAAGGGACCAGGACCTTTTTGTATCTGGTTACCAAAAATTCTATAAAAGAAAATGGATTCAGGAATACACATACCAGGCCTGCCAGACTATCCCTTGCCGAAGATAGATCCTAAACGATATTGGTGGGAGCAATATTCTGTTGATTCGAGTTGTTGCAGAATTTCTATTAAGGCAGTCAAACAGTTTTGGGATAGGAGACAGTCGAATGGATCACAATGAATGTGCAACAGAAAGCAGTGTAGTCACTCAAACCGTAGTTGAGCAACTCGTGGACCGTGCCAGTGAACTCGCCGGTAATATTACGAAACTCGAAGTAGACGTTGGCGAACGGGTCCGATTATTGGTAGGATCACTTCCTGCCCAAGATGCCTGTCCTGATCCACCGGTTGACGAAAGTAGTTTTGGTTGTCTTAATGTGTCTCTTGGGTTGATAGACATGGCCAGAATTCGCATTAATGGCTATCTTCAGCATCTAGACAAGGGTAATATATAAACAATCGCATATGATTAAGTCCCAATCACAAAAAGATCACGAACAGACCCAGCGGGAGCTCAACCTCGCGCATTACCGCAAGAAACAGGCTGAGCGGGACTATTTCTGTGGTGACGGCATAACAGCCACAGGTCAGTTCTGGCAGTCGCACGGGTTCAACCGCAGGCCGGACCTACCCGGTCCTGTAGCAGAAGCTGATTTGGAAACATGATAAGTGTAGGACATAGCTCAGTGGTAGAGTGCCGATACAGCCATGAAAATGGCCGGACCCTTAAAGGTCTTGGTATCGGAGGTACGGGGTTCGATTCCCTAATCCTACTTTTCCGTATCCATCACGCGGATTAAAACCAAGCGATGGCATGCAGACTGTGGATCGCGGGCGGTGACTATTAGTCATGCAGTCGTGATCCTGGGCGGCATCAGATTATATGATGTTGCCGACGCGCTTACTCTAGGACTCCTTGGCGCACAGTCGTTCAACCTATACGTGACACCGGACCGCAAGGGATCTTTCCTTTTGATGGATTGATCTTCCTTGGGGCTGGGCCAGAACAAGAGCACTGAATCCGCCGGACTGGGACTGAGTACTTGCGGGACGGGAGAGCGGCAGGGAGAGCATGGGCCAAGGAGTCCTTGTGTAAAGTCTTTGAGTAGGGGTCTGTTAAGGAGAGAGATGAAACTAAAACACGGTTATTATTGGGTTGTGGGAGTAGATATTGGCAAGGCTCCACAAATACCCTACGTCAAAGAGATTGCTTTCAGGAATGACCGGGCACATACTTGGTCAACACTGACCGGAACGGAATATCATTATGATATCAATGGTGATGTTCTGTATAATCCTCATGGTAGTATCAGAATACTTCAGCGAATAACCGAACCGGTAGATATACAACGGCAGCCGTAATAATCCTAATCCCATCGGAGTCGGCCACTATGAGAGGCGGCTCCCGGAAAGGCGGTTGCCTGTTACAGGAGACTGAGATGAAGCGATGGAATGATTTTCTTAACAAAGATTTGGAATACCCGAAAATTGATGCCTTCCTTGCTGATATTACCGTAGTGTGCCAGAAACATGGATTCTCTATTAGTCACGAGGATAGTCACGGGGCATTCCTGATAGAGTCGTATAGCGGTGATTACGATCAATGGCTCGGCGATGCTTATATTGGGTCAAAATTGGGAGAACACTTAGCCACAGGAGATGAAAAATGACAGCCAGTAAAGACCTTGCCATAAGATGGACCGAAAGGGATATCCTCCACTTGATGGAATCGGGTATAAATGAAGTTCGTGTAGAGACAAAAAAGGCGAGAGATACACTAGTTATTGTAGTTAGCGAACTCCAGAATCGCTTAAATAGTTTCGGTGAACTTCGCAAATTAGACATCGCCGAACAGTTGGTGCGACACGAGCGGGTTGGAGAACAACTAGAGTCAATGGCCAAGAAACTAGTGACTCTGTGGGAACAACTGGATCGGCGACAGGCAGTAATACAGAAAGAGATTAAATCGCTATCGAAGCGGGTGTATGAACTGGAAAAGCGGTGACGTAGACATTCCCGTGGCCGCGGGTCAAGTCCTGTGCGGTAGTCTCATGCCACGCTGAAAGCCCATAAGGTGGCCACAGGCAAACATCCCCAGGGAGAGTATCCCTGGCCCGATGCCGTTCCGGCGGCGTCCTGCTTGGACGCGGGGAGCGTCCTACGACGTGGGCACAAGACCATGTCCATTTCAAAGAGTGGGGCAGGTAGTTCGCTTGCGGACTACCAGATGGGCAGTACTGAGAAATCGGGACTGTCCAGGTAGCGGCGTAGTTTCCCGCGCTGCGCCGCTACCAAATTTTACTAGATAACTACATTTTCCCGAACAGGAAATTCATACCAATTTTTCTATCGAAAAATCAACACAAGGCAGGAAATAATGAGTATTCTCTATGATGGCGGCGGCACAAGCAATGACATGCAGGTGGATACTGATATCGCTGCCGTGCTTGCTAGCGGTTCCGGTAATATTGATGTATCCGGCGTTAATTTTATTGACATCCAGTTAATCAGTGCCGCGGCTGGAGATACCTCTACAGTGGCTGTTCTGGAATTCTCCGGAGCCACTCCGTCCGCTGCCAACTTCATCAGGGCCACTGAGGTTCCTATATTAGCGGCTGACCTGGTTGTTGACGGTGACCTGCTCATGGTCGGGCTTTCAACTGCTACAGCGTATCTGAAGCAGCCGTTTCCGGTACAGTTTTCGCATACGACCAAGACCGTAAAGTTGTCGCTGTCCGCAGAAACCGCAGGGGCGAAGTATATTCGTTATGTGCTCGGGGCTGGGATACTTGGGAAGTCACCAATTTCTCCATTACCAGTAGTTGACGCCGCCGGTAACGCATTCCTTAGCACAATAGATTCAGCAGTAACCGACATAAGTTTGGCAATCTTTTCTGAAGATGATCCGTTTTCTCCCACTTCCAATGGTATGCAAATTCTGGTTGTCCGCAAAGACACCGGCGCAATGCCGGGTTCCGCTGCGGACGGTGATTACACGCCACTGCAAACTGACGCTACTGGTCAGTTGCGGACCAGGGATGACGACCTGTTGACATCAATGGGTGCTGTGGGTGGGGCTGCTGATGTTGACGGGGCTCAGCGCGAGCAGCTTCGGTACATCGGCGAGAACATCGACCAGGTGGCGATACTTTTCGACGAAGTATCGGCAACTGCAAGCTGGGGGGAGAGTGCCGACGCAACAGGACTCACACAGGAAACAGATCACGTCCCGGAATACGGCGCTATCAAATCTCTATCGTTTGACAAGGATGGTACTACGGTTGTTGAGGCGTCTTACGGCAAAACCATATCGAGCGTTGATGCTTCCGTCTTGCCCGGCACAGCCACCATCACGTTCTTTGTGAAGCGTGTAAACTACACGGATATCGCTACTGTTTTTGTGAGAGTTGGCACGGATGTCAGCAACTACGCCGAGTTCTCAATCGATCCGGTCGACTTCACGGCGGCGGTGTGGGAACATGTCAGTATCTCGCTACACGGCGGCGTGACTACTGGGACGGGCCTGGACCTTGCCGCGATTACGTATGTTGCCATCGGCGTGACGACGGACTTGGCAGGGGATACCTTCTCAGGTGCTAATGGTGTCTTCTTTAATTCCATCGCCGTACACTCCGTCTCTGAAACCGAACTAGCAGTATCCGGCGATGTGACATCCAATGCGGTCCGGGTGTCAAGCGTCGGTAACAACCAAGGCGGTAACTGGCCGAAGGATGCTGGTAATACTTCCGGGTCGACGCCGAGAATAGTAATAGCCACCGACGATATTAACCTGGCCGCGATAAAAGCCGCCTTGGCCTCAGGTGCCCCAACATCAGGTGAGGATCTTCTTGGCGAGTCGGATAACACTTACGCTACAGTTGTCACCGCACCGGCGAGACAATGCCACTACCTGCACGTTTCGGTCGGCAATGGTGGTGCTCGTATCAGCATTGATGGCGGTTCGACCGTGGGCTTCTATGTTCCCGCGAATACCGAGCGGCTATTCCCAAACCTGGTCATCGCGAGCGGTGCAGTTATTCAGGCTAAGAAATTGGTCGATGGTGGAACGCAATACACCAATGCTTTCGCAAGCGTATGGTAGAGGAGTAGGCATGGCGCGCGAGGGCTGGCTAGATTTTAACAATGACACCCACATTCGACTATATCACTTTATACTTCGTACTCGTCGGAGGCGCTTTGTGCCTCTGGCGACACAGATACAGGAGATGACATGACTACCAAGGAGGCACGAGCGATAAGGATCTGGTTCCAGAAAAACATTGGGCTGCTGGGCTGGAAAGTGTCTATCACTATTGGCGATATTCCGCCGGAAGCGTTACTGAATGATATAGAACCGGGTGATCGTTGGAAATTCTGCGGTAGAAGTGTTGGTTATGCTCAGTTTCATCGGGCCGTTATCTGGATACATCCCAAGTCCCATGAAGATAAACCAATGATTAATAGCGAAGAAGAGACACTATTGCATGAACTTTTACATTGCTTTCATGCGTTGGTTGGTATGGAAGAAAACGGGCAGCAATGTGAATGGGCGAACAGTCGGTTGGCGGCGGTGTTAGTGAAGCAGTACAGGGCCGATAGTGAATAGGAGACAAAAATGGCCAAACCCAAACTCTCTAAGCTCGTTTCTGTCATTCTACAGTTTCCGGTTTATGCCGCGAGACTGTGGAAGGTAAGGAACAAACTACGCGAAGCCGTCTCCTTCCACTTTAACCCACCGCAAAAATTGATATGGGCGTATATTGTCAGGCAGATTGAGGCTGGCAAGCCTATCCGTATCCGCATCCTAAAGGCCCGGCAACAGGGCGTGAGCATGTTCTTTCGTCTGCTCATTTTGTTCTGGATACTCAAAAAAGAGGCCCATGAGGCCATAAGCATTGCTAATAAATTGTATCTGCCACAGCAATGGGTCAGGCAGTCGAAGTCGTTAATCAAGCAGTTGCATAAGCAGATTAGTGATGCTCCGGTACTAACCTCAGCGACCAAGTACGAATTAGCTTTCGAGGAACTGGACTGGAGTCGTTACTCTATTGGGTCCGCAGAAGGCGAGACGCCTGGCATGGGCGAGACCCTGAACGTCATCCATTGTAGTGAGATCGCTTCGTGGAAAGACCCTGACGGCATCCTGACTGACCTATTACAAGCCGTACCGCCGACTATTGACACTGCCATCATCCAGGAAAGTACCGGCCGTGCCATGGGTGACTGGTGGTTCCAGCGTTACATGGAGGCCAAGGAGACAGATTGTGAATTCGACTGCATCTTCCTACCGTGGTATATGTCGCCGGAATATGACCAGGATGTGGTTGAGGACAGGACTGGTGATGACAAATATACTTGGGCCGATCTTGGGGAATTGGATAAGAGGGAACTTGAGACACTAGCACATACTGAACGATATCAAAGGGCGGTAGCCCATCTGTATGGTATGCCGGATTTGACACCGGGCCAGATGATGTGGCGGCGGAAGAAGGTTATCAATACCTTCCATGGCGATGTCGATATGTTCGCCAACCAGTATCCCGCCTGTGAAACCGAGGCGTTCCTGTCCGAGGGCCGAAACGTATTCACACAGGTTCAGGTCCGTCTCGCCCGCGATACGCAACGGCCCATTATTGAACGATATGACATCGACTTCAAGACATATCATCCGAAGTCGATGTCACTGCAACGGAATGACGATGGTGGAGATCTCGCTATTTACGAGGCCAAGGACGACCGTTACCATTATGTAATTGGTGCCGATTGTCAGTGGGGGGTTACAGATAGGTCCGACTTCGACGCCCTTTATGTGCAGTGTCTGGAAACCGACCGGATTGTGGCCAAGGTCATGGGCCGGTACGATCTCGCAATCTGGGGCAAGATCATCGCGGGACTTGGCTGGCACTACAACGAAGCGTGTGTGGCCCCCGAGCGAAACGCCAAGGCCGCCAACTCCGTGATGCCGCTGTTGCGTGGCGTGTCGTCACAGTGGACGTACCCGAATATTTATATCAATCGTGACAGGCTTGGTGTCAAGATGACTGGTGCCTCAAGTTTTGGCTGGTTAACAACTGAGCCTAGCAAGGGTGAATTAATGTCCTACGCCAAGACCCAGACGCTTGGCGGCGACCTTGATGACGAGGGTAAAATTGATCGGACCTCGAACTTCGATTGGTGCGATGAGGAATGCGTTGACCAGATGATGGCCTATATTTGGGACGACCAGAATAAGATGACGGCACCAACCGGTGCCCATGATGATCTACTCATGGCCCGTCTCATTACCGCGTATGTGGCATATCACAAAAAACCTGAAACCACTCTATTCTTTGAACGGGAGGAAACGGAAGCGGTTTTCTTGATGACCACGGCTGAGGAGCGGATGCATTATATGGCGAACCACAACGATCCTGACTATGAGGAATACAGTGAATAGGCACGGATATGGCGAGTAAAAGGGCACAGGCGTACAAAAAAGACTCACTGCCGGAAAAGACCATCGCCAATCGTGTGGAGATGTGGCGCAGGCGGATTGCCGATGCGCAGAAACATCTGCATATGGAAGACCGGATGATCTGGGCCGAAAGGGCCAATATCTATCTTTCTGGCGGGCACGAAGTACCCACAAGGGGTAAGGCCGAAAAGACTTCCCATATCTATTTCAACTATTCACTGCCACTGACCGAGGAGTTGCACCGCGAGTCTATCCCCTCCATCCCAACTCCTTCCGTTGACGCCCGGACAAAAGCATCTGCCGCTCTTGAAAGGGTAACGCAACAATTCCTGAGTTATCAGTTTGACAAATATGGCGATCATATAATAAGTGTTATTGATGATGGCCAGTGGGATGATGACAAGATGGGGGTGGCTGTTTTCCGCGCCGATTGGAAGATGACGACTGAGACTGCCAATCCTACATCTGATATCTCACAGGAAAATGTAGATATTCAGCGTATCCGTGCCGACAAGGAAAATCTCGATTCCTTGTCGCAGGTTATTTCTGATAGCGATTTGGACGTTATTCATCTACCGGAGCATGAGGGGTTCCTATCATTGCTGGAGGAATTCTCTGAGGAATACACGGACCTGCAACGGCACATTCAGGACCATCGGAGCCGATTGACTACCATTACCAAGGAGGGGGTAAGGATAGAGCGGGTTGGTCCAGACAGATATGTTTTTGATGATAGTGCAGGGTGGGAGAAGCGTGCATGGGAAATGGAGATCAAATCAGTCAGGGTAAAGTTCCTGATTGAGAACGGGTACCAGAATGTCAACCCGAAGAATGCCCCGCCCGAAGATACCAGTGTGCTTATTCCCTACGAAGACAAGACTGTCAAGATAGGGGAGATACACGACCGGTTCAATAACAAGGAATATGTTATTCCCCTGGAGGGGGAAGGGGATAAGTTCCTGATGGACAGACCGTGGCGGTATGGTGATCTGGACATATACAAACTCATCACCTTCCATCCGTACAATCCGGACCAGTCCTGGGGCGTGCCGTTGATGCTGTCTCTGATCCCAATTTTGGAAGAGTTGTCTGTAGTGGACTTCTTCATTCAGCGGCATGTCAAAAGCCACCCAACTCCCAAGATATTCATTCCATCCGGTGCTGGTTCGGACAAGATCAAGAAGGGGATCAAAGATACGAACCAGATGATTATCGAGGTGTCCCAGGAGCAGTCATCTGGAATCAACATCTATAATCCGCCAGCTATTCCTCCCGCATTGACGGAATGGCGGAACAGTCTGATTAACGAACTGCGCCGGGCTGCCGGGTTGGACGCTCAAGATACCGGGCAGAGCAATCCACACCAGGTAACTGCCACCGAATCCTTTGCCCGTTCACGTGCGGGAGAGGGTCGGATAGAGGATCGGCAGAGGGTTATCGTGTCGTTGCTGTCGTGGTTCGGTGAGATGTTCCTTGAACTGTATCGCAGACACGCCATGAATGCAACCGAGATTGAGGTTAATCGCGGCGATGGTCCTAAGTGGGAATTGATTGAACCGCGAGATTTGCCTGTCAATGTTGATATTGCTTTCGATATTGAGGCAGTTACTGATAGGGGCCGGGAAGAAAAGATGGCGCGTGCCGACCGGGTATTGAAGGCTGCTCTTGAATCACAGATTCCAATAGACAGGGACGGGTTGTTGGAGTGGTATTTCAGGGAGTTGGGCGTAAAACGACCGGGCCAGTTCAGGGTCGGTGGTGCCCCCTCACCTGAGAATATAGATGCTATTAGTGGTTCGCCCGGTACGGCTGGTGGAAGCGAAGCACCAATTGGTACAGAACAAAATACCGATGCAAATGCAAGATTTGGTGGCGGGGCAAAAGCCCTTGCCGAAACTGCGATATAGGAGATGAGATGAAAACTGAGACGACAATAGATGTTTTTGAGGTAGGGTCGGCGTGGGTAGTTACGACCGAGTGCAAGCGGGTTGCCAAGATTCTGTCTACCGGCACCGTCACTGTTGAGGTAAGGGTTGATCCCCGACTGCCGCCAATCAAACAAACACGGCGTATTGTCACCGCCCTGATCTGTACCCCGTCCAAGCCAGTACCCGGTCACGTTACTACGGCACAGGCTGACCAGAACCTGTTTCATCGGCTTGACAGCAAAGAACTGTTCGATTACGACCAGTGGCAGGAGACGTGGATTGAAACCCCACGAGAGCGGTACGTTATTCAACAGGGCAAGCCGAGGCAGATCGAAGATGATTGGATATGGGTAGTCACTGTTCACGAGGTTAAGGGTCGCACCGCCTCCCATGAGGCACACGCCTCCCCGTACAAGCTTGGTCCAAAGGCCGACAGAAGCGGGATGAAGGTCGATAGCGGCACTACTATTGAGGCCGTATTGGTTCCGCCCGAGGATGTGCATCCGCAATTGTTCGATGTACTGGGCAAGGATGAACAAACCCAGTCCGAGATAGATAAGGACAAGGAACGGAGGGCGTGGATTGAGCAGTACAAGAAACAGGTTGTTGCGGATGAACAGGAAGCCCGAAAGGGTGATTGCTCACTCAATACCTCGTGGAAGCCCGTGACAAAACTAAAGATGCAGATGGATGTCTGCGGACTCGAACTGGAAGATACGGGAAGCGGAGATTACAACGCCCGTATCCGGGTGCTACTGTCCGCCTACCTGAAAGGGATTGGGATCAATCCGTGGGACGTGTACGAAATGGGTCGCGTGGAATTTACTGAGGCTGTCGAGACGGCGCGGCAGAAGATGCCGGTATGAGTCTTCACTGTTTTGGTTGCGGGGCTGTTGGTACTGAACGGTGGGCATTATGTGCTACCTGTCATGGCTGGTATCATTTTATTGACGAGGAAACCCATCAGCGACTGACTGGCCATCAGCCATTGCTTGACCCTCGTGATGGCCCGGTTGTTCCCGGCGTGGTCCCGGACAAGATGCACAAACACTACGACTATGCTGTTGGTGCCTGGATCACATCTCGCAGCCAGAAGAAACGACTATATGCCGAGCAAGATATGATTATGGTATCGGCAAAGGACGCGTGGCGGAACAAGGACAAGCCGCGGTCAAGTGGATTTGTTTACAGTTATGCCGGTCAGAAAAATCACCAATCATCCGCTGAAAGAAGCGGGGTCCGGACGGCTACGGGCCAGGAAGTAGTATAGGAGATAACATGTCAGAAATGAATATGAACATTGCCCCGGACCCGGCTGCCAAACCAGTAATCAAACCTGCCGCAGAAGAGACGGCTTCGGCAGCAACGACTCCGGCAGTAACGGTTCCAGCAGAAGAAGTAACTCTCGTCGATGGATTACCGTCAGGTAAACCTAACGGAGAGACAAAAACAGATAACAAGGCCGCGAGTGCTGAAGAGGCACCTCCGGCAGTTGCGTCCGCAAATCCGCAGGATGCTCGTATCTGGGATGAAACATTCCCTGGATTTGCCGGACAAAGTGGTTCCATGCCTGCTGATATGCAGGCGCAGATGTGGCGAAATAAGGCACTGACGGGTACGACCGCGACGAGTCCCAAAGAGGATGAGGGTCCCGGTCGCCCACCAGTTGTGCCATTGCCACTTCTGGATCCTGATGCCGCAGCTAAACGTCTCGAAGAGGCCATCACTGATGGTAATACCGAGGCGCAGATTGCGGCAACAGCGGAAATTGCAGCCTTTGCAAGGGGTGCTGCTGAAACTGTAAACAGTTATGGGATGCAGAACGAATTTGATATTCGTCAGATGCAGACTAAGATTGACCAATTACAGCTTCCCGCCACGATTCGACAAGTTGGAGTAGGCATGCCGGGATTTCAAGATTCCGACGTTGCTGCCGCTCTGACACTTCTCGAATCCGGTCAGTGTTCAGATCCTGCGTTAGCAGTCGGTTATGCAGTCAATGCAAGACTTGTGGAATCAAAGAGTACGCCCCCGCCAAGTCTTACCGATGAAACAAGACGTAAGGCTGAAGCTCTCGCGGCAGCGTCTGCGCCCGAGAGCGAGACTACATCTCCCGTTCCTAAATTCGCCGGATCCCCTCGTATGGATTCGCCGGAGATGAAGGCCGCACTATTAGCGGACCATTTAGCGGAACAGGCGGCAAAGGCAAAATAGCAGAATGATTTCAACTCAAAAGAGCATAGCTCAAAAAGAGTACAACTAAAAGAGGAAGAAGATGTCTTATGAAACAATGGACGGAACTGTTTCTTCTGCGGTATACCGTTCCACGTTTGAAAAACTTGTTACCAAGGGCATTATTGATACTGCCATTCAGTGGGGGATATGGACCCATAGCCCGTTCTTGATGTCTCTCGGAATTACTGCCTTTGGTGCAAACTCCATTGGCAACTTTGAGGCGTTCGGCAAACGGACAGCAAATGGTAGTGTCCTGAAGCGCACTGGTGGAAACTACGTTGAGGGTAGTATCTTTGAGACGGCTGCAACCTTGCAGCACGTTGGCAGAAACGGTTCGTTCACTCCCGAATTCAAAGAGGGTGGCGACAATTATGCTTATGCATATACCCGTCTGATGGGTGCCGAGTTCATTCCGGACACCGATATTCAGGACAATGCCGGTGCTGGCAAGATTATCGACCTGAAGACGTATCGTTCCCAGATGCTAATCAAGACCATTGCCCGCGATTTGAACTATGTCCTGTTGGGCAATAGTTCTGCCCCTGACCATGACGCCAAGGGGTGCACGTTGATGAAGTCCTCACTGGACCATTGGCTTGGTGTGACTGATGCCACCGTTGGTGGTATTATCAGAAGTGCTACTGCCGCTGATGGCAGTACGACTTACTGGAAGCCACAATTGAAGGAAATTGCCAGTGTTGGTGGTGGCGGTCCGTTTGACAGACCCATTCCGCTTCGTCGCGGCATGATGAAGGTCTACAACGATGCCAGTGCGTTGGCTGAAGGCATGAATCAATATCTGCTCCTTTGCACCCAGGGTGCATGGCAGTATTGGGACAGGTTGTTCTATGCTGATGCGCAGGAACGAGATGGTGCCCTTGGTAAGCTCGGAACCTATGACACCGCCGGTGTTGAGCATAAGGTGTTCCGGAGCCAGCCGATGATCTGGGATCCATCCACTCCAGTTCCGACTGGGGCCACAGGTTCTACCGAGGCGATTTATGGTATCCACCTGCCCAGTTACAATGTCCACTTCCATACAGAGGAAGGTCTTACACTTGAAGGATGGGAAGCCCCCCGTGTCCATGACCAATTCCGGACAGAGGTTCTTCAGTTCCGTCTTCGTTACACGCCAGTAATCACGAACCTTCGTCCGAGCTTCCTGGCCTACAACATGCCCGCCTGCGGTGACTAAACCCGCGGCGTACAAATAAAAGGAAAGCATTATGGCTTTTACAATTACCCAGGCAACCCATAAGCTGGACAAGCCTATTTTCCAGGCGCTGACCAGCACCGGTGTTGCGACCGCACTGCATACGCCTGGCCATACGATACGCTCTACCGATGGTAGAGAGTACAAGTATATCAAGTTCGATTCATCCGGTATCGCCGCTGTTGCTGGTGCCCCATGTGTCGTTGCAAAATCGGAGGATACCAATGTCATCACCGCAGATCTTAGTGATGGAAAAGATGTTGCAGTCGGTTGTTTCCTGTCGATTCTGACAGACACATATCATGGCTGGATTCAGACGCTGGGTCGGGCCGTGGATTGTCCCGTAAGTGGCAGCGAAGCGGCTGTCAATGCGGGGGAACCGCTCGGCGCAATATCTGCTGATGGCGACCAGGTGTGGTCGTTTGTGACTGTGGGCGGAACTTCCGCCGAGAAAGCAATTGCCCGTATGGATGGTTCCGGCGGTTTTGCAACAATCGAGCTAATCAAATAGGAGGTTGTAATGGCTTTTGCATTTACACAACTTACCAGTGATCTCGATCAGTCGATTATGCAGGAACTTACCAGTACCGGGGTATCGACACCACTACACGATCTTGGACATCTTATACGATCCACTGACGGTCGAGAGTATATGTATGTCAAGTTCGATAATGGTGATGCTGTAGCTGCCGTTGCTGGTGCTCCGTGCGTTTCCGCACAGTCGGAGGACGCCGCCGTAATAACGTCCGATACTAGCGAAAGTGGATTACACGCTATGGGTATCTTTCTGTCAATATTGACAGATGGCTACTATGGCTGGATTCAGACGTTGGGGCGAGCCGTTGATGCGCCCTGTACTGATGGTGCAAGTGGGGAGGTCGCTGCTGGTGATCCACTTGGCTGCACTGTCGATTCACTATGGACGAAAGTAACGGTCGGTGGTACAACCGCCGAAAAGGCGATTGCACGAATGGCTGGTTCTGGTGGTTTTGCGACCATCGAAATTATCGAGTAACTCTTAGGGGGAGGCGCTGCGCCTGTGGCGTCTCCCCAACCTTTTTGGAGACAGTATGGCTAACGGAGATAATATACCTGATGTGGACGGCGAAACAAGAACTACCCACGGTGCGGAATACAGTATTCTTATTCCCGAACTTGAGGATGCCGAAAGGGAATACCCGATACCGTTGTGCAGCACTTTACCGCCGGAGCAGGACAAGGAGATCGTAGCACTGGCCTGCGGCAGCTATTTGGGGCCTGATGTTGGACCGTACAATAGCCACCGCCAGTTAGTGCGACAGTTGACAGCCGACTACGGGAACAACTTCTGGAATATTCCATCGCAGCCCCGGCTTCCGTATCCGTACTCGGCGCTGGTGCTGTTGGCGTCAATGTTCAAGACCGAGAAGCAATTCGACAAAAAGGCCGACTGGCTCCTATGGCTTGATGATGACGTTATTGTTCCCGTAAACCTGATGAGGGTGTTGCGGGAGGCGGCAGATCCCATAGACCGCCCGTTTATCAGCGTGTTGGGCTATGACCGGAACCCACCGTTTAGGCCAGCCGTATGGGACTCCTTCCAGGCTGGTGGTGTCGAGACTATTCGGCAATGGGATTTTGACCGGATGCCCGATGAGGGACTGCATGAGGTTGCCGTTACTGGATTGTGCGCCGCGATCTTCCACCGAAGTCTCTTTGATAGAGTTAGGCAGCCGTGGTTTGCCTATCTGCCAAGAGAGGTCAATAATAACGGCACCCTGTCTGGTGGGGCTAATCCCGATGCGTGGTGGTGTGAGCAATGTCACAGGGCTGGCATTCCGGTATATGTGACATTGGATGTTGATATAACCCATCTTGGTCAGAAGATGCCAATCAATAGTGTGACTGCACCGTTGTTGTCACAGCTTTTTGGGAAAGTAGTATAATGGCTCGGTTAGTTTTAGGTATGGGAACGGGTCGGTGCGGAACCATGTCCCTGGCAAGACTGCTTGGTCTGCAACACGATACGGAATCGACCCATGAATTTCCGCCTACTCCAACATGGTCAACGAACCATGACGAGGCCATGTCAAGGGTGGCGGGTATTGCCGCGAGATTGTCTCTGGTTGCTGCTGATGTAGCGTGGCATTATTTGTGTCACTTGTTAGTGATACTGGACAACTATCCAGACACTAAATTCATCTGCCTTGAACGGGACAGGACCGGGTATCTGATAAGTGCGTACCGTAAAATATTAGCAAACGTGAATCCGTTCCAGGACCATGACGGAAGGGATTGGATATCGTTCCCGGAATTTGAATGTGGTGTTCCCAAGTTCAATCGGTGCAGCAGAGACAAGACGCTTCAGCGATATTACGATTTCTACATTTTGAAGTCGTATAGGTTAGCAGAACGGTTTTCTGATAATGTCCGTATCTGGCCAATGGATGTTCTAAACAATACAGTTTTGCAGGCCGAAATGCTGACATGGGCCGGATTCGACAAACCTGTTATTGAGCTAAACATCAAAGAGAATGTTGCCACAACCATAGTCTATGAGTACAAGGAGATGGTATGAATCACGATGTTTTATGTGGCAAGGTCAGTGGCCTGATTGATCCGCTCGATCTTCCAGAGCCGGGCAACGGAGAAATCATTGCTGTCGGCACTCCAATGTATGAGTCAATGAAACGGGACACGGTTCATGGTTTTGCCGCAATGATGATGGAGATGGCCCGTGATTATCCAAAGGGGAATATCTGGCACCTCAAGCCGCACAACGAACGGTTGACGTGGCCTTTTTCGTGCTATTGGATTATCCGTTCCATGCTGGCACAGGAGATGATATTCGGGCGCAAGGCAACATGGTTGCTCTATGTCGAGGATGACGTTGTGGTGCCATCAAACCTATTCGAGATACTGTGGCGTGAAGCCGACCCGGAAGAAAGGCCCTTTGTAGCGGCGGTTGCGTACAGTCGATATGAGCCGCAGTTACCGGGTATCACTGAAATAGGTGACGACGGTATTGAGAGGCAGTGGCAAGCTGCTCCGTGGATGGGCCTGCACAAGGTAGAGACTGCCCCATTGTGCGCCACCCTGATGCACAGGAACTTGTTCGAGAGGGTGCCGCAGCCATGGTTCGATATGTCATCGCCAATTATTGGAAGCGCCTCGGTGACTGGACCGGCCAGACATTTCTGTAAACAGATGAAGAAGGTTGGCATCTCTCCATACGTTTGTTGTGACGTTACCGTGGGGCACCTTTCGCAGCCACAAATTATAGGTAGGCCAGTATGACCGATGTTGGCATAATCATACCGGCAATTGGGATAGATGACTTGGTAGTCAGGCGTCTCAAAAAAAGTATCCAGAATGCCGAATTTTCTGGATCGCTTGAAACCATAGTCATCCACCACGCCAAGACCGACCTTCCAAATGTCTCGCGCGCCCGTAATGAGGGAATACGCAGCCTCAGCCACTGCGACGTTGTTATCTGTGCGGATGCAGATGTGGTTGTCTCAAAGGGACTTATAACCGCATCATATGATATCGCGCAAAAAGGGAAGCACTGCTGGCAGTATCCAACTGATATTTATGACGGTCCACCATTTGAGAGGAAGAGTGGCAAGGGTCCGTGGAATGCGATGACTTACCAGAATTGGGTCCGTGTCGGTGGCTGGGATGAGCGGTGTTTCGGTTGGGGTGGAGAGGATGATGTACTCCACCGCGATATATCATTGGCCGGGATACAGTCATGTAATAGCGGCGTCCCGTTGTTCCACCACCGACACAAATCTCGCTGCACGGACCGGGGGCCGGAGAATATCCTGGTTGCACAGCCCACGCCATGGAACTGGATAAAGCCGAATGCTCACATGTGCCTTCATGTTACCTCAAAGTGCAATCTGGAATGCCGTGACTGTTCGATGTCTCCACTGATGCGAGCGAGTCCGGGTTATGAGCTTTCAGTATCAGAAGTAGAGAAGTGGATTGACGTGACGCTGGAGGCAAGGTATCACTTCAATTCTGTGGTATTGACTGGCGGAGAGCCTACGTTATGCAGCCACCTTCCGAAAATTGCATCGCTAATAAAGCAGTCTGGTATTTGCGACCATGTCAAGATGTTCACAAACTGTGCCGGACTGGAGAGGATGCAGGACAAGTTACTGCCGAGCCTCGATCTCGTCGCCGTGTCTGACCACGGGCAGCTGATTCCGGATCTGCGAGCATGGGGCAATAGGGCGTGGGTAACGGACAGGCGGGAGCATTTCCCGCGACCAGATAATTCAATTGAGAACACCCTGCCTGCTAAGTGTGTCGGTGGCCTAGAATTTTGCCTATACTCTGGCCGGGTATATGAATGTCCCACCGCACTATCGACGGCGATACACTATAAATGGGCCATTGATTCAGAGGTAGTCAAGGGACGATACCTTGATAGGCTAATGAGTCTGGAACGTTACAATCAGAAATTATGTAGAGTATGTACGGCGAATCGCAGGGTCCGAGCAATTACTGGTTCAAGACCGGTAAAGGAGATAATATGTGGATAGCACTTGCAACTGCAATCGGGATCATTCTTGGCTTTATTGCCTGTGCATTGTTTGCGGGCCGTGTGCCGAGAGGTCCGGGTGAAATGTAACTTACACGCACAACTCGTGGCAACACGAGAACAAACAACTCGTGACCGGGAACAGTGCCGCCTGCAATGGTGGGTGTCTCCCCTGTCCCGGC
>SDBV01005902.1_pt1 | contig 17138 bp, 11 predicted proteins | sample 2277081 | NCBI WGS metagenome assembly SDBV01 (sample SAMN10402039, study PRJNA504765) | marine sediment metagenome | isolation source: marine sediment core GS10_PC15, 223 cmbsf | place: Arctic Ocean: Southern Knipovich Ridge | collected 2010 | reverse complement strand
TAGATTGCTCTAAAACATCTAATTTTAAATCTTCTTGATGTTCATGAGCTAATTCAGAAGGGCTTTTTCCAAGAAATTCACAGAACTTAGCCATTAAAGAAACTCTCGAACTCTTGGATTTTACCCCTTCTAACCATTTTACAACATATTTATCTTTCTCTATAGCCGTAAAATTGTTTATTTTCTTAAATTGACCCTTCTCATTTTTTTCAATTGCCATAATAGAAAAGAACCAATTCAAATTTATAAATTTACGGTTTTTTTCTGAATCTTACAAAGAAAAAAAGGATTTATTCAAGGTCTAAATTTGAAAAAAATCAAAATTTATTGAGAAAATTCAAGATAATTTGAAGAATTTCAAGATTTCTTGAAAAATTTCATTTTAATAATCCTGTTTCCTTAGATCAATGAAATATTGGTAGAAAAATTGTGTATCTTAAATAAGTTCTCTCAGAAATACTGTAACAATTGAAATTATACTCAATTATTTAAGTATTGAAAATTGGTTCCGATCATGATTCATGCTAACATCACATTTAGAGTAGGGAAATTATTTATCCATTTTCATATTACGAGCACTTTATTCATGAAAGAGAAAAATAAATTAAAAAGCATTAAAGCTGAGCTCCAGTTAATTAATCAAGGCTTGATAAGAAATAATATTGAAAATTTGCCTATCGATAATTTAATAATCAAAAAAGAAACTTTAATCATTTCAATTCCATTGAATGATATTCATTATATTAATGATACGTATATTGAATTAAAAACATTAAATTTCAAGTTTAATGATTGTTCTATTAATTTAATTTTTGATCATCAACCTTATTCGTTTCAGGAGCTCTCGCAAAAACCAGTTGAATTCAATATTGGAGTTGCTCAATATAAATAAGAAGTGGGGAGAGATAAATATAGGTTCTAAACAAAAAAAAGAGATTTTTAGCAGAATTATACCCATTTATCAAGGTTACATTTGCATGAAAATAATATATAAAAACGAGGTGAATAGAATGCTTCTAACAATTTTTTCAATTTTGGATAACTCCCTAAGAATTTCGTATGCTATTCTTAAACTAATATTGTTGTTAGTAAGAGAACGCAGGGTTAAGTAATATTCTACGAGGTTTCCATTATTTTTTTTTTTTTTTTTCTCAATAATATTACAATTTGTATCTAAATATAGAAAAAATAAAATATTGGGCAGTAAATCTTCCATAATTGGATTATTACATAATTAAAAAAAATAGTAAATAGAATTGGAAATATTAAAAATAATAATTCTAATCGATTATATACACAAAATATTAACAAGGGAATTTTACATTCTCAAATCTTTTTTTTATTGCTATAGAATCTTCACAAAGCATTTTTCTGATATAATTCTTAAGATTTTTATATGTATTCCCTCCATTTTCAATTTTTTGAAGATATATTTTTATCCATAAGTCAAGTTTCTGTAAAATCACATTTGGATTAAAAACTAAAACACCCTTTTCGTCTTGATTTGCTTCCTCTATTCTATTATCTAGATAGCAACCACATTTTATTCTTCCTTCATGGATTAATCCATTTCGCACATATTTATAAAAATAATATCCGTATTCAAAAGTAAAAATTTTTATTTCTTTTACAAGAAATGTAATTATTCTATCTTCTACTGTGAGTTTTTTATTTGGAAATGATTTTCCTCTCAGATGATTTTTAATAAATTCCCTATAGTCTTGCACTTGCCTAACATCTGTGATTATTATATTCGCTAAAAAATCAATTAACGTAAAAACTAACACTCCTTGGGCAAATGCGGATAAAGCTTTAGCAGGATTAAGATAAAATTGATCTATTCTTGTTCTAAATGCCTGACTAAGTTCACTTGGATCATATAAAGTTTCCTTCATTATTTTATCAACACTATAACCAGGGGCGAATATCCTTAGTTCCTCAATTCTCATAAGACGTAAATAATCAGTAATGAATTATAAGATTATCCTAAAAGCACTAAAAAATATTCTCCGAATAACGAGGTTTGTTCAGCATTTAAGATTTCCAAATAGACGATAATATCATTATTATTGATGATGCAATTATATTGGAGTTTTTTTATTCTAAAAGCGAGAAGATCTGGTTCCCTCTTTTATTGAAATTAATTTTAAAATTTTTAGAATTTTATAGGAGTTTATTTTAAATTTTCTATTAGGCAAAATAGTTCCTGGAGATATTTAATATAGATATCCCAAAAATTCCTGAAATTTAATTCATTTATCTTTGATAAAAAAGTGTACATTATAAAGTTGCGAAATTTATAATGGGATATTTTGGTATGGTTTATAATAAAAACATTTTGAAATAACTCCCACCCATATTTAAAACATTCTTTTTTATCAAGTTTGTAAAGTGCTCTGAGGGAAGTATCCGGATGAAATGGATACCTGGGTGATGGTAGATGGAGTAATTCTTTCTTTAACTTTAATTCTTTGATTTTTACTTCTAAATATTTGATTTTTATATTATTCACTTTCAAATCGAGTATCATTTCCTTATAAAAGTCAGTAAATGCGTAAATAAATGATAAATTGCTCGTTTTATCTTCTTGATTGATCAGGTACTCAAGCATTTTATTCCATTTTGCGAGGCTTGCATTTGGACTTCTGTTAAGCTCAGCTAAGATTTGACAGAGATTAATAAAATATGTTTTATCTTCTGAGAGCTCCTTTTTTCTAAATTGTTTAAAATAGTTTTGCACACAAGCAAGAAATTTATGAGGTTCTCCAAGTAATTTCGATAACTTTGATATAGAGAAGGGATCAACATCTATTCTTTCTGTTTTTTCATGCACAAAAGAGTCTCTTGAATGATATTTATAGATTTTTAGTTGATAATAGAATTGTTTTGCCAAATCTTCATTCCAAGAGATAAGAGCATCATGAAAATTCTTTTTAGTACCCGGTATTGCACTACTCTCTGTTAATTCTCCCGCGATCTTAAGAATATCTCTAACTTTTTTAAGATCTTTTATAAAAGCAGAATCGTCTGGAGGAAAGTAACGAATAATATTTTCAAGTAAGATAATACAAAAATTGTAAACTTGCGTATCCTTACTCGGATAAATCCTAAAACCGAAAAACTTTAACTTGTTTATGAAATAATCTCTATTCTCTTTAAAAAACTCTATTTCTTCTTGTTTCAAAAGTTCTAAAATATCCAAAATCTTATAAATTGTTGAAGAGAGATTATATTTACCTATATTCAAAATCGTATAATTTCTTTTTGCATTTTCAATAACCCATTTTGCCACACCTAAATCAACTATAATATTATGGCGCTGAAAACTTAAAATTAAGTTCAATTGGATTTGAATATCCTTAAACATGTATCTATTCTGTTTGAAATATTCAAATATTTTTTTTTGGATCCATTCTATAAGAAACTTGGTTTGGTTAATTCTTTTTATCAAATTGTCTAAAACCAATGAGATGTCCAAAAATATTCTCGTTGTTTTTTCATCCATGTAACTTTTGCGATTTCCTATTAATTCAAATAAACTTATGATTGAGTGTAATAATGGTGTGGCTTGTTCAATATCTTTATAAGAATAGTCTAGATTCACGAAAAGGTTAAAAAAAGCAAGTTCCCATTGCCACCGAATTGAGTTTATTGTTAAATCAGTATCAACATTCTGTTTAAATAATTCATAAATTTTTTCACTATTATAGTTAAATTTTTCATGAAGAAATTGATATAGAAAAATCCTATTACTGATTACATCATCCAAATTATAACTCGATTGGAAGACTATAAAACTATCCAAGTAGGATATGATTTCTTCTTCAGAAAGCTTAAAATTAACATAATTTTCATAGATTTCCTTCAAATCTGAACTTTCAAATAGAATTTTAAATGTTTCATTCTCGTTTAGGAATTCTTCAAATTTTTGATTTTTCGTGATTTTCCATTCATCAAACTTTAAATGCAATAATATTTCAAGCGGATTTTCGTTGTATTTATTACTATATATTTCATCACTGATATTATTTCTAAAAATTAAGTTTTTCTTGTCCTTTAATTCCCATTCATCTTTTACTATTAAATCATTTAAAACTTCATAAATAATATTCAATGATTCTATTAAATGATTTTCAATAATGTATGCTCCAATTGCTTTTAAGATTTGATAATATCGCCATCGTCCTGCCTGATTTAGGAATTCCTCATTCTTTGCTACCAAATATCTAATATAATCGAGAATTATGGCATCGTAATCTTTTATAAAGAAGTAGTTAACTCTTAACCAAATTTTAGCATTCTTTTTATCAATTTCTGGATTAAGTGATGTTTTTATCCAATTTTGTTTATCTTTTTTAAAATAATCCCTAATTAATCGATATATAGGAGTATCCTCCTCTAAAAAACCTTTTTCCTGAAGAAAAATAATAAAAGATATTTTAAATGAAGAAGATATTTCAATAGAGTGTAAAATATTAGAACAAAAGAATACCAGATGATGTCTTGTATTTATCAGATCAGGATTTAATAAAAAGTGGAAATTAAAACTCGTGTCTGATTCATTTATTTTCATATCTAATTCTGTTATATCTTCGCGAATCTCAAATTTTAGCTTTAACAACATTATTTTAAAAGATTTCTCGATATCATTACAATCTACGTAATACTTGAGTAGAATTCTAATGTCTTCTATGATATCCCCGAGGACCCTCCCTTGGAGCCATTGCGATAGAAAATACTCATTATCATATTCAAAACTCTCAATTTCTCTTGCTTTTTTCAAATATGTTATCCGATGCCAAAAAGAATAAGAATTAGAGTTTTTATTGCACTTTTTAGCTAATTCAGAATAATAGTTCCTTACTTTTTCATTAACTACTACTCGTGCAAAGGAAATGGACTTTTTTTTTAAAAAGGTCTTAAATGAATCATGTTCAAATAATAATATGTTAGAATATCTTTTGAATAAAAATCCAAATCTTGATATAAATTGTTCAAGATATAACCATTCAGGCCAAGACTCCACCCACATCAGATCAATTGGACCGTGTATTCTTGAAATTAAGCCGGCAATATCTTTAAATGTTTTTTCTTTTTCAAATCCAAAAGAAATCCAATATCTCTCATATAAATCATTCCAATCATTAATAAAATCAAGAGAATTATCAATAATTTGAGAATTTTTATTTAAATCCTCGTACGTTTTGAATTTATTGCAAATTAGAGTTAGATATCTAGGATTTCCCTGTGTCTTATTAAATAATTTTTCTAAAATATTAAAATTAATAATATTATCATAATTATAGTGTACTCTAATGTATGATTGTATGTGTCTATCTGTAAAATAAGGCATTTCATAAGGTCTATAAATTCTGGAATCATACCAAGAAATTGAATCAAAATTTTGTCCTCCAATAAGAAAGAGGATATTATCAGGTAGCGCAGAGGGATTAGGTAAAAAATTTGTTAAGGGCTGCGTCAATCTTTCTATCTCTTCTCTGTTAACATGATCAATTCCATCAATGATAATTAGTATTTTTTTATCCTTTTCTTCAGCAATTTTAGAAAGTTTTTTTAAATTATCTCCAAACCTCTGACCCGCATCATTAATGATATTACCCTTAACGTAGAGTCGAAATTGTTCATTCAAGTCTTCAAAAAAATTAATTACTTCTCCCCTTGATCTGAAGCATAACTCATTTGGCTCTCTGAAACAGAGATATTTGAAGACTATGCATTTTTGGATTGTGTTATTATTGATCTCAGACTCCAAAAAAGTAGATTTTCCTGTACTAGGGCCTCCTTTTAAGAACAAATAGCCTTTTTTAAGATTTGAAATCCCTTCAATGATTTCATTCTTTAAATCAGGGAACTGAATATATTCTTCCCTATCCACTGGAAAATCATGTGGATTTGGAGAGATCCTAAGTTTTAACTCTTTCATTAAGGTAGCAATTGAAAAAAAACCTTTTTTCTCAGGGTTTTTCTTGGTTATTAGATACCAATTATAATACGCTTCAATTTTTTTAAATTTTTCAAGATTTCTCACTCTTTTCGGTTGATAGTCAAATAAAAAATTAAAATGCTCAAAAAACTCCCATAGTTCATCTTCTGATATTTTTAGACGATTAGAAAAGATATTGATAAACTCTTGGTTAATATTCTCTTCAAGTATCATTTCTTTTTTGAGATTATTATTTTTAAAGGGTCTCCAAATTTCCCTTATAAAATATGAGAATGAAATTACTTTATTTCCTTCTTTTGGGAGTTTTGATTCACTACTACTTGGAAGTCGATTTGTTATTAATTCTATTTTAAAATCATATGTTTTAAATGATGTCTTTATTTTTTTAAATGAATTGTAAAGCTTTTGAAATAGTGATAATTTCTTTTTTTTTGTAGTTTTGAACAAATCCCATATAGTTATCTCCTTATGAGATTTAGACCCTTTTGCTTGGATACAATGTAGAATATTGTTGTTAAGTTCAAAAACAATATCATCTGCATTTCCAAATCTTTCATCTTTAAGGTATATACCTGTTAAATTTCCTTTTTTATAATATTTCTTGAAATATTTTGCAAATATGGTTGCTTCAAGATCATCTCCTATTGCTTGAGAATCATCTCCTTTCGAGCTCAAAATAATTATCTCAGTTATTACATTTTTTATAATAATATTGTTTTTATTGTCTAAATATTATTTTATATTTCATTATTAATGTAGTCTTTATGTTTAAATAGATTGGATAAAAATTTCTTCCATAATTAATATACATGGAACTCTCCATTAACTAGAATTACTAATTTATGAGTTCGCTTATAGATTTCAAGTTCCTTGTCTATTATTGTCAAACCAGAAACTAAGATATGAGAACTTATCATTGGAATATAAAAATTTATAGCCAATTTCAATCTATACCTTCTTTTCATACTTTTTTTCGTAAAATCGGCTTCAATTGATTTTAAAACTCTTTTACTTTTTTCTGAATCTTTAAGTTCATCATCAAAAGCTTTAAGAAGAGCTAATTTTTCTCGTATAGACAAAATTCCTGAATGGTTTTCAATTTTATTAAAATCTTCCTTATCAAATTCAAAGGGAAGTTTAACCACTGGAAGTTCATTTCATTTAATTCAGGACAATCAAAACTCTTAGAATATTCAACAATTTTTGTATTACCATATCTAAGACAATAATATTTCATTTTATACCTCTCCAATTTGTCTACACTGATTGTAGCATAATGGGGTTCTGCTTAATTAAATTTTACATAACAATTATTTCTTACTTATCTTAATTTAAGAGATAAGATCCACTATATTTAAACAATAAATGTAGTTACAAGACGATTTATTAGTAAGATTTGATACTTGTTAAAGTATAACTTACACTCCTTTTACTTTCATTTCCTGAAGAGAAAAATTCTTCATAAATTTAAGGGATATTTTTTTCAAAAATCATAAATTAAAGGATAAAAATTGACATCATTGAAAGTCTAAACTCTGAATGAGAAATTTTTATAAAAATTAAACAAAAGAATTAGATAACTGAGTAAATCTAAAAAAAAATTATAAAACATTATAGTAGTATTAGGTATTCATCCAAAATAGTCAATAGTAGTCTTAGGTAGTTTAATCATATTAGTTAGTTTTTATTTTAACCCTATTTTTTTTTTCAATAATTTAAAGGTGTTAATTATACCATTAAAGTTTAGCATTTCATTAGCGTTTAATTCTTTTAATATATTAATTTCTGATTCAAATTTTTCTATAATTTTGAATATATCAAAGATATTTCCTCTTTGAAACATTTTAGTAAATACCTGCAGATTATAATCATATCTTACATCTTTAATTGTATAAAGTATTTTTAGCTCAACTAAATTATTAATCCTAACAATCAAATCCTTAAGTAAATCATTAAGTTTTGAAAAATCTTTCTTAATTTCGTATTGGTTAAATATTTTATTGAAATCCTCATCGATATTAAAGTATTCCTCCCTAATTATATCTTTGAGTAGCCAATAGTACCGATTTATGATATTTTCCCCATATGATTTAAAAAATAAATAAATAAAACCTATTAGGAAAAATAAAAGTAAGATATTAAAGACGTTTAAATATAATTCTCCTGGAAAATTATCAAAAATAGAAGTTAACACATAAAAATAAATTTCTGCAGAAATAATTAAAATTATCACCCCATAATAAAGGATATATATTGGTATAATATCTATCCTTTTTGTTCTAGAATGTTTCGCTTTTTTATACCATTTTAATAGAAAATGTTCAAATTCTTCGTCGTTGATGACTCCTTTTTCTATAAATAGTCCAAAATTTCTAAAAAGAGATAGATGCCTTTTCTTAATTAATTTTTTTCTCCCTTCATTTTCTTTGAGTAAAATTGAGATTAATAAAATAAAAAGAGTGGTATAAATTACCCAATAAATCAGATAAGAATAATCAATTAAATAATAACGAATCATAAATATTGAGGAAAAAACAGATGAATAAATTCTTAAAATCTGATTATATAACTTTTTCTCTTTTATTTGTTTTTTACCCTGTTGTAGAAAATCATTAATATTAGGTTTTTTTGTTTTTATATATTTGTTTGGTACTAATCTTAATATTTCATCTGAATAGACTTCTAATTTTTTTAGATCATTTTTATAGAAACGTAAATGTGAGATCCTATTTCTTATATTTCTGATTTTATCAAAGGGAAAAGTAAAATTTGAATTAATAAGAAAATAATTTTTAAAGAGATTGTTCCAATTATTCTTATCAGTTATGATCGTCTTATATTGAAAAAATGTTAGATATTCAATTTTATCATAAATTTTATTTGGTTCTTTTTTGTTTTCTTTATTAATGAGACGTTCAACTTCTTTCTTTATAAGAGAATCAATACATATATCCCACCAATTTTCACCATAGTAATTTTTCAATTCCGCTGTAATAAATTCTCTAATAGAATATTCAAACTTATCAATTGTTTCTTTTAGTTTTTGTCTAATTTTTCCCATTATTTAACATTTTGATTTTATATATTTTAAAATAAAATCAATTGTTTTTATCTTTCTGATAAATGAAATATGCAAATAATCTTAAATTTTCTGAGTTTTGTTAAAGTAATTCTTAATTTCTGTAGTAATTACCATAAAATATACCGAAAAAAGAAACGTCTAGTCCTGTATACCACAATTTAATATATGGAATTTGGAGGTTATATTTATACCGAAAATTGCAACTTTTATATTTCTCAAAATTAATATAATTTGTTTAATTCCTACTGTTAACCCAATTACTATACATGGTCAATATGCGTATTGATTGTGTCGTGTCCCGTTTAAACCTTAAATTTTCTTCATTTCTAAAAATAAATGGCTAACTAAAATTGTAATATTTTATAGAATAAAATATAAATGGGTTGTTCATTATATTTCATCTAAATATCCAATAAAATAGATTGAAAAGAGGATGGAGTTGGAGTTATCAGAAGGAGATTTTAGGAAATTTGTTGAAGGTACTTTATCGAATGCGAAATATTTCTCATGTGTTCTCCTATATGAAAAGAGTGAGGTTTTAGCTTGGTATACGGCGCTAAAGATAGGAGAAATGATTAAAGATTATTTTAGGATTAAAATAAATAAACAGGTAAACATTCATTTAAACCTTAAAATAATTGAAATCATGAATAATTTAAACGATATGAACGAAAATGATGTTTTACTTATGACTATTGATGAAGAATATATAGGACCTTTAACACCCCTCTTGATTTCAGAATTGCTTAACGAGAAGAAGAATCTTATCTTCATTTCAAAGCTTGAAAATCCCCTAAATACACCATTTAAAAACATCACAAAAGTAACAATAAACGTGAATGCTTTAAGCGAGAAAAAACTAAAATGTATAATCAATATTCATGAGAGTGGTGAAAGAGAATTAAAACTATCGCGCCCCAATAGAGTGTTAATCAAGAATTATCATGCCTTTCGTACCGCTTTATTAAAAGAATCGATAAGAAAGCAAGTTCCAGAGTTAGATGATCAAGAAATTTAAAATTTCTCGTTAAATTGCAGTTATATAAATTAAAGATACCTTTCTTTATTTAAATCAGCTTCAATTGATTTTAAAACCTTTTACGTTTTTCAGGATCTTTAAGTTCATCATCAAACACATTAAGAAGAGCTAGTTTTTCTCTTACGGACATAGTTTCTGACTTATCCTCAATTTTATCAAAATCTTCCTTATCAAATTCATGGGGAAATCCTTCATTATCTAAACATTTAGGACAATCAAAACTCTTAGAATATTCAATAATTTTTTTATTACCACATCTAGGACAATAATATGGCATTCTACACCCATCCAATTTGTCTATATTGATTATAGAATAGTAATAATTCTGCTTATTTAAATTTTACATAAGTGTAAATTCTTATTTCTAAATTATTTTTTCTTATTTATCCACTATATCTTAACATAAAATGTGGGTACAAGATGATTTGCTGGTAAAGTTTGATACTTGTCAAAATATGAATTACACCAATTCTACTTATATTTCATGAGGAGGAAAAATCTCCACAATTTTACATGGTATCTTTTTCAAAAATAATCATTAAAAGTCCATGACTCTGAATGAGAGATTGTTTAAAGAAAATTAATGAAAGTTATAGATAACGGCGCAAATTTAAAATTGAGCTATAAAATCCTATATAAATATTCGGTATTCATCCAATTTAGCTAACATCACGCTCAAATGGAGAATCAATCGAAAAACATCCTGTAGGGTATACCTTTTGGATTTTGTAATAATCTGTAATATCATTTCTTTCTCTTACAGGCATAATTCACATACAAGGTTCGGGGAATCTTCAATATATTTATCCATATCAATTTTAACAAATTTCCCTATTGTTGGAAAATCTTTTAAATCAATCTGCTCTTTAGGAACGATATTTTCACGAAATGTATCTTTAGGACAAACTATTTTGGGTAGAAAAATTTAGCATTCGCTCAGAATCTATTTTTATGAATTATTATCTTAAAATATAACTTTTCAGAGACATTAAAATTTTTTAGATTCAACTAATTTCAATATTAGATTCCTCTCTTACATAATTTACAATGTCTAGTAAAAATCTATTTAATCTATTAGTGATTTCTTCTCCAGCTAATTGGGTTAGATTGTTTCTCGTTAAGAGCGTCTCTACCTCTCCAGATTCCCTCCTTATCCTTAAAGTTTTACTATTAGGAATTATATAGTACAATCCATCTATAAAGGAGACATTTTGATCTTCCAAATTATCTCGTTCTCGAACAGTTACACCAAAATTATCTTGCATTTCTTCAGATCGTAATAATTTAGAGGTAAAAATGTAAGCTATTTCAATATTGGGATCGAAGAGTTTAGTTATTAATTTTTTTAATTTTTCATACAAATTTTGAACTTCCAATTCTTGACTAGGTCTTTGTGGTAATGCTGAACTACCATCTACGTTGATAATTAAAATCAAATTATGTAAAAAATCATCAAAGTTATTACCATTAAACACAACTCCTCTATGTCTTTTTAGGAAGGGTCTTACATTTTCAATATCTAAGAATATTGGAATAATTCTCTTATCTTCAATTTCAGCAAAATCCGTTAGTTTATTGACTGGAGTAGATATTAAGGAATGAGGAGAACTTATTGCTAATAAAATATCACTGTTAAGAATGAATTGTTCCATATATCCAATTATAGTCATATTGGAATCACTGTCTCGATCCCAATAATATACATTTTGAATTTCGGGTTGATTTTCTAAAAAATTTGCTATTTCAGGGATTCTAAATGGAATTAAATCTTCTGAAGCATAACTGACAAAAACATTCATTTGAGTATTCTAATATATTTTTTTAGCTTTTATAGGGATTTTCCCCTTATATATTTACTCAATTAATCTTTTAATTATCTTAAATAAACCTTAGAACTGTATAAGACGAGTTTTTTTCAAATCATAAATTAATTATCTTTCTTATCCAATATTTTAGATATTTGTACTTTAAAATCCATAAGACTTGTTAATGAAATAGATCCAATGCTTAAACCCTTAATAATAAATATATGGGTGTCAAGAGAAATAGATTAAATTAAATGAATTAATTATTAACAACTGAAATTATAAATCTTACTTGCCCTATCCTTATTTTTGTATATATCCCCTATTATACTTTGATTATTATCAGAAATAATGAAAAAAAAATATGACATCAAATACTAAGTTAAAACTAAAGGAGGCGTTGTTTTTTCTACAAAAAATGGAGACCCATTTAGACATTGATCCCGATTTTGATTTTTACCTAAATGCGTTTGTTTCTTCTTCACGATCTGTAAAATGGATTATGAATAAGGAATACTCCAATGTGGAAGGTTGGGAAGAGTGGAATAAGAATATCTCCTCTGTAAATGAAAAGGTTAATTGTTTAAGAAAAATATCAAAGTTAAGGAATCTTTCATTAAAAGAGAAGCCGTTAATTACAAGTAAGGAATATATTTTTCCTATCCCAGAAGGAATAAAAGTAATTCCAAGTGTGGTATATAAAATATTGGTTGTGAGAGAGGAGTCTTTATCTGATTTACATGATAAGGAGATTGAAAAAGCAATAGAACACGAATTTGGCTCAAATGCAATAACATTTACAGCTAAACGTGAAATAATGAGAATAATAGAAAAATCAGATGAAGATGTATTACTTTTATCTCAATATTATTATCAATGGTTAGAAAATTTAGTTAATGAATGTGAAAATCAATTTAAATTCAATTAAAATTAATTTAAATGCTGGAAAAAAAACCATTAACAGAAAAAGATACTTACTAATTTGAGAATTTACTCAAAAATTTAGAAAAATTGGTAACAATACAAGATTCTTTTAATGAAAGAAATAACGAGAATCTAAACCATCTTTTATTCTCTCTATTATTGGATTTAGGTGTGTATTATGAATCTTAGTCAAAGTCATCTTTTTTTTTTACTTTTAAATTTTTTCTCAGCATAGGCTGAATTAATAATTGAAGTTCCTCAACCTGAATTTATTACAATCGGGACATTATACAATTCTATTTCGTAATCGGAATTTGAAAAATAATTCATGATTATAATCTAATTTTTATAATCTCAAAAATATATTATTATTTTGTTTTCCCTAGTAAGTTCATTTGTAATAAAAAATGATTTAAGAATTGAAAGATTATAAAAAAGTATTAGAAAATCAAAGACAAATTTAAGGTACTCAAATTGAGTGATATTTATCTTTTACAAATCCATTATGAAAAATTTCAACTAAATATCTCATTGGTAAATAAAGGAATCCAAAAACTCAAATCTCATTACAAATTAGATTTAGAAAGATTTACTATCGTTAGAGAATTTATTGATTTTAAGACTAATCTTAACTCACTTTTAGAATGTGTTGATGAAATTCATAATATTTTTAATAACAGAAAAAAAATAGATGTTTCAGGATTTAAACCCGTATATCAAATATTATTAGGATTTTTAGAAGTAGTAGCAAATGCTACTAATAGAGTTACTGAGAAAATTAGAATCTTTATGAATAAATGCGATAATTTAAAGGATTTTTTGACTAAAAAATCAGTTGGGGATGGATTTCTCTACACCGAACAAAAAGTTTTAGATAATCTTTACAATTTTTGTTCGGAGTTAAGTATTTTCTCATCTAATCTTGAATATAGCATAGAAAAAGAAATTCATAAATTAGGATTAAAGTTCCCAAAAAATATTCCATTTATGAAATTATTTGACTTTATTTCATTTAAAACCCGTGATTGGCCTGAACTCAACGATAAATGGGCATGTGCAGCATGTTATTTAGCTGCCCTAGAAATCTCTGTAAGTAAAGCTTGTAAACAACTGAATATAAAGGGAAAAGAATTTAAAGAAAAATTAACAAAATTAACAAATCATATGAAAGAAGAGGGTACTGACATTGATAATATCGAAAAAGAATTTACGGCTAAATTGTATGACTTTAGAAATGAAATTTTACATGGGGGCTATACTCCTGATGATGAGGGATTTAATTATATCTTAAAAATTGTACCAAAATTTATTCAGAATACAAAAAATTTTCTTGTTCAAGAAAACTATTAAAATTATATTATTTTCAAAAGATCATTTTTTAGAAATTAATAAATATATTGCTAAAATTAATTTTATCGAGTCATCCACTCTGGCTATTCAATTTTGTCCTTCACCATCAAGGCTCGTTTATGTAGCATTGCTAAAAAGTAAAGCCCAACAATTCTCTGATGATTGGTAATTCTTTTAAAATATCTTTAGAATTGATTTTATTTATCCAAAATAGTTAATAGTAGTATTAGGTATTTATCCAAAATAGTTAATAGTAGTATTAGGTATTCATTCAAAATAGTTAATAGTAGTATTAGGTATTCATTCAAAATAGTTAATAGTAGTATTAGGTATTCATTCAAAATAGTTAATAGTAGTATAAGGTGTTAAATAAGTATCTATAATTATAATTTTTTGCCTTCTTCAACCTAACGATTTTGCCTTTATATATATCTTGGAAAACCCCTTATAAATTCTTCCTTTATAAACATCCCGTAAAATTTATAAGCATAAATTTTTATATGGTTGAATAGAATGAAAATATTTGTATTTTTATAGAAAATTTATAAAAAATATTTAATAATGACGAGTACTAAAAAAATTAGTATTTAATATCTATTGCTAACGACGGATATTGATATGAGAGAAAAAGATAACCATAATTGTCCAGATAAGAACCGACCTAAAATTAGGAATGATAATACAATTTCAAGCGGTTCGGAATCATTTTGGGATTTTATTGAAATTCAAAAAAATGAAAAAACGCAAAAAATCCAAGATAGTGATGCTAGGAAGTATTTGAATAAAATCCTTGTTTGTCTTAATGAACATATAATTAAATTAAATTTTAAATTAAAATTCAAGTTAACTAAGATTTTCCAAGAAGAATGTATTAAGATCTATGATGATATTTTAAATTTTCTCTCATTTTATGAATTTTACAAAAGTTTTGGGGCACGAAAAGTAAAAAATCCTAATTATATAGCAACTTCTTTGATTTATTTTAACCTTGCTAGATTAGGTGAAAATATAGCTCGAAAAGATTTAGCTAAAGCATTGAATTTATCCCTCTCAAGTTTAAACAGTGTTTGTTCTACAGTTTCAACCCATTTAAAAGGAATTCCTGGATATAATTTTATTCTTGAGCTAATAAACGCAGACAGGTTAACAGAAGATGAATATTTATCTTTAGTAGAGAGCTATATTGATGAATATATAGAGTATCTAAATAATAATGATTTGTGTGAAATCAAATTCTATGAAGAGGACTCTATAAAAATATTCGATATATATTGGGATATCCTTGATTCTATAGAAGGAGATGATAAATATAAGGTCTTTTTTAGCAGATTAAAAAAGAAGAAACCGGATATTTTTGCTGCAGTCTTATGTTTTATATTTGTAAAATATGAAAAAGACGTAAAATTGAATAAAAGAGACTTTCTTGACTTATTACTTGAAAATGATAATTTTTCTATGCATCCTACTAATTTCACAGAGACTTTACATCAAATTATGTTAGAGATTTTTGTCATAAACCAAGATAAATATCGTCAGAAAGTAAAAATTTACCTGAATCAATACATAGATAAATTAAAATCTTATTTAAGTAAAAAATTAGGAATTAGTTTTGATATTAACATAAATAGATTAAATAATAATTCAATTGAAAGCGCAATGGCTATTTTTGATTATGCTATTGTAAATAATTTTCCTATTTTAGATAAAAATAGAAATAATGAAATTGATTATTATTTTCCTCAAAATTTTGCATTTTCTTTGCTTTACTACACATTTAAAAAGACCAAAGGTTTGGAAGATATAGCAACACCTGCGAAATTGGAGGATTGCTTTGGATCTGAATTTAATTTTAAACATGTGAATGATCGAAGTAGTAACCGGTTATATGATTATATAGCAAATTATATAGGAAGATATAAAGGGCAGATATATAGTAGAGAAACTTTTATTAAAATGATGAAAAAATCATTACAAGAATTTTATCACATTGAGACTCAATTTTTATTTGAATTATATCAATCTTTAGATATGGAACCGAAAGAATTTGGAGATACCTTATATATTCACAATACACCTGGAACCAGTGGTGTATTACGTGTAATTCGGAATAAAACTTCGTTCAGTGACCCTAATACTTTTAAAAATATTCGTGAATTTATAAAAGCAAACCATAATGGATCTTATAAAAGATACTTTTTAGATTGGATTAATAATATACAAGAATTAAAGCGAAAGGATTTTATACATCAAAGTGTTACTTATCCTTTTAGATGGAAAGAAGAACACTTAGATATCATTAATAACAATCAATTAAGATTAGGGCTTTATAACTTTCTTAATGATCTTTGGGAAGAAAACTTTCCCCGTGATATATTCATGTCTAAAGATAATCCCAGAGCCTCAATGTTAAAATTTTATGGATCTTATGATGAGCACTTAAAATTTGAGTATATTGAAGATTTCTTTAAAGATGAATTAAAAGTATATGATTCTTCCTTTTTTTTGTGTAAATATGTTCAAAATGTTTTTAAGCATTACAAAAAAAATAAAATAGGTAAAAAACCAGACCATCCACCTATTTTAGCTTACATAATAACAAATGATTATAATACTATAGCAATTGAATCCCCAGTTTGGAAACCTATTGAAAATTCAAGCTTAATTAATATTGGTCATATTGATATAATTCTTTTCATAAATGGATTGTTAGTAATTGCCGATTATAAACAAGATGAGGATGAAATCTATAGATCATTACCACAACTCACCGCTTATAGTCTTTTATTAAAAGATAGATTAGAATATTATGGTGTCAACATTAACAATAATATACTATGTATCGGGTTTAGCAAAGATATAGCCTATTCTTTTAATCCTGAAGATTTGTATCCTAAACTTCTACAATTTGTTAAAATCACAAATTCTAATAGAAATTCATGCTTATTGAGTAGAAAAATCCCTAAAAATTCAAAA
>SDBV01005901.1_pt1 | contig 17141 bp, 32 predicted proteins | sample 2277081 | NCBI WGS metagenome assembly SDBV01 (sample SAMN10402039, study PRJNA504765) | marine sediment metagenome | isolation source: marine sediment core GS10_PC15, 223 cmbsf | place: Arctic Ocean: Southern Knipovich Ridge | collected 2010 | reverse complement strand
GTGCTATATCTGTTGCTGTATTACCATAAACAGCAAAGTCTATCGCATTGGTAGAACCTATACGAATTTGTCCTGTGTCCTGTACCAATGCTTCAATAAGAAGATTTGACGCATTCCAGGTAAATGTTACATCTGCGCCATCGCCGAATCTTAGAACGTCATTGTCGCCAAAGTCAAGGTCTACATTATCAAATACCAACGCACCAAGCGAGTCTACTCCGCCGTCTAAGTCCCATTTCATCAAGTTTGTAACAGCCGTCTGTCCGATAAATTCAACGTCGTAGGAAAACGCAGCAGCTCCTATTCTAAATACACTGTCAGCGGCAGCGGTTAAAGCGAGTCTGGTAGCGTCCCACTGAAGAACAGCGTCGGTCGATGCTCCGAGATTAAGCGGTTCGCTATCGCCCATAGTGATTGCTGTAAGAACGGCTGCGCCCTGACCTGTTATGGCCCATGTGTCAGATGTACCTTGTATGTCGTCAGTTGTTGCAGTGGTGTTAGTAATCTGGATAGCCGGTGCGGTACTGGTAGAGGTAATTTCTAAAGCATGAACATCACTTCCGGTATCATTGTTGTCGAGAAGTAAAAGCTGTCCATTAGATGAAATTATCGCATCCGTGGCCTCAATCTCGATTCCTGAAGAAAAAGCAGCATCAATGGTGATTTTAACACCTATATTAGCCGCATCGTCTAACGAACCTGCTGAAACACCGTTCTGTCCCGCAGGAGAGAAACTCGTACCATCGTGAGTTCTTAACTGATTTAATGTCGTATCGTAATACGTCATTCCTTCTTCGGCTGATTGTTTATTTAAGAACACAAGGTATGCCGCAGCCGATGAAAACACACCTACTAATTCAAAGCTCTTGTGTAAATGACGTCGAACTATTGAGCCTGACATATCAGACTCCTTTCTGCGATTACTCGCAAGGTACACACTCTTTTGGTGTGATTTGGGTTATATTTCCTTATAGGGGCCGCAGCAACGAGCTACGACCCCGACAAGGAATTTGATTTAAGTTGTTACATTGTATCCCTTAAACTGATGTCTAGGATTCAATAGAACAAAGTTTACATATTCTACCATAGTGGCGAACTTCTTATCGCCGGTATGGCTCTGTACCAAAACGTTGCCACCGTCACCTAAGACCCACTCCGGCGCTCTGTTGGACGCAAAAGCAAAGTCGTTGGTATTGATGACATAAATCAGGTCGTCCGGTATCGAAGCTAAAGACGAAAGGATGAGACGTACATCTCCGCCCATCGCAATAGCGTTCTTAGTAAAGCCACCCTCGAAGTTAAGAGCGGTCATTGTATTGAACCGCCTGTCATCTTTCGAGTTCAGGAAATACTTCAACTCAGACCGTGGTGAGACTAACAGCATGTTTGGTCGTGCCTGCCTGTTAAACTTCATGTCCTGAACGATATTGAGCAGAACTTCCTCATCCAGTTCAGCGTTGACATTTCTCGTAAGAGACTTCAACTGATATGAATTGGTGGTAGTTCTGTTAATACCCCAGATATTCGTGAAGTTTGACGTAGTTTCTGAGTTGTTGACGCCATCGGAAACTAATTGCTGCAAACCATTGATTTCCTGAATGTCGCTTACCGAAGTCGAAGCGGGCGTGATAGTGCCGTAAGCATTCTCACGTACCAAAACATCACCTACGGCAGAGTCAGAAGTTCCGGCATTATCCAAAGGTGAACCAACACCACCAGTTGCATCATGGATAAGGATTTCGGCTGTACCAGCATCAAGGTCTTCCGAAACGATATTCTCAACAACACCAATTTCACGGTCATTGACATCAATATCGACAACTTTCGTAATGACCTTACTGCCATTGTAAGTGATTATTTTGAGTCTCGTACCGACCGGTGTGTATTGAGCAGCAGAATAACCCCTACTCTGAATACCAAATGAGGTCGGGAGACTTGCTATACTCTGCACGGTAGCTAATTCACCATCACCTGCACCTGCCAGCATTCTGTCGAAGTTATTCTTATAGGCGATGATATTGGTTTCAAAACTCTTAGTTACTGCGTTTATGGCCGCTTTCTGACCGCTGTTAGCGGCTTTGATTACCGGCCCCGTCAGTTCGATGAACGAGTTGAGGAACTTGACATTTTCCGTTCCCTGCTTACCCGTTACCGGAACTGATGTTACATAATTTCCGCCTTCAGAGATTGCGCCAACGCCCTCTGCTCGCTGCGTCAAAAAGAAATTAACGATGTTATTTCCACCACCCGGAAGCAATGAAGCATCTCTCTTAATGAACGCAGTTAGCGACTGGTCGTTATATGTCGTGTCAATCAATGTAGGCAGATATACATTCTTTAACAACCCATCCAAACTCGTCGTGTTGGTTAGGTCATTGATAGTGGTTGCGCCTGCCATGATTTGGCCTTTCTATACTTGCGCGGCCTCTGCCTGTAGATATTCAGCCGTATTTTTGGCCATATCTTCAACCTTAAACCGCTTAACCGGGGTAGATACTGTTTCAGCACCGCTCCCAGCCGTTATTGGAACAACCGCAGTATTATTCTTGACTATCTGTTGAGTATTGGCAGCTTTACCGGCCTCGAATGCCTTTGTAATCAATTCGTTAAATTTAGGTATGAACTGATTGGCCACATGCTTATATCCGGCAGGCGTATAAGCCTGATTGCCGACATTAGCCTGTGTAGCTAAACGAGAGACACCTATATCAACAGCTCCGAGAACCATTTGCTTTGCCGTTTCCTGAACAGAAGGGTCAAGATTCTTAAATACTTCGGTTTGTCCTAACTCGTCATATACAGCAGTTATATTCTGCTGCTGCATATTTCTGAGGTCGGACTGTTCATTTCTTTGATTTAATGTTTTATTTGTTTCAGCCAAGTCACCGACTATTTCCAATAATTCTTTTGTGTCCTGCGCATAAACATCAGCAGTGACGTCTCCCTGTCGAGAGGCTACTTTGCTTTGGAAATTAGTTAATTTCTGACCAATTGGAACCTGTGGCGATGAAGTTTCTGTTTTGACAGTTGCGGCAGGTCGTAGTTGGTCGAATGTTACTATTCCCGCGCGTAATTGCTCGGCATCAGTTCCATTCGGGTCAACTCCTATCATTCGCAAAGTATCTTGCGATTCTTTTAACTGCTGTTCCAGCCTTGTAACAGTACCTTCATCTTCAGCGGTTGGTGTTGTCTCGGCTTGGGTCTGAGTCGCTGCCGTTTCAGTCCCTTCCTGCGTGACTGCATTAACTGCGTCCGCATTTTCGCTTGGTTGAGTCTGAGTGAGATTCTCTAAAATATTCGCACCCAAATTGTCCAACGAACTGTTTTCTTGAGTGCTTTCTGTTGAGCTACTCATAACTGTCTCGTTACCCATGATTAAGACTCCTTTGTTTCGACATCTTCCGACGCCTCTAAATCTGATTGTTTAATTTCTCCGGCAAGTATCGCTTGTCGGACCTGTTGTTCTTGTAGTATTTCACCATGCCTTGCAAAGTGTTCCTGCATTAAAATATCAAGAGCAAATAAGCCTATATCTCCTGCTTCCTGATACTTGAAGTGGTTATCTACTAAATGTTTCCTATGTTCGATAACATGAATGTCGTGTCGGTCAAATAACTGCACCTGCGGCACAAACACTATCTGCTTAACCGCCTCTGTTGCCGCATCAAGGGCCTGCTTACCTCCTAATTGCCCGACTATCTGTTGAATTTTCTCCGGCCCGCCACCTTGAATATATGCTTGCTCAGCTATTAAAAATTCTTTCTTTGCAAAGTTTATATCCTTAGCCTCGTCCTTTAGAATGTCTTCCAAGCCACCCACGTCCATTACACTTAAAACTTTTCTTTTACTCTCAGGGTCTTGTACGTTAATAAGTCCCATTTGCAAGAGTTGGAATGTAGTGTCTATTTGAACGGCCTTACTAAACGGTAGAGATGAGCCGCTTTGAGCGACTACGTTTATCTTTCCAGTCATATCTTTAGTATTTATACGGAACATTGTCCATGAATTATCATCGCCTATAATCGGCAAAAGTCTGTCACCGTAATTAGCAAATGCAACACTTAGCATCTGATAGACTGCTATTTCATCTTTCTTTTCAAACTCTCTTATGATAGGGGCGTTCTGGGTGACATCTTTCTCTTGAAGTAACGCTATACCCACACCGCTGCGAGGGCCACCTTTCGGCTGCTTACCTTTAGATGCTGAATGGAAAGCGAACACTTCGTTTATATCGTCCTTAATCAGTTCGAGATGTGCAAATAACCCGCCAGATACAGAAATCCCCGGCTCTCTATGAGGTTGATGCCTACCTTCATATTCCACATACAAACCTACCCCGGTATCCATTCTTTTGAAATCTACCTTTGCATCTCTGGGAATCATCCATAGACCACTACCTAATGATTCGGTGTTCTCTAAGATTTGCGTCCTGAGCGTGTTGTACTCTCTCTGTAGAGGCCTTGCCTGTGTTAGACGACTCGAAGTGCCTATGACGTTCTTGTGAGCACTCAACGGAGCGTAGGGGATAAATATAAGTTGTCCGTGTGGATAAGTCTCTATCGGATAAGGTAGATTCTCCAGCATCACACCGTCGTCAAGCCCAGCCATCACAGCAAACATTCCTTCAGGTACAGTATCATCCTGAACGTGCCAGAACTCATAGATGTCAATTAGTTTATCTTTGTCGTTTACTTCGCTTTCTTCTGGAATAACGTTAGTGGCAGACGTAGAACCTGAAAACTCCGACATGAATTCATTGAATATCTTTATTTCAAATTCATCCTTATTAGAATCCCGAATGAATAGCGACGAAGCCGGTATGAGACTCGCTTTTTCCACCCCGTAAGTATTGATTATCTCGCCTAATGTCATAGGACGTGCGTGGATAATCCATTTTTGTTTGTCTAATGGAACTCGCCAGTCCCAGATAAGTTCATTTGTCGGCACTACCTCTGATTGAACATCACCCTGCCAAATTAAGCCTACGGGTAATTCAGGGTTATGGTTTTCATCCGGATTGCCGTTGCCGTCAATTGGTGGTGGATTTATGCCTATTATTTCAGATTTAGGATTCCATGGGATTTTACGCCATGATACATTTGCAATGTCATACCAAGTAATTAACTGCTCTCTTTGTTTGTCGAAATCTGTTTTTCTTCTCAAATAGTCTAATACCTGCTGTCCGGCAATGGCTGTAGCTTTATCATCTGTATCTGTGCCGGCTGGCATAATGTCAAACTTTGTCCTGTTCTTAGTACCCAAAGCTATATCGTTTTGGACGGCAGGGCCAAGTTTATTAGCCGTAACAGTATGAGCGGGAAGGTTGGGAATCCTCTGCAAATGGCCACCGGCAATTTGTATATGCTGGTTACCAGTCAGATAACTCATGTTTATAGTCCACTCAGGAACATTCCGCTTTCGGAAAGGGTTAAATGATTTGACCTTTGCTTTTATAATATCTAAAGCATTACGGTCAATATCACTAACTTCCGACTGCTGTGAGTTCGGTATTGGAGTTTTGTTCTTGATTTCCCGTACCATCTTTTTCCTGTAAATGTTTTTCCACGATACCTTTATCGGCATCTATCTTGTATATTGAACCACAATTATTGCACTCAATCACCAACCAGAATGGGATATAGACATTCATCTGTCGCTTTTTAAGGTGAATCATCCATGTACCATCCGTCATTGTGCCTCTGTCAACAAGTCTGACATGACATTTAGCACATCTAATCTTTGTTCGTTTAGACAACGAAAGATTCTTGTTTATTATCGACATTTTTCTTTTTTTCCTTTTTGGGTTCCTTTTTAGTCACCTCGATACCAAACACTTTTATTTCAATATCATCCATCTGTTTAGCCAGTCTTGGCCTTATGGCTTTTAAGGTCAGCCAACATTTTTGAAAATACTCATCCATTTCTATTCCCCTCTACTTTGCCTAAAACAGCCAAAAATTTATCCGCCTCTTCTCTGTCTGACTCTTTTTCTTTTTCTGACAACATATTGTAAGGTATAACCATTTGATAAGACCAGCGTTCAACTGCCCATTTTGGAATTACCATCTTGCCGTTACGAATTTTAGCACACTTATCAAACATATATTTCATCCAACCAGACCATTGTTCATGTGCCAATTTAGCTAACTTTTCTCTCATTTCATTTTCCATTTTTATTCCCCTCCACGGCTAATATATATCGGGCAACGCATTCCTCTCGCATAAACAACCGCTTGGGCTTCATGTTGTTCCGCAACAATAAAAATCCACTTCCTTTTTTGTCGCAACATAAACATCTCACCCTGCCGGCTTCATTGAGAAAATAGTTCGTTGTGCCTATTTCCTGCTTGTTAATGAGAGCAAAAGCTTTGTCTATCTCAACTTTTTCGGTTTGTTGCTCTATATAAGGGTCAATGAAATTCTTTTGAAGATATGTCATAAATTCTTCAGCCGACTTCGTTTTACTGCCGCTGAAAACGAGATGACCTTCATCACTTAGACATAAATGTCCATATTTGATACCGTCCCCTTCAAAATCTATCTGTCCTTCAGGTTTTTTAGTCTCTTCCGGCGGCTCGATAAAGTTTTGTTCCATTGCCTCTGGCGTACAAGGATATTCCTTTTCGTTCTCATAGATAATGTAATCGCCGTACTTTATCGGTAAGTTTCCCATAGGTGTCGCGACGTAGGCTTGCTTATAGCCTTCTGTTGCAGGGTCATACCCTTCAAACAACACACCTTTGGGCGTACTATCTTCAGTAAACAATTCCGCCTCAACTTCAACTGATTTCTTCAGAAATTTCATTGTTTCTCCTTGTCCAAATTAACATGCTCTTCAGTCTTTATGTGACGACCTATGTTGTTATTTACCATAACCTTATAGTCCTTAGCAGTAGCCATGCACCCACAATTAGGGCATATCAAGTCAGCTTCGTTATGATGCACACCCCTGTCAACCTCATAATTATTACGAGAATAACAGTTGCCGCATTCCAAACGAACTCTGTAAGTCATATTCCACTCCTTCCTGCATTTATTAGATAAGAGGTAGCAGAGGCTAATAAATCTAAGTCATCTTTTAAGTTGCCAATTCCTTTATTGCACTGATGACACAGTAAACCCCTTACCTTGCCCGTTTTATGGCAATGGTCAACCGCTAAATTTTGTCGTTTACCTTTTTGCATTACGCTCTCCGGAAAGCCACATATTGCACAAACACCATTCTGTTGCTCAAACATATCAGCGTAATCCTGTAGCGTTATTTTATAGCAAGACCAAAGAAGGTTCTCCCTCGCTCGCACTCTACTCTTCGTTCTCGCACACGACCCGCAAATGCCGCCGAGACCGTCGCCCCTTCGCCCGTCCTTATGGAAATGTGTTTCTGGCTTCACTGTCTCACATTTTGGGCAATATTTCTGGTCGCTCCCCACTTGAACATACCAACCTGTATATCTTTTAGCGTTAGGATGATGTTTGCGGTATTGTTTAGAACAGCATTTTTTGCAATAAGAACTCAGCCCAGAAGCAACACTCTTGTCAACATAGAAATCGCTATCGGGTAGCAATTCTTCGCATTCAGGGCATCGCTTTTTATTGCCACATTCTATTCTTATTCTATAGCTCATGTGTTCCTTCAACGCCACGGGCCTCACGTTGTTTTGTCCTGTAGTTGAGTTCAAACAGGGCATTTTCAAGACTTTTAAGGGCGGTAGCATTTTCAGAACAAGCGTAATCTCCGCTCTCGAAGCCTTCAAGGCGGTCAATAACAATAGCAATCAAATCTTCGTTCATCACGCCATTAACACCAACCTCTTTGATTGGGCCGTTCTGGAATACTATACGCATTCCTGCTGTCATAAAACCATTCTCGTTGCCTGACTTTACGGGGTCAACAGAGGATATTTCATATACATGATTAGCATTCCCCTGTCCTCTTTCGTCTATTGCCACAACTTCTGTGTAATTCCTTGTTCCAATATTTAATGTTCTCATACTGCTACTCCTTGTTTTTTTGTACCAAAATGTTTAGTTAATAAATAACTCTTATGAGCCTGGTCTTCATTCGCTTTTATCGGCTTCCTTGTGTCCCTCGCCTCTTGAGGTTTCTGATTACAACCTCGCACAGCTAACATCGCACCCATTACCGGGTCGTCAATACAACCTGATATAGCTCCAGTCTTACTCTTGTCCTCTAAATAAACAAAATCCGTAAAAGACTGTAATGTAAATGGGTCGTGGAATATTATCTGGGGAACGTATTTCTCTTTGTAATCTTTGTGTTCTACCAGAGCCTTCATTTCGTTAATCAAAAGAGCTTTCGACCATTCCGTCGTCTTGATTCCATAAGTTTTGCTAAACTTAACATCCTGTTGAAGATGAGTTTCTTCTGAATATAGATTCGGATACATATAATTCTCAAGAGCGTTATCCTGATAAGCGTTACCAGGATAGTTTGTTTCGATAACCAACTGCGCCTCATTGAAGAAGTGCCCCATTTCAACCATTACCCTCGAACCTTCGACTGTCGAGATTCGATTAGAATGAAACCATGCCACCTGCTCATAAGGAACACGGTGACTAAAGACCTGCAAGGAAGTATAATCACCTAACACCCCCGTCGCCGCATCGCACCCGATAGAAAACAACTCTTCCGGGTCGTCAGGCATCCTATAGATGTGTAATAGGTCTACACTTGGGGTTTCAGGTAAATAATCAAACCTGTATTTCATGCCGCCACCAATATCCCTGTCTCGGCAGAAGTCTCATCTTCGAGTCTTGCTATCATATCGTTTAATATTTTCATCTTAAAGACTGGTTTGCCGCCAAATAGTACATAGCGACCTAAAATCCTTACATCATATTCTTCCTCCGACAGTTTCGCGCCTTCTTTCTTTACTTTTTCAAGCGGAAGATAAGGATTATCCATCATTCCGCCGGTACAACTGAAATTCTCTTGCGCGTTACATAAATCCTTCAACCACTTGGTTCCAAGAATAGGGGTTGCTGTCATCCACCATATTCCTTCGTTATCAATGAGCCTCATCATGCACTCATTGAATATATTTGTTTTCTTTGGTTCCTCATCAAACCATATCCAGTCAACTTTTTGACCTTGAAACTTCTCTCTGCCAGCCTCGGAAGATTTGAACCAAACCTGCCATTCCCCTTTTGGGGTAATTATGTTCCACATCATATCTTTTGCGTAAAACTTGCTTGGCAAACTCGATATTGACTTTGGCATAAACTTCTCGAACATCGGCAAGTCTATAGACTGTATCAGATTAAAGTCAAGTCCAACTACCCATCCAATACCCGAATCAGGGTATTTCCTCAGTGGATGACCATTCATAACAGCTAAATTACATTCGTAAGCTCCCTGTTCACTTTTTCCAATTCGATTAGCTCCTACTGCAATTCGACCATCATGTCCGTCAATAGCACGTAAAAACTCCCATTGCCAGCTTGGAATATTAGTGCCTCTCTTGAAATAAGGCTCATACCTGTAATATTCCTGCTTACTGCGTGCTATCGTTTCCGATAAGACTCCTCGGTTGTTCTGCAACCATGCCGAGTTCTTCGAGAGCGGCGTCAGCTTGGTCAGTAAGTTCCTCAAGCGATGCCTCGGCAGCAGAAGCTCGGATGTCCAATTGTTTTGGAGCGTAGACACCATAAATGCTATTCATCTCTTTCATTGCAGCAACTTGTGCTACATTATCGTCAATTTTTTCTTTCGTACCTTTGGCAAATTTCTTGGCACTGAGCATCTTAATATTCTTTTTCGCTAACATGCTTAGTGTGAATTTATGTTTAGTGAAAGCGTCCATCATCAGTTGCCTAACAGACGGTTTATCCAATATTGCCTTTACTGTCTTTCTGGTTAAATTGACTTCCTTGGCTATATTAGTAGTAGTCATACCACCCATCTTCAATGTGGCTATATGAGAACCTTTTGCTTTTGCTGTTGGGTCTAATGTATACTTCATACACCCGCCATATCAACACTTATAGAACCAGTACCAGTTCTGGCTGTTAACTCGATAAAGGGCAGAAATTCACCAAAACCGTCAAGTACCAGTTTTGCCATCTCATTGTTTCCAGTAATATCAGTTGATTTAACATCTCCTATCCACCGTTCAGCGGCTACAGTAATCTGGTCGGCATAAAACGTAGCAACCCCTCCATTGGTCATTGTGGCCGTCTGAGTACCCTTAGTAGCTACGCCATTGGTAACATATTCAGCATCGTCGTTCTCACGGTATAGCCACATTTTATAAGTAACATCGGTGATACTACCCGTCATACGGAATCGAATAGTAAGTTGATTAAGATATGTTGGTATTTTCTGGATAGGGATTGTGTCTGTGCCTGTTTTGTGTGTGGGCCTATCTGCCCATTTTCGTTGGGTAACGCCTAAAGTGGTGTCTAATGCGTCGTGAGCGATAGTATCTCTGATAGTTACCCATTGAGCCTGTTTGGAGAGTAAATGGTCTGCCATTTCAAAACCTTTCAATAAAAAAAAAACTGAAGCTCTTGAGTTATTAGAACTTCAGTCCTTTAGAAACATACACTTCTCGATACAATTTGCTTCATTATACAATATATTTTTGAAATTGCAACAAAAATCTTGACTTTTTTATTTTTTTTTGGTACAATATAGCAAATGAAATTTTAGACAAGGAGAGAAATTATGGAAAATAACAACAGGACATGTGAAAACTGCACATGGTGGCAAGACTACGAAAAAAGGGTATGGGCAATAATATCAGACTTTACAAGCGATAGGGCAGGGAATCATGTAGAGTTACGATTGTGCAAATATCTTCCACCGCCAACTGTAGTTGATAACAACACAATCTACACTGATAAAGATTATTGTTGTAGTGAATTTCATAGAAAAAGCAAAGATGATTAAAAATGGCTAATCAAATACATTTAAGACAAGGAGAATGAAATGGGCGCACCAGGTGTACTCGAAAGCTATCATAAGGAAATTGTAGAATCCTACGAAGCTATTATATCGTCAATGATTAAAGACATATCTGAGATGGCAAAAGAAATAGAGAATTGCCCCGACACACCTGGTTGCTGGGCAAATTCACTTTCTACAATACAAAACCGTGTAGCGCAAGATTTGGCCAAAATAAAACAAATTGAGTGATAAATGGCTAACGAAGGTATATTGAAATTCGGCTGGCACGAAGCGGGGTTAGCAACCGTAACGGCTAAAATCCTTAAACCTGATGATACAGTCAGGGTTGCGTCTGTGGCTCTTGACGACAATATCACCAGTAAACTTTACTCTAACCCCCTTGCCACAACCATTCAGACCGGCGATACGGTTCAAGTGTTCATAGGTTCGGACTTAGTAGGCTTTGGCGCTGAATATCGCCCTGAGACGGCTGCTGTGGCCTTGAGGACGACAATAGCAGGCAATATAACCCCAGACACAGCTTTTGATATTACAGACGGGCCTGCAATCGCTGATATTCTAAAAAACGCTGTTATTGAACTATATGACATATCAGGTGGATTCTCAGTTTCACGGCGAATCACAGCTTATACGTCAGGCAGGAACGTTACTTTGGACACAGATGCCGGATTTGCTTTAGTAGCGGGGGATGTAATAAGGATATATGCCGGTTCTTACGAAGGAGAACTTGGAACAGTTGCTACAGGCCAGATCGCCGATGCGGTTTGGGACGAAATATTAGCCGACCATCAAATTAACGGGTCAACCGGAAGACGGCTGGCCGCACATACAAGGAGATAATCCATGAAGGATATTAAAAAATTCTTAAAAGAAGAACTTAAAGACGAAAAGAGAATATTCTTCTTTCTTGGTGAAGACATAGAGGGTTTTGATACCGAAACACTCCTGCTGTTCGCTAAATGGCAAATTAGAGAAGATGAACGAAGATGTTAAATTTAATTCAAAGGATATATTATGAAAAGCAAGTTTGAATTGGCAGACGATAGGATATTGCACAAACTTAAAATGGACGGAAGATACAGTAAGGCCAGTTTTTTCTTAGGCGTAGTACGAATAGTAACCGAGTTTGTGTTCAGTGAGCCAGTTTTGATAGATTTAATAAAAGAAAGGCAAAAGAGATGAAAATTGAAAGAAAAGACATAGGCGTAAAAGAAGTACCTGAAGGCATGAAAAACGGTGCTATTGCCAGAAAAAAGGCTTTTGCTAAGAAAACGAAGAAGAAATTCAGTAGAAATAAACTCTACGCCCTGACCTATGACGAAAAAACTGATACGCTTACAGGGAAAGAGGCCCCTGTTCCCAAGGGAATGGAAAGAATCAAATGTCCAAAATGTTTCGGGAAGTCCCCTGAATGTTCACAAGGTGGTTGCCATGGGACTGGCTTTATTGTCCGGCTAAAGGCTAAAAAGAAAACCGCAAGAGAGAAATTTCGAACCGGCGACCAGTTCTCAGACAAAGAAATAGCCGCAATGAAAAAAACTGCCTCCAAAGTAAAGAAAGTTGTTGCAAAGGTAACGAAACCTGTTACAATTAAGGCTAAAATCGTTGCGAAAGTGAAAAAAGTGATAACTAAGGGGAATAAACATGGAAAAAAGGACCGAAGTAAAGGCCTATAGGGTTGAATTGGTGTGTGAATGATGCTACAAAGAAGGAGAAGCGAAGGTGTAGGCTTTCCAACAAAAACCATAAAAAATAATATAGGAAAACAACACAAAAGAATTTCCAGTACATAAAGACTAATAGGCCTTAAAAAGGGGTTTCGAGTTAAATTCAACATTCTGTATTGCTGTCTATATATATACGATACCCCGCCCCGCCCAAAAGCGGCGCACCCCCGGCAAACTATGACAGCCTCTCAGTGCCTCTCAGACGTGCGATAAGCTCTTCCCCCTGTATTGGTGTTGGTTAGTGGCGTTCGTTGACTGGCGCGGCTGCTATCGCTCTTTAGAAGCAGGCTGTGAGTGTGTTGGTGCTGGCTAAGTTATGGCATCCACGGGCCTGCTGCTCATTCTTCCGGTACTACATAGCCTACCATCATCGGGCTATGGCTCTGCTGTTCAATGGTTGGCATGTACGAGTCCAAGTACTTGTTGTTGAGCCCTTCAATTGGTGTGGCAAGAACCTTCTCTATCTGTGTAACACTCTCTGATGTTTGCGATTCAGCCAGGGCCAACGGTCTGAGGTTAACTTCTGTCGAACCCTGCTTATCTGTCGAACCTTTACTAGCTCGTTTTTGTCGAACCCATTCAGCCTGATATGCTTTCTGCTTCGCTTTGTCCTTGTAAGCCATAATGCTATCCCTTTCTATGAAACTGTATTAAGCATTGCTTATACTGTAATAAGAATATCCTATGAGTAAATATGGCAATGCCTGTTTTTACTCTTTTATCGCATTATATTAGTTATAACACTAATAAAGCTGTTGTTGGCTTTAATACTTAAGTATCGCTACTCTTTAGCTGTTAATTCACTATTACCCTTGTATTGAGCATATTGTTCCGTTGCTGCACACTCCGCAAGTGGTTGACCCCTTTGCTGTGCCATTTGTATAGGTCTCAGTTATCTGTAATATTGCTGGTTCATCTTGCTTTTGAATTAAAGGCATGTTTATAGTGCCTCTTGATGAGTTCGGGCTTTAGGATTGATGCTTAAAGGCTGTTTGGCTATCCTCTTCTAAAAGAAATGGCAACGGATAAGGGGCGTTAAGACGAAGCTCTATATCGTTAGCCCTATATTCTAACCCTGTTTCAATAAAAGCCACTATTTCTTCAGACCATAGCTGTTTATTAGTTATTTGCATTGATTACCTTGAAAATAGGGCGGGCGCATAAAATCTTTATATCTGATATTTGTTTTTAATGTCCCACCCTGGATGATTGTTTTAGTTATCTGTCTAACAAATATTCTGTTCATGTTTTGACTCTACTTAACTCATTCGAGCATGTCCGCTGATTCCATAAATTCTGAGCGCGATTACATATTCTTAAATTGCTTTTCTGGTTATTCAAGCCATCATGGTCGATATGATCTGTGTGTCTGCCTTTAGGTACATTAAGTATTTGCCGGTGCATAGATATTAACACTTGTTTTGATTTGCCTTTTTTGTTCAAGGTCGTTGTGTCTCTATATTGCCGACCCGCATAAATTGCGTTCGCTTGTACGTTCGCATACCATTTATAACCGGATAACCCTATATAATCCTCATCGTCAACCTTTGCAACATAACCCCTTGTAAGCTCTATTTCCTTCATAACATTAACTCCTAAAATTGTAATTTCAATTACAACTTTACAATACAATGTTATGTTTGTCAATTTATTTTCAAAAAAAGCAAAAATTTTATAGTGCATAACGCCCCAAAAATAACGATTTTAATAGTTTTTTCCGCTTTTTGCAAGTTTTATTCAAGCTACCCTATTGACAAACCGATACTATTGTTATATACTTTTAATAATCAGACAAGTTAATATTGTTTAGAGTAAGGGAGCTAAAAATGGCCAAGAAACACCTTAACGGCGAAAAATGTGCAAAATTCAGTAAATGTGAAGTATCAAAGTCAATCTGTCATATTTCCGACTGTCATAAATGCAGCTTGCGGATTGACTGTTCATGCGAAAACTGTAAGGCATTGAGAAAGCTTGTAATTGTTCAGGCTGGCTGGCTTTAATGTTAATCTAAATTAAGGAGAGTAAAATGGAAACTATAATAAAAGCAAAAGTCCTGTCTGATGGCGAAAGTGTTGATTATGATGTAATCGTACAGCAAAGCTGGCAAAGTGAGCGTACTGTATATGAGGACAAGCTAACCTTTAACTGTGAAAACAAGCAACATGCTAACCGGCTCAAAGCTCAACTCGATAAGCTGCTCGCTGACATTGACATATTTAGCCAAGAACACTCCACTTAACAACCTACCCTACCGCTCAGCTAACCACTGGATAGAAAAGTAAAGTATAATTCGGGCCTGTAAGCTGTTAAAGAAACGAAACTTATAGACAAGGAAGCTTAATTATGGAACGAACAAAAGGAAAGTTAGAACTAAGAGAATGTGAGACTCACGAAGGCAATACAGATATTTGGGTAGAAGGTGAAAACAAGAACGACTGCGGCACGGTTGCTTGTTGCGATTTCACTTCCAGCTTCAACAAAGTAACTGCTCAAGCCAATACCGCCCATCTTGTCAAATGCTGGAACAGCCACGACGATTTAGTGGAAGCGTGTAAAAATGTTCGGTTCGAGTTAGACCTTCTATTTACACTTGCAGAACGCGACAACGAACCGAAATGTATGAAAATTGTTAGAAGTAGAATAGAGCAAATCAAACAAGCTATCGCAAAGGCCGAAAATGCTTAACTGAAAACAAATTATTATTTTAGCCATAGCCTGCTATATAGCTATGATGTAGGCCGATTTAGGCCAGAAAGTGAGGTAGTTATGAGTGATACAAATGTACAGGACTGTAATTGCTGTCAAGTCGAAACCGATTGCGTCGACGGGCTTTGCGAACTATGCTCAGCCTATAATTACAAGTTACAAAAACAATCCAACTTACTGACTTTGGGGTTATTGCAAGAAAAAAGTTACGTCGCCGCAATCCGTGAGCAGTACGACAAAGATATGGCAGACACCAATAGATTCTATTACCCGAAGGCTGTTTGTCGTAGGCCAACACCGACACTTTACACCGGTTTTAATACTTGTTTGTCGTGTCCTATGTCGAAAACTTGCCGTTTGCTTTACAAAAGGGAAACAGTAGGCACGTAATAGGCGGCTCAAGCTGAGTTTGGCCCTTAGAATGGATGTCAGGTATGTTTAATAGGCTGTTATGGCCGGAAGGAGATACGATTATGCTTGCAAACGCAGATAATCAGGTTCAAATGTTAGTTGATGATATGCTTTTTCGGCTCAAGGAAAGTGGAATTGATGCCAAAGTTACATATCATTTATCAAGGATTGGCGAAATTGTAAGTTTTGAAATAAAGATATTAGGCCTTATTGATTAGGCCGGAAAGTAGAGGTTTGTTATGAGTTATGAATCTTCAACCGCAAGTTCTGGAATAGGTTTTGGTTGTGCTTTAGCTATTGCTATCTCGTGGAGCTTGCACAAATCAATATTATGGGCAGTATTGCATGGTTTATGTAGTTGGGTTTATGTGTTTTATTATGCTTGCATCTCTTAACTTGTCAATGAACTTGTGTATTATACCAAAAGACTGAAATTAAGGAAAGAAAAATATGAGCAGAGAACAACTAAAAAGCCTAATTAAACAAAAAGATATATCAATAGCACAACTGGCTCGATACGCTGATATTAACCAGCAGATAGTTTACAACTACTTTAACGGCAGGGCGGTTGATGGTGTCTGGAAAAAAGTATCAATCTCAGCAGATAGGTACGAAAAGCTTGTAAAGATACTCAAGGCGTTACCGACTAAAATCTAAAAATTTAGCTAAAGTTGCTTAATCAACTATTCGATAGGAATATTATTTAGAAAAGGAGAGAACATGAGTATTTTGATTAGAAGAATGGTAGAGGCGGCGTTTATTTTGGCTCTGGTGTGGGTGTGCCTGACCTTGAGCGGGTGTCATACAATAAATGGCTTAGGCCAAGACCTGCAAAGTGCAACTTCGCCGTACATTCAGGAATAGGATTTTTCACAGCCACGGAGGGCTATTTTTTTTACTCTTATAACCTATTGAGAAATAAGCCTTTATATTCTGAGAAAATAAATCTTAAAAATAATAATTATTTTTTTCTTGCAAATTGATTGGCATAGCTTTATTATTAACAATAGAAATGATAATGATATTTAGGAAATAAACATGTTAACAGCAGACCAAATAGCAGTAGAACTCAGACTTGATATATGGGTAGTCCGGTATAGGTTAAGTGAACTCCGACGTAAAGACAGGACGAAGGCTAAGAAGTTTGGTACGACATATGCCTACCCAGACAGTGTTAAAAAGAAAGTTGAGCAGTGGGGTAAGGAATGAGCGTACAGTATCTTATATATCAAGCGGAAAAACGTGGCGAATTGATAAGACCGTTATTGTGTGAGGGCTGCGATGAAGAAAAGCCTCTCATTAGGCATCATCGAGATTATAGCAAACCTCTGCTTATAACTTGGCTATGTTATTCTTGTCATGGAAAA
>SDBV01005900.1_pt1 | contig 17142 bp, 9 predicted proteins | sample 2277081 | NCBI WGS metagenome assembly SDBV01 (sample SAMN10402039, study PRJNA504765) | marine sediment metagenome | isolation source: marine sediment core GS10_PC15, 223 cmbsf | place: Arctic Ocean: Southern Knipovich Ridge | collected 2010 | reverse complement strand
CGTGGACCTCTGGGCAGCGACGTCGGTGCTCATACCGAATATCATTATCTGCACGAAGCCAAACCAAAAGGAAATTGGGCTATTTCAACCTTCAGATCTAATTTACCAGCATCCTGGTATGTCCGGAAAGTAAATGAAAAGAAGGTTCTATTGCAAAATGGAGTCAATAAAAATAACCATTGGCATCCGATGGTGGTGGCAGGAGACCTGTTCTGGGAAAATTATACCATACTTACCTCATTCAGCTCCTTGGATAAAGAGAAACAGTGCGGAGTAGTCTTTAGATACAACAATGACCGTTGTTACTATATATTAGGTGTAAGACAGGACACAGCTTTTCTTAAAATGGTAAAACATGCAACAGGTTATCATAAGCCATTTGAGAAAGTTTTAGCATCAGAACATTTTTCGTATAATATTGAAGATGATATAAAAGTGAGAATTGAGCTTCTTGCAGACCAGATATCTGCAAGCATAGAATCCGGACCGCAGTTTAATGTTTCGGACACAACTTACAAAAAAGGCAAAATCGGTTTTCTTGCAGATGGACCAGCCTACTTTAATCCTGTTGAAATTACAAGCAATCAGAATGATAAATCTGAATATGAATACCTGCGCAGGGAGGCTGATCTTGCAGAACAAAAGTTAATTGATAACAATCCCAGACCCGTTTTATGGAAAAGTATAAAAACCAATGATTTTGGAGTTGGTGGGAATTTGCGCTTTGGTGATCTGAATGGAGATGGTGAAATTGATGTATTAATCGGACAGGTTGTACATCACGGACACAAAGACCGTAACACAGAATTGAGCTGCCTTACAGCCATGACATTTGATGGAGATATTCTGTGGCAAAAAGGAAAACCGGAAAAACAAAATATCAGGCACCTACCCCACTAACCCCTGGAGGTAAGCCTACTGCTTCAGGACAAAATATTTTTGAACGCATCCTGGGAGACTGCTTCTATTTTTGTGATTTGCAAGGCAAGGGCTATGATGGTGACATAATTATTAAAGACAGATACAAGCATGTCTGGGCACTGGATAACAAACTGCAAGTCTTATGGAAAAATGAGTGTAATACCGGACACTACCCTTATGCATATGATGTTGATGAAGATGGCAAAGATGAATTAATGATGGGGTACACTCTGTTTGATGATAGAATTAACGACCATGCTGATGGTGCGGCAATTGTTAAATTTAATGATGATCAGGAGCCACGGTTACTTTGTTCAGCAAGTGATGAAGGAATGATTTTTACAGATATTAAGGGAAATATTTTAAAGCACCATTATATAGGGCATGTACAAAATCCTGCAGTCGCAAATTTCCGCGATGACAAACCCGGACTCGAGGCAGTTTCAATAAATTTCTGGGGGAACCAGGGAATCATCCATTTATATGATTCAGAGGGGAATATTTACCACGATTTTGAACCCATGCAATATGGAAGTATGTGTTTGCCTTTGAACTGGACAGGTCGCTCCGAAGAGTTCTATGTTCTCAATGCAAATGTAGATGAAGGTGGGGCTTATGATGGATGGGGAAGAAAGGTGATGGATTTTCCTGATGACGGTCATCCGGATATGTGCAACGCAGTGCTGGATATTACCGGTGATTGCCGTGATGAAATTGTGGTATGGGATCCTAATGAAATATGGGTATATACTCAGCATGATAACCCAATCCCCGGGAAATTATATAAACCGAAAAGAAATGAACTATATAATTATTCCAATTACCAGGCTTCAGTATCTTTACCTGGATGGAATAAGTAAAACAATTGTGAAATAAAATGAACCGAAACATGAATGAAACTAATCAACGCCGGGATTTCCTCAAGAAAAGTTTATTAACTGTAGGAGGTATATCAATTATACCTAATGAGGTAATTTTTGCAAGAAAGAATTCTGTCCTTCCCAGCGAAAAAGTCAACCTGGCCTGTATTGGTATCGGTCACAGGGGTGGCAGTATTACTAAATCATTACATGAAACCGGTCTTGCAAATATTGTAGCATTGTGTGATGTGGATATGGGTGCTGATCATACTTTGGGGGTCCTGAAGATGCTTCCGGATGTCCCGCGCTTTCAGGATTTCAGGGAGATGTTTGATAAAATGGGTGATAAAATTGATGCGGTAAGTGTTGGTACTCCAGATTTCTCACATTTTCCAATTACCATGCTGGCAATGTCACTTGGCAAACATGTTTATGTCGAAAAGCCAATGGCTAGAACATTTAACGAGATCGAATTGATGATGAAGGGTGCCAAAAAATATAATGTTGCAACCCAAATGGGGAATCAGGGACATTCAGGAGCCAATTATTTCCAGTTTAAAGCCTGGAAGGAAGCAGGCATTATCAAAGATGTTACAGCTATTACGGCCCATATGAACAGTAAACGGCGCTGGCATCCATTTGATCCACGTATGACCAAATTTCCCGACGGACAAACAATACCTGAAACACTTGATTGGGATACATGGCTTAACACCGCTCAACATCATGATTACCACGAGGATTTTGTGGAAGGTCAATGGCGTTGCTGGTATGATTTCGGAATGGGCGCATTAGGTGATTGGGGAGCCCACATCCTGGATACGGCACACGAATTCCTGGAACTGGGTCTGCCATATGAGGTTAATCCACTCCTGCTTGATGGACATAATTCATTTTTCTTTCCGTTTTCGTCCACCCTTGTATTTAAATTTCCTGAGCGTGGCAATATGCCGGCTCTAGATATAACCTGGTATGATGGAATTGATAATCAACCACCCCTTCCGGAAGGATATGGTATTTCGCAAGCTGATCCTGATATTCCTCCTCCAAGCGATGGAGCTCTGAGACCGGCCAAACTGAATCCTGGTAAAATCATCTACAGCAAGGAGTTGATTTTCAAGGGGAGATCTCATAGCAGAACCCTCTCGATCATTCCTGAATCGAAAGCAGAGGAAATGAAATCAATGTTGCCGGAAGTTCCCGAAAGTCCATCGGACCATTTTGAGAACTTTCTACTGGCCTGTAAAGGTCAGGAAAAATGCCGGTCTTCATTCGATATAGCCGGTCCATTGAGCCAGGTCTTCACCCTGGGTGTAATGGCACAAAGAATGAGTACTAAATTGATTTTCGACCGGACGACCAAGCAAATTACAAACAATGACTGGGCAAACCAGATGCTCGTCGGCGAACCTCCACGTAAAGGGTGGGAAGAGTATTATAAATTATAATCCAGATATATAAATCATACAAATTTGTCCAATGAGATATATTAATTTTCGAGCTGCAATATTGATAACATTTAGTGTTGTAGCACTGGCCTGCATATCATGTTCCGGACCAAAAGAGAATGGCACCGAAAACAAACCCAACGTATTATGGATTATTATTGAAGATGCATCCTGCCATATCAGTTGTTATGGCGAAAGCGCAATTCAAACCCCAAATATTGATGCTCTGGCCAGGGAAAGTGTACGCTTTGAAAACGCTTTTGTGACGGCTCCTGTTTGTTCTCCCGGACGCTCCGCCATTGTAACGGGCATGTATCAAACTACAATGGGTTCCCACAATCATCGCAGCCAGACCGACAAGAATAAAGGCAGTGGGAATGAAGAATTCTACGAGAGTTATGTGTTATCGGAAGATATACCATATGCACATACCTTGTTTAGTCAGGCGGGATATTTTACATGCAACGGAAATCTAAATGAGAAGACAGGCAAAGAGGATTATAATTTTATTGCCAGGGATGGTTATCAGGGTGCGAGTTGGAAGGAATCACCAAAAGGTACTCCGTTTTTTTCTCAGATTCAGTTAAGTGGAGGAAAAAACAGAAGGAACATCGCCAATACTGAAAATTTTCAGCTTCCCCCCTATTATTTGGAAGATGATATAATGAGAGAGGACTGGAAGAGATATCTAGGCTCATGGCTTGATACTGATCAGGATGTAAAACAAATAGTATCGGACCTTAAAGAGGCCGGAGTGTATGACAATACCCTTATATTTCTTATTACAGATCATGGTATTTCACATATGAGGGGGAAGCAATTCTTATACGATGAAGGAATTAAAATTCCGATGATTGTAAAATTCCCGGAAGGAAAAAATAAAGGAATTGTTCGCCTGGATATGGTCAAGCATATTGATATTCTTTCAAGTTCACTGGCATATGCCGGTATCCCAATTCCGGAAAATATGCAAGGATTAGACGTTTTTGCAGATAATTATACAGAACAGGAATATATTTTCTCTGCACGCGACCGCTGCGATGAAACTATTGAGACCATTCGTTCGGTCAGGACCAAGGAATATAAATACATACGAAACTTCCTGAGTTACCGTCCCCATGCCCAACGCAACCAATATAAAGATGGCAAGAAAATCAGCAAACATACTCGTGAACTGTTTATAAATGGTGAACTGGATGAATTACAAGCCAGATTCTATCTACCAACACGTCCTGTTGAAGAATTGTATGATCTTGAAAAAGACCCGTATGAAATAAATAACCTGGCTTCAGACACTGATTACAAATCCGAACTAACCCATTTGAGATCAAAACTGTATCAATGGATGGAAGAAACAAATGATCCCGGATTAATTCCAGAGCCCATCCTTGAGGAACTCGGCAGGAAGTACGGCAATAAATATACTGCAATGCAACAGGCTGAATATGCTGGCATAAATAAACGGTTAATTCAAATAATTGAAGCGGGTGAAAAGCAGGATAATGCCGTTTTATTGAAAACACTCGCATCTCAGGAGGCATCCGAACGATACTGGGCTGCTACCTGGCTTGGGGTAAATAAAGTTAAATCTGCGAGTGACCAGGTTAAGCTATTAACCAAAGACATCGATCCCTCCGTACGAATTTCAGCTAACCTGGCATTGTATAATATAGATCCTTCTTATAATCCCATACCTGCTCTTGTCAAAGAAGTAAGCCATGAGAATTTGATTGTTGGTATGTATGCAATGAGTGCAATAGAGCAAACAGGTATACGGAATGATGAAGTAAAGACTATTGCAGAAACAGCTTCAAGCAGCAGATACGAATTCACTCAGCGTTATGGCAAATATCTCCTGAAAGCTGAGCTGTAAGTCAAATATGGGAAAGTTATCACTAACCCTGGTCTGGTTTGTTATTATTTTAATAAACCCTGCTCATGCATACATTCCGGTCAGCGAATCTGACGATGCATCGGTTTTGCTTAGTGGAACCGAATGGAAATTTAAACTGAACGTTAAGGATTCTGATTTTTACATGCCCGATTATGATGATTCCGGATGGGATAATATTCCAGTTCCTTCAAATTGGGAAATGTACGGATTCGAAGAGCCCGTTTATAATAAAAAAGTGTCTGAAAATACCGGATACTACAGAATGCAGTTCGATGTTCATGAAGATTGGAAGGGTAAATCTGTTTTTATACGATTCGACGGGGTTCTTTTCGGTTATGAATTATGGGTAAACGGAATATTTATCGGCAAATATGAAGGCGCTTACACGAGGAGTGAATTTGAAATCAGTGATCAGATAAAGTTCGACTCAAAAAACACACTTGTTGTTAAAGTATATAAAAAGATTAAAGGGTACTTATTCGACACCCACGATGCATGGTCCCTTTCCGGTATTTACCGCGATGTAACCCTGTTTGCAGTAAATGATCTGCATATTTCGGATTATCTCATAGTTACAGACCTTGATGATGAATTCCGTAATGCAATACTGAAATGCAATTTTGAAATTGCTCATGTTCCATCTGTACCGAAAAAAAAGGAATTTGAAATATCAGGTATTTTGAAGGATGCCGGGAATAATGTAGTAGCTCAGTTTTCAAAAAAAGAGTTTATTAATTCAACTGTAAGTATCTCTGTCAACACAGAAATTCAGAATCCGGAACTATGGAATGCCGAATCGCCCTACTTATATACCCTGGAATTAACATTAAAAGACAGGAAGAGGATTGTCCACAGCATAAGTCAAAAGGTTGGTTTCAGGGAAATCTATGTGGACAATGGCATTCTTAAACTAAACGGAAAGAAAATTACCATTAAAGGGGTTAACCGACACGATATATATCCGAGTGTCGGCCGCGCGATAAACAGGGAAATAATGGTAAAGGATCTGGAATTAATGAAAGAGGGCAATATTAATACAATACGCTTGTCGCATTATCCTCCCCACCCTTTGTTTATCAAGCTTTGTAACGAGTATGGCATGTATCTTATTGATGAAATCCCATTTGGTTTCGGAGATGAACTCCTGACAGATACCTCCTACCAGGATATCCTGTATCAAAGAGCTGAAGCTACTGTGGCGAGAGACAAAAATGATCCCTCTGTTATTGTATGGAGTATTGGCAATGAAAATCCGGTAACCCCGATAGTGGTAAATACGGCAAAACTTGTAAAAAAACTTGATCCGACACGAATGATATTATTCCCCGGGGCAAGAACGGAAGAGGCGCAGCCTGAAGTAATTGATGTTCTCGCTCCGCATTATCCATTTTTTGCTCCTGTATATTATTCATTGAATCCCCGAGAGGCAAATATTATTTCTGAATTTGGAATGTCAGGAGATAAGGACCGGCCATATATTTTCACGGAATTCAACCACTCCCTGGGAGGTTCTTTTGAGGGATTAGCGAGAAGGTGGAAGGCGATAAATAGTTACGATCAAATTGCAGGTGGCTGTATTTGGATGTGGAGCAACCAGGGAATTATTCGACAAACCAATGGCCATAAGGTATTCGAAGATGTAGAAGATATGTATACTGTAAGCAGTGGTTCTCCTGATATACTCGTTGAAAAATGGATAGATAATAATACGGTAATTGATTCGAGAGGTCAGTCAGGCACGGATGGTATAGTAGATGCAGACAGAACTCCCCGGGGGGACTACTGGATTACACGTGAGGTGTATTCACCAGTTGTATTCATCGATGAAGAATTAAAGATAGGACCGGGTCCACAACGCATTCCCTTACTGATCACAAATACCTTTGATTTCACAAACCTGTCGGATATCAGGGTTGAATTTGAATTGCATGTTGATGGGAAGGTCATTCAAAACGGGAATTTGGACCTAAACCAAGCTCCCAATACCACTCAAAAATATTTTCATGCTATAAATGCCCCTGATTCACTGCATAACCAGGTGATGTATGTAAAATATAAAGTTTATGACAAAAACTCCAGGTATATCTACGATCATTCCTTAAGGCTATTACCTGAGTACCTGGATGTTAACCTGTCCCGAAATCTAAGTCCAGTCAGTCCCGATCCCCTCAAGCAAACCTATCTCCATAATGATGTTGAGGAAATCGTCACACTGAATAATGATGAGGAGGAGGAGCTTTTTTCAATGGTTCCGGTACTCCGTACAGGAAGACAACCTGAAATGGCGGAAATAAGGAATTATGAGAAAACCGGTAAGAGCTTCTGGAAGCATTATTTGCTTGACAACCAGGTACTGGAGAATAAATCAACTGAAAAAAAACAGGACGGATATTTAACACGAACAACATATACATATTCACGTATAGATAAACCAAAGGAATCCATTCATGCTCTTGTTGAATTTGAATTTAGCAACAAGGGTTGGATTGATGTTTCCTATAGGCTCACTCCGGTAAATACAAGTGATTATTTTCTTGAACTGGGACTGGGACTTTTGCTCCCCTCCGGTATGAATAATTTAAAATGGGTTGGCGACGGACCATACAGTGCTTACTACGGACAGGACGATGCGTCAAAATACGGAGTCCATCAGCTGTCTCCGGATAGTTTGCATTATTCAGGGAATAAACAGCATGTGGAATTGGTGATGATGACGGATAATGAGGGAAATGGAATTTGTATTCTGATGGATAAAAAAACCATCTCACTTGAAGAAACTGAGAATGGAATTGTTTTTTCACAAGTTTTACTAAGCGCCGGAAAGGGGAATAAAACAAGCTACCAGATATCTCTTAATACCCATAATTCTGCTGAAATAGAAAGTGTTAAAGGTGAATTCAGGATCTTTCCAATCGACGGTAACAATTGGCCTGGGTATCTGGAAAGCCTGTTTAACAGGGATTAGTCTGATTTGACAAAATAAATCCACGTACAATTCCGATATTAAAACCAGTTTTTATAGATTTGAAGGATGTCGAAATTTTCAATAGATCTGGTCATCTTTTTTGCATACCTGGCTGGTATTGTCATTTTTGGTGGCACATTTTACCGGAAAAACAAAACTGCTTCGGCATTTACCCTTGGAAACCGGATGATTCCTTCCTGGGTTATTGCCCTGTCTATTTTTGCAACATTTGTTTCCAGCATTTCCTATCTCGCATTGCCTGGAAGTGCCTATCTCGGAAACTGGAACGCATTCGCTTTCAGTTTATCACTTCCCTTTGCCATCATTGTTGCAGTTAAGTTTTTTGTACCGGTATACCGCAAAATTGACAGTCCCTCTGCATACACTTTTCTGGAACTTCGATTTGGTCCCTGGGCAAGAGTATATGCATCTACAAGCTATTTCCTGTCACAATTGATGCGCATTGGTACTATCCTCTATCTGCTGGCTCTGGTGATCAATTCAATATTCGGGTGGAATATTGCAACAGTTATTATAATCACCGGATTAGTTGTTATGGTTTATTCGAGTATGGGTGGAATACAGGCAGTAGTCTGGACGGATGCCATCCAGGCAATCATACTAATTTTTGGAGCCCTTGCTGCTGCTGTATACATATTTTTCAGGATGCCTGAGGGTGCCGGACAGATTTTCAGGATAGCTGCGGATTATGATAAATTCAGTCTTGGAAGTTTTGGCCTCGATCTTTCTGCATCCACATTCTGGGTTGTGCTGGTATATGGAATATTCATGAACCTTCAGAATTACGGAATTGATCAGAGCTTCGTTCAGCGCTATATTGCTTCAAAGTCTGATAAGGATGCAAAAAGATCTGCCCTGATTGGCGGCTTGCTCTATATACCGGTATCCCTGTTGTTTCTGTTCATAGGCACTGCTCTATTCTCTTTCTATCACTCAGGAATAGCCGTGTTACCTCCGGAATTGCATGAAGCTTCAAGAAGTGATGGGGTTTTTCCCTATTTTATTGTAAATGAACTTCCTGTGGGGATCAGGGGACTTCTAATAGCGGCAATATTTGCTGCCGGCATGAGCACTATCTCCACAAGCTATAATAGTTCTGCGACTGTTTTTCTTACAGATTACTACCAACGATTTTATAAGAAGAAAGCAACCGACAGAGAAGCCATGCGTGTACTGTATATATCTTCATTCCTTATAAGTATAGCTGGTATTTTAATCGCCATTGCAATGATCAATGTGAAAAGTGTACTGGACACCTGGTGGAAACTGGCTTCGATATTCAGCGGAGGCATGCTTGGACTTTTCCTTCTTGGTATAATCTCGAAGCGCAAGAATGTCGTAGGAGCAATAATTGGGGTTGTCGTGGGACTAGGAGTAATATTATTTCTTAGCCTTTCACAGTTACTGCTAACGGAGGAAGCACTTGGAAACCAGTTCCATACCTACCTGACAATTGTATTTGGTACATCGGCAATTTTCCTGGTCGGGTTCCTGTTCACCCTGATTATTAAAGATAAAAATGGTGCAGGTGGATAGTCAATGAATGTTTTTTCATTCAAGGTCACAAAGTTTCTCAATATAATCAGCAGATCCATCCCTTAGCCAGCCGTCTAACTCGGAAATTTCCTTAAGTTGTTGTCCCCTCATACGCGGAACCGCCAGGTAACCGGAATCAAGGTTTGAAAGGGCCGTCATATCTCCCCATAGTTTTTCGAATTGTACAACCGGAAAAATGTCCTCCTGTCCCACGCCCCAGCGTTTCTTTACATCTTTGACGGTTATATAGGTAGGCATTCGTCTTGCCATCATCCTCACAGATTCTCTTACTTTTTCAGGATTACCCAGTTCTTTTCGATCAAGCCTAAAAGATTCAAGGATTTTGTTGATATCCAGCCAGAATGTATTGGAATTGTAAAAGCTCAGGTCAAATTCAATTTTTTCATCGGGCAATGCGAGTCCCTCAACAATTTGTATCCTCCCGTTAACTTTTGCGAGTCCCCCTCCCCTGTCATCCAGTCGCCTCGTAATAACCTCCGCTGTCATTGCATTTCCTTTCGATAAATGATGACCGAAAACAGCAGGATCTGCATTGGCACCCAGGGTGTCCACATTATGAACCATAAGGTGCTCCACTCCCGGGTTTTCTTTCAGTAATTTTTCCAATGTACCGTTCATCATCATATTGGGTATCTCGTACCAATGGCCTACCGGATGAACACACTGATGAGGAAGGTTGTCAATATAGTCCTCTCCCTCTCCTGTTTCTTTTGCCCAGTTTATTAATGCGTTATGAAGACTCTCAATGACTTTTTGTTCCTGCTCATCCTGGATTTGTTGTGGGAGCACTTCCCACAGATACCTGAGTTCCCGTTCTGTCGGAATTAGCCTTAGTCCAATGGATCGGCCGGGTGAAAGGTATGTTTGACCAGCATGCCCAAAGAAGGCAGAATAGTCAAGGAAATTTTGGATTGCATCATGTGTCAGGAAACTGGTGGTAATAATATGTGGGATTTCCCTGCCACAGATCTTAGCGACGGATCTGTTTTTGGCAAGATGCAATTCCAGGAAACTTCGGTGCTTGCCGGAATATCTGGCAAATGGATGGATGGTTTTAACTACCCCGGCACCCTGTGTCCACCTGCTGCCTGCCCCGCCGGCAAGGGTAACAATGGCAAGCTTTCCTGCCTTGAGGGCTTCCAGTCCCATCCTATGAAATATTCCCTCATCTCCTTCAGCAATTACTGATATTTCACCTGGTTCTACATCCCGTATTGTACTGGTTACAGGCAGGCGGTTCTGCGAAAGACCTATCCTGCCTGATTTGAGGTCTGACTTGATTTGCTGGTGAACTTCCGGGTCAAATCCGTACGAGTCAAGGAGTTGTTCCAGTGTCAGTTCAATTTCAGTGGTTTGTTCTGACCTGGGGATCATCCTTTCATACAGTCCCCTTACAAAATCTCCATAGGCCTCGTTATCCTTAGATTGTTGTCCCAGGTTTTGCAATTCCAGCCGCTGGCCCTGTGTCAGATCCGTAATTTCACGTTTTATCAATGCCGGAGACATCAGTATATAATATTTCTGAGGCATCATGGCAAGATCCTTATTAAGCATTCTGCACACTGATCCCTGGCTATTAATGCTGAAATCATAGACAACCGGTTCAATTGCAAAAGGGATGGCGGATTCAAATATCTTTTTTGTTTCAGACAGGATTTCCTGCAGACGATCCTGAGCTTTCTGTTTCACTGAAGGGTCGAATATGAATCCCATTCCTCCACCGGACATACCTCCCATCATCCAGAATCCCCAGAATTTTCCACCAAATTCTTTCTCAACTTTTTGTATAAGTGTTTCAGTATATATATTTGTCGTCCAGGGAATTATAGTTCTTATTGGACCAGTAAAGTTCTTCTGGGTAAAAGCAGCAATTGATTTAATATCTCCTTCTTTCAGCTTTTCTACTACATCATCAAAAAACCTGATTGCCTGCATCCTGGCCTTCCATTCAGATTCGGATCTAAGGAGGTATTTTTCGGTGACCATCTCCAGTACGGGTCCCACATCCTGGGCCATTCCCCCGTGAACCATTACCAGACAATCCTGCAGCTTCTGCCTGGTCGAATCCCCAACCTCTTCCCGGGTCAATATGGTATGATCGGGCAGCAGTCTTCCTTTGCTTTTTCCATATTCAGGATCTCCTTCCCCTGCCCGTACACCCCTGATAAGTTTGATTCCAGGCCAGATTCCCCCTGAATCCTGCCAGCCACCACCTGAACCACCCAGCCATTCACCTAGGATTGACCGTGCAGCTACAAGACGTCTTTCTTCCTCGGCAAGAGAACCGGTGAGGGAGGATGTCTGTCCGCTGGCACGCATACAAACGGATATAAGGGAAGCAAGAAGATTTGTAGAAACCGCCAGACGTGATCCCTTGGGAATATTGTTAACATGGCTTACCAGTTCAATTCCTTTCCCCGGACCAAGCATTTTCTTGAGAAGGTCAGACAGGGGCATACCCGAACCTTCCATACCCGGCGGAATGATCCCGCTGGCAATTACTGCCGCTTTCAGGAGTCCCAAATAATCCTTTGCATAATCAAAGACCTCATCCAGCCTGGTGATTTCCACACTCGATTCAAGGTCTATGCTAATTAATCTTAAAACAGGCTGGTCAATAACCCTGAAATAGGAATTTATCGGAGGTTCTGGATCGGAAGATTTGCCTTTCTGCCGGATTTCAAGGTTTACAGAAATATTCAGTACCTTTGCTCCTTCCGGAAAATCCATTCCCAGAAAAAATATATCACTCCAACCACTGTGAGTTATATCCATTCTGACAGGAGTAGACTCATTGAGAACGGGAAACAGTCCGGTCTCAGAATCGGGTTCCAGCAGCTCTTTCCGTATTTCAAGCGGTTGATCATGTGGATGCCCGCAGCGAAACATCCACTGGTTGCCAAGTGTATGGCGTACACTGTATCGCACCTGGTCAGCCAGGGTCTGGAAAGCCAGTCTGTGGAAAGCCTCTGACAAGCCGCTTGATATACCTTCATTTGGACCCTTGTCCTTTTGTATCCTGGTAAATATATCTATGGCCTGCTCAAACCTTCGTTTAAGCATATGCTCGTATGCATCATAGGGAATCCTTCCCTCATGACTTATCTCCGCCCTCATTGAAATATGGAAGCGGTGGATGGCATACAAAAAGAACAGGGCCCGAACCTTTTGGTACAGGTTTTCGCTCTTCCTGCGAAATGAATCAAGCTGATCACATTCCTCAAGTAGTTCTTCTGTTGATGCTGTGCGACAGAATTTATCAAGTGACTGATCCCTTATTTCAGCCTTATCAGATAGTATGATTTCGATTAATTTACTCATCCTTCAGTGCAAAGAATTCAACCAGTTCATTAAGTATCCTGTCTCTGTCCTTCCCGTACAGGGCAAGTGCCAGCTGTGCCTTTAACAATCCGTATTTTTCTCCCATATCGTATCTCAAATCATTTTTTTCGAGCGCAAGGTATTGTTCCGATTGGGCAATCCGGTTCAGAGCGGCTGAGAGGCTGGCTTTATTGCTCGACTTAAGTTCAGTACCCAGAATGTCCATAACTGCCGGAGTCAGAACATGCATACCAAAGAAACAGAGGTAATGTCCGGCCCTGAGTCCGGGTACAAGCAGCTTTTGTTCAGCTACAGTAGGTGTGGGCTTCTCGATTACAGTCTCAACCTGATAAACGTCTTTCACTCCCTGCATCCGGCTGCCTCCTACTACTCCAAAATTAGGTATCAGGCTTTCACGGGTTGGCTGGACGGTGGAGACTGTACATTCATGCTTTGCAGCAAAATCAACAAGGTGCTTTGCACAGGATTCGCTGCTGCGGTTCACATAAAGATGGTCTCCTACAAGATGGAGGAATGCATCCCTGCCTGTAAATGAGCTGGCAGAATATAATGCATGGCCGTATCCGAGTGGTTTTTTCTGATGTACAAAGGTAACACCATGTACATGATCACCTATGACCTGGCCATAAGGCAATTCATCACCCGGTTGCACAACAACACAGATATCATTGATGCCGGCAGCAAGTACCTCTTCAATAAGAAGTTCAAGGAAAGACTTCTCTATGCCCTCCTTATCAATTAAAGTCTGAAGAGGGAGTTTCCTCTGGTTGGGTCCGGCAGCTGTAATTACAGCCTTTTGTACTTCCATAACATTTGTTTATGCGTTTAATTTCATCATTTTTTTACTAGGGAAAAAATATATTTTCGTCCTCTGTGGTATATGTTCTTATATTTATAGTAAGAATTCAAAACCATTGCTAAATGATAAATCTTGAGGGAATAATTCCTCCACTTCCCACCTCCTTTCATGTCAATGAGGAACTCTACCCGGAAATGATCCGCGAGAATATTGAATTTCTCATGAAATATGACCTTACTGGTGTGTTGGTCCTTGGTTCAAACGGTGAACTGGTTATGCTCGAAGACAAGGAAAAAGAAGAGGTTTATGCAATTGCCAGAGAAGCTGTGCCTTACGGGAAGATTGTGATAGCTGGTTGCGGGGGACAATCAACCAGGGAAACTGTCCGGCTGACAAGACTCGCCGGAAAACACGGAGCAGATGCCGCGCTTGTGCTAAATCCTTTTTATTACAAAGGCCAGATGACTCCCGATGTTCTGGTGAATCATTATCATACTGTTGCGGATGAATCACCCATACCGGTCATTATTTATAATATGCCAGCCAATTCAGGAGTGGATATGGATGCAGAATTAATCCTGCGGATTTCAGTTCATTCCAATGTCATCGGATTAAAGGACTCAGGAGGTGATATGGAAAAAATGAGCCGGGTGATCAAGGAAACCGGCGATGATTTCCAAACCCTTATAGGATCGGCGAATTTCTTATTTCCTGCCCTGGAGGCCGGAGCTGCCGGTGGGATCCTTGCCCTGGCCAATATCCGCCCGCAGAAATGCCTTGACCTTATGAATGCATTCTTACAGGGTAAGCTCAAAGAGGCCGTAAAAATTCAGAAATCTGTCATTGCCCTGAACACCTTTGTGACCAGACAATGGGGAATACCGGCTTTAAAGTCTGCGATAGACAGCATTGGACTGTATGGCGGCCCTGCAAGGATGCCGCTTGCTCCGCTTGAGGAAATCAGAAATAAAGAGCTGCTGGCATTGCTGAAGAAACTGGACTGAGAAACTATAACCAATCAGGCATCACCCCGGGTACAATATCGAAATGCTTTTCCCCTGACAGCCAGGTTACTATGACCACAACAATTATTCCCAGCATATTTAAAAGGAAGCCGGTCCTTATCATGGTCCCAATCCGTATTTTATCAGTACCAAAAATGATTGCATTTGGCGGGGTTGCAGTCGGCAGCATGAAGGCGAGTGATGATGCAAGAGTGGCCGGTATCATGAATAAAATAGGATTATTCCCGCTGGTAACGGCAAGCGCTGCAAAAACAGGCAGCAGCATTTGTGTAGAGGCCACATTTGATGTTAGTTCAGTAAGGAATGACATCAGGGTCACAACAGCCAGAAGAATCAACAGGGGGTGGATGGATTGGGTCCAGGAAAGTTGTTCACCAAACCAGAGAGCCAGGCCGCTGGACTGAAATCCCCTGGCAAGGGCAAACCCACCGCCGAATAATAGAACGATGTTCCATGGTAGTTTATGTGCAGTCTTCCAGTCCATTATCCTCTTTGCACTTTTTGATCGTGTTGGTATTATAAAGAGAATAATGCCAATAAGCATGGCTGCAGTGCCATCATTTATGTATTCCGGATGTCCGAAAAGGGAGGACCAACCGGGAATGCGAAAATTGTCAAATTCAATACCGGCACGAAAGATCCATAGCAGGGCCAGAGAAACAAACAAGGAGAGAACTATTTTTTCCTCGAAACTTGTTCTTCCAAGTTCCCGGTACTGTTCTTTGAAATGTTGCTGATCGATGCCCGTCCATTTTTCTTTCGGCCGGTAAATAAAATATACCACCAACCATATGGCTGCAAACATTATCAATGTAATGGGAAGCGCAAAAAAGAACCAGTCTGCAAAGGATGTTTCGGGGGCACCAGGGTACATCAAGGTCAGTATCTTGGGGAAAATCAGGTTGGTGGGAGATCCCACAAGAGTGGTCATCCCTCCCACCGAAGCGCTGTAAGCGATAGCCAGGAACAGACCGGTGGCATATTTGGACATGTTTTTTCCACTAACAGTTTCTTCCAGGCTGACAATGACAGACATCACGATCGGGATCATCATCATGGTGGTAGCTGTATTGGATATCCACATTGACAGAAATACAGTTGCCAGCATAAAACCAAACAGAATCCTCCCGGGACTTACCCCAATGACCATGAGTATTTTGAGTGCAATTCTTTTATGGAGGTTCCATTTTTCCATGGCAAGAGCCATAATGAATCCACCGATAAAAATAAATATGATATGATTGATATAGGTTGAAGAGACTTCCTTTCCATTCAGTATCCCAAGCATAGGGAAAGCTACCAGGGGAATGAGGGCAGTTATAGAGAGAGGGATGGCTTCCGTGACCCACCAGGTAGCCATAAGCACTGCAACAGCGAGGGTCCGGGTGACTTCAGGATGGCCTGGTTTCAAGTCAGTAAAAAGAAGGATAAAAAGAAAAAACAGAATACCCAGAAACAGCCCGATATATTTTACTGAAAATTTCATTATGCAATAAACCTAAATATTCAATAAACTCAATATTCGCTATAAAAAATATTTCGTATGCTGCAGAACTACAGTTCTGTAATTTGTTTCCACTTATCCGGATTCACAGGAATGCCCAGCTTCTCATTCTCAAGTCTTCTCAGATATGTTTGCTCACCCGGGTGAAATACATTACCACCAGATTCGATCGGATTTGTGTTATTGACAGAATCAATAATTGATTGTATAATTCTATCAGCTAAACCTACATTTGACAACTGTTCAGTATCCAGGGCAATAAACAACTGTGAAAGTCCATACTCTGCTTCAAGTTCTCCAATCTCTGAGGTTGTCATTCCTCCTGAAAGAACAGCTACAAGCATATCTATCATAATAGCAAGTCCTGATCCCTTCCAGTAACCCATTGGCAGGGCCATCATTGATTCAAGGATCTGGTCCGGATCATTGGTGAGCTCAAAATCCTTGTTATATCCCCCGTCCATGGGCAGCATTTTGCCCTGCTCTCTCAGAATCTCGAATTTCCCATAGGAAAACTGTGACATGGCCATATCAAGCAGAACCGGGTAGGGTTTATGTGGAACTGAAATGATGAACGGATTGTTCCCAATGGTTGTTTTTTTACCTCCCCATGGAGGCATATTGGGCATGGTATTGGTCATACAGATACCGATGCAGTTTTGATTTGCAGCCTGCAGACCGTAGGCCCCGCCTCTAAGCCAGTGATTGGAGTTTCCGATTGAAACGATTCCCGTTCCATACTCCCTGGCCAGATTAATGGCCCTGTCCATACAAAACTTTGCATTCAGATTTCCGGGTCCCAGGTT